>Ga0075428_100000431_pt1 | contig 41629 bp, 37 predicted proteins | sample RhiMetdeltSRZDD2_FD_75291 | JGI IMG/M metagenome (GOLD analysis project Ga0075428, IMG submission 75291) | Populus rhizosphere microbial communities from Tennessee, USA - Rhizosphere MetaG P. deltoides SRZDD2 | ecosystem: Host-associated > Plants > Roots > Rhizosphere > Soil | place: USA... | reverse complement strand
GAGTCAGTGGAGTCAGTGGAGTCAGTGGAGTCAGTGGAGTCAGTGGAGTCAGTGGAGATCGTATTCGATGATGGGAAGGAACGTCTCCGCCTGCAAGCTCGCGCCGCCGACGAGCAGGCCGTCGACACTGTCGACTGCCATGAGTTCCTTCGCGTTGTCGGGCTTCACGCTGCCGCCGTAGAGGATGCGGATCAGATTGGCTGCCGTTTCGCCGACGCGTTGGACCAACCACTTGCGGATCGTGCGATGGGCGAGCGCGATCTGGTCTCCGGTGGCCGTTTCCCCGGTGCCGATCGCCCAGACCGGTTCGTAGGCGATCGTGAGTCGATGCGTGTCCTCGAGTCGGATCTTCTCGAGGCCTGTCTCGAGATGGCGCTTGAGCACACGCTCGGTCCGGCCACCCTTGCGTTCGTCGAGCGTCTCCCCGACGCAGTAGATCGGCAACAGGTCGTGGTCGAGTGCCGCGCGCACCTTGCGCCCCATCCACTCGTCGGGCTCGAAGAACACGTGCCGTCGCTCGCTGTGGCCGATCAACACGCGGTCCGCCCCCACCTCGCGCAGCATGCGCGGCGCAAGTTCACCCGTGAACGCGCCGTTGGCCTCGTACCAGATGTTCTGGCCACCTACGCCGAGCGGCGAGCCCTGCGCCACGGCCGTGACGTCGGCGAGGTAGATCGCGGGCACGAACAGCGCCACTTCGCGATCGCTGCCGTCGCCGATGCGGCCCTTCACCGTCTTGATCAGATCCAGCGACCGCGAGCGGTCGAGGTTCATCTTCCAGTTGCCGGCGATGTAGGGCTTGCGAGCGCGGTGAGTCACGGTGCAATGACCTCGTCGTCGAACGAGTCGATCGTCGGGGCACCTCGCGCGCCTTGGTGCGGGGACACCGGGTTGCGGCCCGCGGCGGCAGACTCCGCAGCACTGCCGCCTTTGCCCGTGGCCACAGAACGCGACCACCGCCGGCCGCACAGGGAAGCCAGCCGCTTCAGTTCCGACATCAGGTTCGCGAAGTCTGCAGGCCGCAGTGCCTGCTTGCCGTCGCAGCGCGCCTGCTCCGGGGCCGGATGGACCTCGATCAGCAAGCCGTCGGCACCAGCCGTCAACGCAGCCTTGGCCATCGCCGGAACGAGACTCGCTTCGCCGGTGCCATGACTCGGATCGACCACGATCGGCAGCTTCGTACGTTGTCGCAGGGCCGGCACGGCAGCCAGATCGAGCACGTAGCGCGTCGCGGGATCGAAGCCGCGCACGCCGCGCTCACACAGGATCACGTCCTCGTTGCCCTCCTGCAGGATGTAGTCGGCAGCGTGCAGCAGTTCTTCCAGCGTGGCGGCGGCACCGCGCTTCAGCAGCACCGGCTTCTTCTGGCGGCCGACTTCGCGCAACAACGGGAAGTTCTGCATGTTGCGGCTGCCGACCTGGAGGATCGCCGCATGCGCTGCGACGAGCTCGACGTCGCGCGGATCCATGACCTCGGTGACGACCGGCAGGCCCGTGCGCTGCGACGCTTCGTGCAAGAGACGCAGACCTGCCGCACCGAGACCCTGGAACGACTTCGGCGAAGTGCGCGGCTTGAACGCGCCACCGCGCAAGGCCCCTGCCCCTGCAGCAAGTACGGAGTCGGCGACAGCCATAAGCTGCTCGCGGGTCTCGACCGCACACGGTCCCGCCATGACGACGAAGGAGTCGCCGCCGATCTGCAGGCCGGTGCCGAGGGTGATGTTCTTCTGCAAGGGAAAGCGTGCCCGTCAGCGAGCCGAGAGACGATAGGGTCGGTCCAGGGGGTGGTCAACTTCGACACGGGAAGCCCGAGGTGGATGCGGGGTCGGAACCGGCGTGCGGTGTCGAACGAACCGTCTCGGACCCAGGCGGCAACGGGTTTCCCTCGCCGCGACGCGTCGCGCAGACTTGCTGCGCACTGGCGTTCTCGCCGCTGCACGCTGCGAGCGGTAGAGGTGCCAGCTCGGCTCGCGCCTCTCGTTCCAGAGTGAGTGCGCGCTTCTCTGCGCGTTTCACCGCCGCACCGGCATCGCTCTGCACCGTTGTGATGCGACAGCGGACCGCGCCCGCAGACCTCGACTGCATTGTCGCGTTGTTCCGCAGTTCGGAGTCTGCGCGGGCCGCGCCCGTGACACCGGCGATCGACGACGTTGTGCGGCGTCGCTGCGTGCGAGCCGTTCTGCATCGACGTGCGCGGTCGCGACATCGTGAGAGTGTCAGCAATGCTGGAGAAACTCCGCGAGGCGAAGAGACTTCTTTTTCGTCAGGACGGAAGTGCGAGGTGCTCGTGAGGCGAAGTGCTCGGATGCGGCAGTGATCGACCCGATTGACGCGAACGATCAGCGCTCGCAGACTCGGTCCTGCCGGGTATGCTGACGGAACTTCGCCCACAGGCGACTTCGTCTGAGTGGCAGACTGAAACGTTTCACCCACACCCCATCTGAGGAAAGATGAACCTGCGCATACTGTCCCTGCTCGCACTCTCATGTACTCTCGCCGCGCAAAGCGTCGAGATCTACTCGAACGGCCCGCTCGTCTCCCTCCCGACCGGTGGCTTTGCCGGCAACCCGGTCAGCATCCTCCAGGCCCAGCTGCCCACGGGTACACCTCCTGGTCTCGGCAACAACGTCTTCGGGTATGGCGCCCAGGTCGCAGGTCCGAACTCGCTCGCCGATGACTTCGCAGTCAACGGCACGTGGATCGTCGACGGAATCGAAGTGTTCGGCTACGTGACGGGAGGGGCCGCACCGAGCTGCACAGACGTCCGCATCGAGATCTACGACAACCGGCCAGACCAGGGTGGCGTGCCGATCGCGGGTAGTCCTGGCTTCACGAACAACCTGTTCACCACGGCGGGTTACACGGTGACCAACACCTTGACGAACCTGTACCGAGCCTTGGACACCACCCCACTGGCCAGCAACCGCATTGTGCAGTCGGTCAAGATCAACCTGCCGGCTCCGCTGATCCTGAACTCCGGCGTGTATTGGCTGCGCTTCCAGTACGCGGGCATCAACTTCTGCCCCCCGGTGACGACGCCCCAACAGAACTACACTGGTTTCGCGTTGCAGTCGACGACCGCTGCAGTGACGTGGGCCCAGGTGACGGACATCCCAGCCCCCAACGTGGGCAAGGGCATCCCGTTCAAGCTCTACGGCACCCCGACGACCCTGCCCGGCGCCATCACGAACCTCGGCGGTGGCTGCGACACGGCCACGTTCACTGTCGGCGGACAGCCGTCCATGGGCGGCTATCTGCGCGCGGAGCTCGGCAATCTGAACCCGCTGTTCATCCCGCTGATCATCGTCGGTTTCTCTGACCCCGCCGGCCCGCTGTTCGTGTGCCCCTGCACGCTTCACGCGACCCTCGACGTGCTGAACATCGGCAACCTGTTCACGTTCGAGGCCCCGATGACGGTGAACTTCGTCGGGTTCACGTTCTACCTCCAGGGTGGTCAGGTCGACCTGATCCCCGTGGGTGGCGCGCCCTGCAACCTCGGACTCCAGTTCGGGCTGACGAACGGCTACTCTTGGCGCGCCTACTGATCGCGCCGAACCACCTCGTAGCCTGAAACTGCAACGGCGTGCTGAGTCGTCTCGCACGCCGTTGCTGCGTACCCGGGGCCATTGCGCCAGCGCAGCGGCAGCACACTCAGCCCTCGTTGTCGATCATGCGCACGAGGTAGGCGCCTGAGCTCTCCGACGGCACGAGCTTCAGCATGTTGCGGGCCTCGGCTTCTTCGAGCAGGTCGTTGAACGAGCGGAAACCGTAGTAGGTCTCGTTGAACCCGGGCTTGCGGCGCTTGAGGGCCTGTTTGACCATGGATCCCCAGATCTTGCCGTCCTCGCCGCGTTCGTTCGCGAGCGCCTCCATCGTCTCGAGGATCAGGTCGAGGGCTTCCTGCACGCGGTCGTCGCTGCCCTTGCGGTCTCCCGACGCCGGCGCCTTCGCATTCCGGCCCGACGCCTTCGCGTCCGGTGCGTGTTTGCGGGCCGGCTTCTCGCGCACGAGGTCGTCATAGAAGATGAACTCGTCGCAGTTCGCGATGAGCAGATCCGAAGTCGAGTTCTTGACCCCCACGCCGATCACGTTCTTGTTGTTCTCGCGCAGCTTGCTGACGAGCGGTGAGAAGTCCGAGTCGCCGCTGATGATGACGAACGTGTCGACGTGCGGTTTCGTGTGGCAGAGGTCGAGCGCGTCGACGACGAGTCGGATGTCGGCGGAGTTCTTGCCCGACATGCGCACGTGCGGGATCTCGATCAGCTCGAAAGCCGCTTCGTGCATGACGCCCTTCCAGCTCTTGTAGCGATCCCAATCGCAGTAGGCCTTCTTGACGACGATGCTGCCCTTCAGCAGCAGCCGGTCGAGGACCTTGTCGATGTCGAACTTGGCGAACTTCGCATCGGCGACACCGAGCGCGACGTTCTCGAAGTCGCAAAACACGGCCATGTTGGTGATGTCTGCTTGGTTGGTCATGAACGCAGTCTCCGGCCTCGGGCTTCTCGGATGCTAGCCCAACGGGTCCACGCTCGCCGACGGTTTCTTTTCGCCGCACGCACTGCGCGACGGCGAACGCGAGGTCAGCGCGCGGTTCCGGGACCGGTGACGACCGTGCCGAGGTCGACGTCGCCGACGACTTCGATGCTGCGCACGAAGATCTCGCTGCCGAGCGCCGGGTAGACCGTCACGGTGCCGTCGAGCCGACCCGGTCCCGCCGCGACGGGATGCCCATCGAGACACACGACCACCTGATCGTCGAGCTGACGCAGCTGGATCGCGTGTTCACGCCCGGCCTGCAGCAGGCGCGGTGCCGTCTGCGCAAGCTTGTCGCCGAAGTAGAAGTGGTTGCTGTCCGCCACTTCCCAATTGAACAGCACGTTCACGTTCCCGACCGCGAGGCGCAGGTTGAGACCGTCGGCGGACTGGATGCCGGCGCGGAACGTGACGCAATCGATGCGCCGCCACGCGAACCGGGTCGTTGCGCGTGTGGCCACGTCACGGCCGAGGCTGCGTCCGAGCAGACGCCCCTGTTCCACGCGCCACGCACCGCCCGTGATCAGCATCCGATCGACGTCGGCAGCCGCGAAGTGCAGCGAGCCGACTCCTTCTGCAATGGCCTGTTCCGTGACCTGGTCCAGCAACCGGCGCACGCGCTCCACTTCGGCGGGTTCGATGAGCGGTCCTGGCGCTGGGGCCCCCGCAGCTGGCGCTGGGGCCCCTGCAACTCCGGGCTTCGGATCGAACAACGCCATCGGCAGCAGCAGCTGCATCGCACGTCGGCTCAGGTTGCGCTGCGCGATCGCATCAGGTGTGTGCTGGCGGCGACTCAACCACTGCTCTCCGGCACGAGCCAAGGCAACGACGTCGCGCGGCTCGGTGCGCGCCGTGATCTTGTTGCGCAGGATGCGAGCGACGGCATCCGATCCTTCGCCGACGGCCTCGACGCGCTCTGGCCATTCCGCGAGGTAGGTCGTGCGATAGGCGAGCGCGAGGCCCGGCACGTGCGGTGCCGCGCGCACCCGCTGATAGGCAGCTCGCACCGCCTCGAGGTCGGCTGCCGCGGACTCGACGTAGGCACGGAGTCCAGCCGGCGCGTCGGACACGGCGATGCGACGTGCAGCGGCCAAGACCGACGCGAACGCCGAGGGATCGCGCTCGAGGAGCTGCTGTGCGGCATCGAGGCAGCCCGCCGCGACCGCCTGATTCGGCACACGTCCACCCGCCTCCACTCCCACGAGGAATGCCTCGTGCACGCCTTGCACCACGAAGCCCTCCACCAGTGCCGTGGCCACGCGCAGGCCTCCGGCCACGTCAGAGGCGGCATGCGCACATCGCATGGCCTGTTGCAGCAGTTCGTAGCGGAGCGCGGGCGACCGCGCCGATTCCGCCGCCGCGGCGAGCAGGCGATCGATCGCGCTGGCGTCGCGGGGCTGCACGACCATGACCGACGCGAAGCGTTCGAGCAACTCCGACTGCACGGCGGCACGCGCCGCCGCGCCGGGCACCGGCAATCGATCCTGCGCCCCGAGCAAGGCAGCCAGACCGACGGCAGTCACCAAGGCGTGACACGGCCGGAAGAGCGCCGGAGGGGGCATGCCGTCAAGCTAACACAGTCGACCGAAAGCCAGGCACTTGCGCTGATTGGCCGGGGTCTATTGCGGCCTAGGGCTGACGCACGGGAAGGCGGAATCAGTAAGATTCCCTCCTTAATTACGTCCGCCCCCGGGAGCATTGCTCAGAGGGCGGCGTTCGGCCGCCCATGATCGACCCGTAGGTGGTCGTAACCCCTAACCCCCACAGAGGAGATTGAGATGACGACGTTCCGTCTGGTTGCCGCGAGCATGCTCTGCTCGACGCTGTTCTTGTCTGCCCAGGAACCCCCGAAGCCCGGGGGCGAGAAGCCGCCAGCTGCCACGCCGGCCAAGCCTGCGCCGGTCTACGTGGTCGCCAAAGCAGGCGACAAGCTCGAGGTGATGACCAAGGAGGAGCTCGAGAAGAAGAACAAGCAGCTCGCCGACGAGTACACCAAGGCGATGACGCAGTACGAGAAGGACAAGAAGGAAGCAGATGCCGCGCACAAGAAGTTCGAAGGCAAGGAGCCCAAGAAGACCGTCATCGAGGCGGTCGGCGAGCATCCCACCAAGGAAGCAGCGGAAGCTGCACTGAAGAAGATCCACGACGAGAAGGCCAAGGGCGAAGAGAAGGGCAAGGACCCGAAGAAGGACGAGAAGAAGAAGGACAAGTAAGAGGACAAGCTGACGCAGCGAGATCGCCGCGTCGCTTCTTCGAGCGAACCCACCGGGGGCCCCGCGACACTCCGTCTCGGGGCCCCCGCCGTTTTGGCCGCGCACGCATGCGAACGCGCCAGAACCTCGGCCAGTACAGTCCCTGCTGGCCACTCTTGCTGAACAGTCGCGCGAAATCGAACGAATTCGTGGCGTAGCTGATCGCGATCCAACCGGGCCCGACGTCGAGGGCCGGGTGGGCCTTTGCCGCGTAGACGAACGGCGTCTCCTCGCGTGATTCGGGTGGAGTCACCACATCGCGCGGCGCCGACCAGGGACCCGCAGCCTCGGCCGCCGTGTGCGCGGCGACGGTCGTCGCGCCGAAGCCGCGGCTGTAGACATGCAACCACGTGTTCCCGATGCGATGCAGCGAGCACTCGGGGCCGGCGTCTTCGAGCACGAACGACCGCACCGTCGCGTCAGCCATCCAGCGACTCCCGTCCCACCATTGCATGCTCGCGCTGCCGCGGCGCATCTCCGCGAGCAGGAGGCGGCACAACAAACCGCGATGTGGTCCATTGCCCTCGGTGCCGAGAGCCACGACATGGTCGCCATCCCGCCACACGGCGGTACCGAACACACACGGCAGCGGCGCAGTCGGCAGCGTCACCTCGCGCCACCGCCATGACGCGGGATCGGCGTCGGGTTCGTCGATGCACAGCAGGCGCCACCCATCGATCGAGAACCCGAGCCCTTGGCCCGGCGTGTTGCGCACGCGCGTCTGGAACAAGAACAGCGGCCCGCCGGCGATCCGAATGCCGTGCAGCGGCCAGAAGCCGAGTCCGCCTTCGTCGGCGAAGAACGGAGCCGGCTTGCCGTCCTCGTCCATCCGCCAGTGGAAGGACACCGAACCGAGCGCGGGGTTGCGACCGTGCTGCACCGCGAGGCTGTTGCGAACCATCACGGCTTCGCGACGGTCGCCCCGGTCGCTCGTCGCAACGAACGAATCCCCGAACAGCCAGAGGATGCGGTCGCCGCCGAGGTCGACCGAATAGACCGCGTCGCCGCCGAGCCAGTGCCGATCCCGCTGGAACAGCGCATCGGCGGCCGGCCAGGGTTCGGCTTCCCAAGCCACTGGTGGCGGCGCGGTGCACGCACTGCACAGGACGAAGGTGGCAGCCGCAGCCGAGAACCGCCGTCGGCTCGCGTTGCCAGGGCTGCGTGGCCTGGAGCTCATTCCGGCGGCGCCTCGAGGATCGTCTCGGTGCGTACGGGCTTCAGCGGAACCTGGACGACGGGCCGGTCCATCGCCGTCGCCGGCGCGCGGCACGCGAGCGCCTGCAGCGACGGGCCGCAGATGCGCGCCTGGCACGGGCCCATGCCCGCGCGACAGCCGAGCTTGATCGCGCGAAACGAAGGTCCGTGCAGCTCCGCGGCGTCGCGCGCGTGCTGCAGCGTCACGTCCTCGCAGCGGCAGACCACCGTGTCCGGCAACGCCAGTTCGTGCAGCCCCGGCAACGGCGCGAACGCGCGCAACAGCACATCGGCGGCGGCCCGTTCCGCGGCGACCCTGTTCGCGAGCGCGCGCGCGACCGCAGTGCCCGTCCGTTCTCTGACGATCGCGGCCGCCGCGAGCTCGCCTTCTGCGATCGCGACCTCGGCGCCGCCGACGCCACAGATCTCGCCCGCCGCGAAGACGCCCGCGACCGACGTGCGTTGCTCGCCATCGACACGCAGGCAGTGTCCGCCGCGCGCGGCGACGAAGTGCGAGTCGCAGCCGAGCTGCAGTCCCAGTTCGATCGACGGCACGAGCCCGAACCCCGCGCCGACCACGTCGACCTCGATCGTCTGCGCGGTGTCGCGGCGCGGCCGCCCGTCGCGATCGACCTTGCCGATCACCGCGCGCTGCACGCGACCATGACCTTCGCAGCCGAAGACCGTCCAACCCCACCGCAGCCGCACGCCGGCGGCCAGCAGCTTCCTCGTGTACCAGAGCGCCTCGCGGCAACGTGCGGCATTGCCTAGCACGGCGGGCAGGGCTCGCAGCGCGGCCCAACGCGAGCTCGCTTCCAAGGCGGCCACGACGTGCACTCCGGCACTGAGCAGCGCCATCACGGTCGGCAGCAGCAGCGGCCCCGAACCGACCACGAGCGCCCGCTTGCCCGGCACGACGCCGAAGCCGCGCACCATGACCTGCAGGGCACCTGCCGTCATGACGCCGGGCAGCGTCCAACCGGGAAACGGAATGCAGCGATCGTAGGCGCCTGGCGCGAGCACGATGTGCCGGCAGCGCAACAGCCACGATGCGTCGCCCTGTTCGAACCAGAGCCGGCCGGGCCGGGCGTCCCACACGGTAGCCCCGCTCTGCAGCGTCACCTTCGCGCGCAGGAAGGCGTCGAGCAGGCGCTCGCCGTGTCGATGGCTCGGCGGTTGCGCGATGGCCGCGTGGCCATGTGCGCCCTCGGGCAGCTGCCGGAAGATCTGGCCACCGGGACGCTGGCCTTCGTCGAGCACGACGACCGAGAGCCCCGCCCGCGCGAGCAACTTGGCTGCCGCGAGACCGCCAGGTCCGGCGCCGACGATGCCCACGTCCGCGTCGAGGATGCGGTCGGTCACGGCTTGCCTCCGCGTTCGACGCGCATGCCGTCGCGAACGACGGTCGTGCAGGCGCGGACCGTCCTGCCGTCGACGAGCACGAGGCACTCGTAGCAGATCCCCATGTTGCAGAGCACGCCGCGTGGCGCGCCGTCGCGGCTGCTGTTGCGCAGCACCTGTTCGCCGGCGGCGAACAGTGCCATTGCAATCGTGTCTCCCTCACGGCCCTGCATGGAGCGGCCCGCGAACGTGAACCCGACCACGCCTCGCTCGCCCGAGGCATCGATGCGGCCGCTCATGACGCGAACCTCGAGGGCAGGTAAGGCGTGTGGTCGATGTCGCAGGGTTGCCCTGCGATCTGCTGCGCGAGCAGGCGTCCCGTGATCGGCGCGAGCGAGATCCCGAGCCCTTCGTGCCCGGCCGCGATCCACAGCCCCTGCACGTGCGGCCACGGGCCGATCAGCGGATGCTTGTCGATCGAGTAGGGCCGCAGACCCACCCACGTGCGCACGATCGGCGCCTGGCGCAGGCCCGGTGCGTAACGCTGCGCGCGCAACAGCGAACGGTGCAGCAGTTCGCGGTTCAGCGTGCGGTCCATGCCGCGGAACTGGCGCGTGCTGCCGATCAAACAGCTGCCGTTCGTCTGCGGCTGCATGTTCACGGCGTGACCGCCGGGATCGCCTTCGGTCCGCGTCGGGTCGACCTTCGCGGCGCCGTGTGCAAAACGCAGGTAGCTGACTTCGAGCAGCTGGGTCCGGATCGGCGAGACGTGATGGCCCGTGATCGCGAGGTTGCCCGCGCGAGGGTAGATCGGCAGGCGCGGTTGGCCGAGCATCTCGGCGAGCTCGGGCGCCCACACGCCGGTAGCGTTGACGACGGTGCGCGTGCCGATCGCGCCGTTCGCCGTGCGCACGGCAGCGATGCGGTCGCCCTCGCGGTCGAAGCCGAGCACGGCGCAATGCGAACGCACCTCGAGGTTGCTGTTGGCGGAACGGGCTTCGCGCAGCATCGCGCTGCACGCGGACATCGGCAGCACCACACCGTCACCCGGATAGAACAGCGCGCCCGGCAGATCATGCGCGAGCCCGGGCTCGAGCTCACGCAGCTGGATCGGATCGAGGATGTCCGCGCGGTCGCCGTTGTCGACGAACTGCTGCCGCAGCGCCGGAAGCAGCTCGAGATCCTGCGCCGTCTCGGCGAGGTAGAGCGCCCCCGTCGGGTTGTAGTCGAAGCCACCCTGCCGCGATTGCAGCTCGCGCCACAGGCGCACGCTGCTCGCCGAGAACGCGTACTGCTGCGGGTCGTCGGGCGTCACCATGAGATGCCCCATGCACGACCCCGACGTGGCACCGGCAATCGGGCCGCGATCGAGCAGCACGATGCGCGTCGAGCGAGGCAGCAGCAGCGCCAGGTGGTGGACCACCGAGCAGCCGATGATGCCGCCGCCGATCACGACGAGGTCCGCAGTTTCGGCCATCGAGGGGCGACGATGATGCCGCGCGGGCGCGCGGACGCAACGAAGCACCCGATGTCCCAGCCGCACCTGGCAAACCTCATCGGGGACTGGCCATCGACGCGCTCGAGCGCTACGCCTGCGGCATGCGATCGCACCTCGCCTTGTTCTCTTCGGCCCTGCTGCTGCCTCTCGCCGCGCTGCGTTGCCAACAGCCTGCATCGGCACAACCGGCTCCCGCGCGTACGGACACGCCGACCGCCGACGCGATCCACGACCGGTGCCTCACGCTCGACACGCACAAGGACATCGATTCGAAGCTCTCCCCCGAGTCGCTGCCCGAAGACCCGAAGACGCGCGACGAGTTCCGGCGCCGCTACGACCCGACGGTGCGCGGCAGCCAGAAGGTCGACTTCCCGAAGATGCGCGAGGGCGGCTACGACTGCGCGTTCTTCATCGTCTACGTCGGCCAGGGACAGCTCAACGAGGGCGGCTACAAGCGCGCGCTCGCCGAAGCGAACGCGAAGTTCCACGCGATCCACCGCATGGTGCGGCTGCACGGCGACACGATCGGCCTCGCCACGACTCCGGACGAGGTCGAGTGGCTGCACAAGGAAGGCAAGCTCATCGCGTGCATCGGCATCGAGAACGGCTACCCGATGGGCGAAGACCTCACGCTCGTCGAGCAGTTCCACGAGCGCGGCGCCCGCTACATGAGCATCGCGCACAACGGCCATTCGCAGCTCGGCGACTCCCACACGCCGGCCGAGCCCAAACACGGCGGTCTCAGCGAGCTCGGACGCGCGGCGATCGCCGAGATGAACCGCGTCGGCATCATGGTCGACATCTCGCACTGCAGCCGAACCACGATGCTGCAAGCGGTCGAGGCGAGCCGCGCCCCCGTCATCGCCTCGCACTCAGGGGCCCACGCCGTGAACGCCCACACGCGCAACCTCGACGACGAGCAGTTGCGCGCACTCGCGGCGAAAGGGGGCGTCGTGCAGTGCGTGGCGCTGGCCGACTTCGTCAAGACGGATCCCGCGCGCGCCGAGGCCATCCGGGCCTGGCGCGAGGAATGCGGCATCGGACGCCTGCGCGACGACACGGCACCCGAGCTGTCGGCCGAGGAGCGCGAGGCGCGCTACACGAAGTACAACGCCGGCCTGCCAGCGATCGACGCGAAGCACCCGAAGGCCAACGTGCGCGACTTCGTCAACCACATCGACCACATCGTGCAGGTGATCGGCATCGATCACGTGGGCATCGGCACCGACTTCGACGGCGGCGGCGGCCTCGACGGCTGGAACGACGCGAGCGAGAGCCGCAACGTCACGCGCGAGCTCGTGGCGCGCGGTTACACCGAAGAGCAGATCGCCAAGATCTGGTCGGGCAACCTGCTGCGCGTCTGGCGCGAGGTCGAGAAGGTCGCCGCCGCGGGCAAGCGCTGAGCCACAGGCCGGGGCGAGCGCGCGTTCACTCCTGCGTTTCGTCGACGACGGGCGCCAACCCGGCGATCTCGACGAACTTCGGCACGTTGACCTCGCGTTCGTCGCCGTGAATGTCGACCCAGACTTCTTCGATGGCCACGCATTCGCCTGCACGCCATTGCGTGCGCACGAAGTAGGAAAGTTCGTCGCCATCGTCGGTCTGGCGCACGCGCGGCACATAGGCCGTGTTGAGGAACAGCGTGTCGCCGCGGCGCACGAACCGCGTGCGCTCGGCCCCGCGCGGATGCACGACACGATGGTGCATGTGGCCCGCGATCACGGCGCGCACGCGCAGGCCGAAACCCTCGATGCGCTGGAGCGCGAGCGCGAGGTCGCGATCGCCCCAGTCGCCGCCTGGCTTGCCGAAGTCCTTGCCGAAGATGTCGCTCGTCTCGCCACCGAGCCCCATCGGGCCGTTGTGCGCCAGGATCACGAGGTCGCGATGCTGGGCGTTCCGCGCCGCATCGACGATCGCCGCCGCCGACTGCCGCATCGTGTGGATCCCATAGATCTCGTCGTACAGCTCGGGGCTGCGCAGGCTCGGCCCGCCCCACGAGAAGGGCCGCGCCCCGATCACCGACAAGCCCGCGTCCGGCACTTCGCGCACCGCGTAAGCGATGTGGTCTTCTCCGAACGCCGCGAGCACTTCACGCAGTTTCTGCGTGCTACCCTTGCGGCCAAAGCTCTGCCACGCGTCGTGGTTGCCGAGGATGACCGCCTTCGGCACGGGCAGCGCGGCGACGAGGCGCGCGATCTCGACGTCCTCGTCCCCGAGATCGCCCACGAACAAGGCAAGGTCAGGGCGCGTGCGTTCGAGGAAGATCGAGTCTGCATTGCGCCACCAGCGGTGCACGTCGCCGATGACGGTCAGCGTGGCAAGGGAGTCTGAAGGTAGGGAAGACAAGCGGGGGAAGGTAGCGTTCGAAGCGCCCTGAGTATCGCGTGATTCGCCCAGGAAGTGCGATCGGACAAGACGCGGCACCCATCTCGCGCCTCCCGCTACTCCATGGCTGTGGAGCGGGCTCGCGGACGCACGACGCGGCTCAGCGCAACCAGCCATGCCCGGACCTCCTGCTCGGTCAGACGCGCGCGGTAGAACGGCTGCATCAGCTCGCCGATCGCTTCACCGGGCCGGCTCTTGTCCGCCCACGCCGACTGCATGAGTGCGTCCCGGAGCAACCGTTCCAGATGCCGCATCAAGCAAGCACTGGCCATCGCCGGCGGCGCCGCTGCGGTGGCCATGCCGATGTCAAGTTCACGCTGCGTCGCCGCAGCGAAGAGTTCCGCGGCGTAAACGAGGACCGCCTGGGCCAGGTTCAGCGAGGATTGCTCCGGGGCGACCGGGATCATCGAGACGTCGTGGCAACGCAGGATCTCGCGATTGCCGAGGCCGCTCTCCTCGCAGCCGAACAGCAGCGTCGGCGCCCCACGTTCCGCGGCCAGCTCAGCGACCTGGCGCGGCGTCAGCAGGGACTGGCCCGGCAGCGGGCGGTTCGTGGTGCCGACGATCCACGTGGCGTCCGCGAATGCCTGCTCGAGGCGATCGACGGTCGCGACTCCTTCGAGCACATCGCCGGCATGCACCGCCATGCGCCAGGCATCGGTCCACGAGCCGATGCGCGGGGCGACGAGGGTCAGGCGGCGCATGCCGAAGTTCTTCATGGCGCGCGCGACGGCGCCGAGGTTCGAGGCCCGCCGCGGCTGCACCAGCACGACATGAGTGGCGTCGAGTTGCATTGGTAGATCTCTGGTCCTTCCCCGCGCGTTGGCGAGGGGTGCGCGTCACGACGCACCATTGGCTCATGCTACGCGGCCATCACCGCCCGACTTCACGCTTCGAGCAGACCGTGCCGCACGAGCTTCTCGCGATACGTCGTCCGCGGCACGCCGAACAGATCCGCCGCACGCGTGAGGTTGCCGTTCGCTTCCGCGAGCGTGCGCTGCAGTGCTGCCTTCTCCTGCGCCTCGAGGCGCTCCTTCCACGTGGCGGCTCCCGCATCCGACCGCACCGGCTCCGGGGCAGGCGCCGCGGCCGCGTTGGCCGCGCTTCGCTCGTGGCGCCGGTCGAGATCGAGGTGGGCCTCGAGGATCGTGGATCCACCCGCGCGCAGCGCCGCGCCCTTGAGCACGTGCCGCAGCTCGCGGATGTTGCCGCGCCAGGGTTCGGTGGAGAGCGCCAACTCCGCCTCGGGCGACAGCGCAGGCACCTCGGCGTAGCCGAGTTCCTCCGCAGCTTCGGTCAGGAACCGCGTTGCGAGGCCACGCACATCCTCGCGTCGATCGCGCAGCGCCGGCAATACGATCTCGAGTTCGCGCAGCCGGTAGTAGAGGTCTTCGCGGAAGCGACCCTCGCGCGCCATGCGCTCGAGATCCTGGTGCGTCGCCGCGAGGATGCGCACGTCGACGCGGGTCTGGCGGCGTCCGCCGATCGGCACCACGATGCGATCCTGCAAGACGCGCAGGATCTTGGCCTGCAGCTCGAGCGCCATGTCGCCGATCTCGTCGAGGAAGATCGTGCCGCCGTGCGCTTCTTCGAAGTGGCCGCGCCGAGCCTGCATCGCGCCTGTGAACGAACCCTTCTCGTGGCCGAACAGCATGCTCTCCATGAGCTGTTCGGGGATCGCGGCGCAGTTGACGGGCACGAACGGCCCCTTGCTGCGGCGCGAGAGCTCGTGCAACGCTCGTGCAATGACCTCCTTGCCGGTCCCGGTCTCGCCACGCAACAACACCGTGTAGTCGGCCGGCGCATAGAGTTTGACCCGTTGCACCATGTCCGCACACGCGGGGCTCTTCGTCTCGAGCGCCCAATGTGGCGCTTGCGACGTGACCGCTTCCCGATCGAGCAGACTGCGCACGAGCACGCGGTTGCCCAACGCGGTCGCGAGGATGCGACTGCAGAACGCGACACGCTGCAGGTCTTCGGCGGACAACACGGCCCCATCGCGCGTACAGTCGGCGTAGAACACGCCGAGGTTCTTGCCGAGCGCCTGGATCGGCAGGGCCACTGCCGACGAGATGCCTTCGCTGCGGATGCTGTGGAAGGTCCGCGCGATCGGGTCCGACGCGGCCACGGGCACGTGCACGACGCGTCCGGCCTCACGGACCTGTTCGACGAGCGACCGGCTCACGCGGAACGCCCGCCGATCCTCGGGCCGGCTCATGAAGAACGACTGCGGGCCATCGTCACCGTCCAGCACGACGTGCACGCGGTCGGCGCCGGTCGCGCGCAGGATCGCAGCCATGGCTGCGGGGATCATCTGCTCCTGGCTCTTGAGACCTTCGAGGTGGTCGGCCATCTCCATGAAGGTCCGATACCAGGCGCCGACTGGCGAACCCGGCGCGACGCCCAGCGTAGCGGGGTCGATCGCCACGATCTCGTCGCCGGTGGCATCGGCGCGAAACCGCAGTTTCACGAGCGCAGGCCCGAGGTTCAGCACGTCGCCGTCGAGGAAGTTCTCGAATCGCGACCCGATGGTCCCGGTCGCACAGCGGATCGGGAAGGGCAGCCCGGGTTCGGCCCGGACGCGCAGCCGGCCATGGTCGTCGCGGGCCACTTCGAGCACGCGCCCGAATACGCCCGGAAGGTCCAGCGTAACCTCGCAGCCCGATCGCGCGCCCCCGATCCAGAACGTGTCGGTATCCATCTCGACTTCGCGAGAGCCCGAACGATCCGTGATCTCCAGATTGAGCGGCATTGTCGGATTATCGCCAGTCTACCCGGGGCGAGGAGCCCCGGCGTCGGATTCCCGTCGCACCACCGTTCCACCAACACAGTCGGACACCGTCTGGTAACCTCCTCGCAGTCCTCACCACCCCTGGCGGTCGACCCGCCCCGGACCTGTTTCACCACCCCCCGGCCAAGCTCGAGACGCGCCAGCCGAGCCGGTTCGGGTATCCACCACAATGTCCCTTCCGGCCGCAACCGCCGAGCCTGCCCGCCTGCTGCATTGCTCGCCCGAACGAACGGTGTATGTGGCCTCCGACGCGGCGAGCGGGCTGGCGTTGGTCACCAAGGTCTATGTCGCGGGCTCGATGGCCGAGGCCGAAGCCGAGTTCGCGATGGCACGCCTTGCCGCGGGCCCCGGCGTTGCCGTCTATCGCAGCGTTGGCATCGATGCGGCAACGAACCGGCCGTGCGTGACGACGAACTTCGAGGCAGGAACGGATCTCGACAGTCTCGTCGCCGAGCTAGGCTCGCTGCCGGCAGCCCTCGCCTGCAGGTTGCTGGCGCCTGTCGCCGCGACTCTGGCGCGCCTGCACATGCTGCGTGACCCGGTCGCACCCGCGGGGCTCTGCCACGGGGACGTCAAGCCGCGCAACCTGCTGCGCACAACCACGACGACGCTGCTGCTCGACTTCGAGCATGCGCGCCCAATCTCCAATTCGCGGCGAGCCGACGCGGTTGTGTTCACGGGAGGCAGCCACGGATTTGCCCCACCCGAGGCGACGCACGGCGCTCCTCCTGACTCCGCCTTCGACGTTTACGGGCTGGGAGCCTCTCTGAGTTGGCTCTTGCGCGGCGGGCAATGGACCGAGTTGCCACAGCATCCCGACGTCGTCGCCATCGTGCGCGCGTGCACGTCCGCCAATCCCGCCGAGCGGCCGACGGCCGCCGTTCTCGCGACGACCCTCGCGAGCCTCGCGGATTGTCTCGATGCGGATCCTGATGAGGCCACGCTGGACGATGCGAGTTCCGGCCGCCTGCAGCACGAGACAGCCGTCAGTTCGCAGGTTGCAAAAACGCACCGGACCGACACACACCGACTTTTCTGGCGACGCTGCCACCAACTCGCCGAACGGCTGCCCGGTCTGCTGCGCGTCCCTTCCAACCAGCCGACCGAGCCGGCTGCCATCACACGCGAACTCGGTGTGGCAGGCCGGGTGCTCGCTCGGTTCCCACGCCACCTGGCGACGCTGCACTGGCGTCGCGAGCTGTGCCGCGCCGCGGGCGCCGTGTTGGCCGGCGCTGCCGAGCAGGTCAGCACCTTCTGCCGGGCCGAGAAACTCAATCCGTGCGCGAGCTGGCTAGCAGACGTCGAGACCCTCGCACAGACAGCGCGCGCCCTGCCCGGTGGTTGCCCGATCCCCAGTGAAGAGTCACCGGCCACCGTGGGACTGCTGCACCGCAACCCGATCGCATTCCTGCACCGCCTTCGCGACCAGCTCGCGGTGGCGCGGCAGGAGCTCGCGCAGGACGTCGAGGCGATCGCCGCCGCCGAACGTCAGCTCGACCTCCGCGCTGCCGAAGCCGCGGTGGACCATATGGCGGCGCGCCTCGGCGGCGCCTCGCCGACAGCGGCGCGTCATCGCGACCAGTTGCACCGGTTCGCCTTCTACTGCGATCGTGTGGCGAGGGCCGAACCCAATGTCGAGAGTGTCGGCCCGCTGTGGGACGCGGTGGCCTTGCAGCCGCTGGCCAGCCTCGTCGCGGCTGCCGCAACCGCGTGCCAGCGTCGGACGCGCAGCGAAGTGACGGGGGGCGCCGTGGGTCTGCGCAGCCTGCAGATCACGCTCGCGAATCTCGCGGAGGAGTTCCCGCACCTGGTCCAGGTTCCGCCGGCCCTCGACGTGCTGACCCAGGCCCTCGCCCACCTGACCGACCAGGCCTGGGCCCTGCTCGCCGACGCGCAAAAGAAGCTGCAAGCGGTGCCGGTACCCGTGCGGCCCTTGCAACTCGCGTTGGGACGGCTCGATTCCCTGCGCATTCTCGAAGCCTTCATCGACCGCGGGCAACAACCGCGCGGCCAGCTGCAGGATGGCATCGAAGCACTGCGCCTGCGCATCGAACAGGCGCGCGCGACGCGTGACCGACTGGCCGAAGGCGCCGAACACGCGCTTTCGCGCGGCCACTGGACGACGGGCCTGTTCGACATGGAACGCGCCGTCGCGGGTCTCCAAGGTGGCGACGAGAACGAAGGCGGCGAAGTCACGCGCCTGCAGGAGCGGGTCGAACAGGTGCGCCGGCGCAAGCGCGAAGTCGATGCCGCCGTGCGACGTAACGTCGAGTTGGGTTCGCTCTACGGCACACTGCAGGACGACCCATCGAGCACGTTCGCGAGCCGCCTCCAGGTCCTCAGCGACCGCCGCGACTGCTTGCTGTTCCTCACCGTGCACGTGCCCGAGGAGCGGGGTGTGCTCTACGGCCGCGACCTGCGCGACGTCGAGACGCAGCTTGCTCTCGAGCAGTCCGGGCTGGCCGAACATCAGCTCGACGGCACCGTCGATCCTGGGGCCCGCCTGCGACTCGCGCGAGCGACGCTCGAGCGATTGTCGACGTCGATGACGACGGCCATGGGCATCGATCCTCCAGGCCGCATGGTCCGCCTGCTCGAGCACTGGCGCACGGTGACGGCACACTGCCAGCGCGCGGTCGAGCAGCTGCATGCGGAGCGGCTAGTACAGGCACGCCAGCGCCGCCGGCTGTGGTCCATGGCCGTGGGCACGCTGCTCGTGTGCACGACGGCCGTCGGACTCGCAGTTCGTTCGTGGTTCCTGCCCGCGCAGGCTGCCGGACGCACAGTGCCCCTGTCGACAGACGATCTCGCGCAGCTGGCCACCACGCTGCCGAGTGATCTGCGCGAGGGCGCAGCAGCGCTGCTCGCGCAGGCACTGCCCGGAGGACTGAAAGGGCCGTTGGACTATCGCACCTGGCACGAAGGCTTCCGCCGGGAGCTACGCGCGTTCGTCGAGAGCATGCAGGCTCGTGAGGCAACACCTTCGGCGCGTGCGTTCGCGATCGGCTGCTGGGATGCCTGGCTCGCTGCCGCGGGCGCGCTGATCGGCGACGCAGACCGCGCGGAACTGCTGCGCCTGTCCGCGGAACTCGCGGGCGAACCGTGGCTCGGCGGCTTGCAGCCGAGCAAGGGCACCACGCGGTGAATCGACGGGCGATCTAGTCCGTCAATGTGACGAGGGGTCGCCGCGTATCGATTGCCTGCACACAGATGCCCTCCAACTCGGCAAGCAGCAGTCTTGCCGCACTGCTTGCTGGAAACAGCTCGGCCAGCGTCTGGATCTCCGTCATCAAACCCGGCAGTTCGTGCACTTCGAACCGCGCATCCCGATAGTAATTCCTCAGCCGGCCCAGGAGATGCAGCGCGTGCTCCTGCGCGCGGTGGACAATCACCCAGTGCTCGTCCACACCGACTTCGACGGACCGCACCGCTCTGTCCTGGTCGTCGAGTATCGCAAGTTCTAGCGCCATGGCGTCTTCCAGCGTCCAGAGAAGCCCGGGAACGTGCCGCCCTGCCAACACAGGCAGCGCGGTCACCGCTTGGCTAGAACCGCAGCTTTTCGCCATTCTTAACCGGCGACGGCGTGGAGACAGAGTCGTGACACTCTCGCTCTCCTCACTGAGGAAGCAAGCCATGGCGGTCGCCCCGCACGGGGCCGCGCGGCACACTCTCCCAGCGAAAGTCCCGCAGCAGGTCGGCGGGAGAACACCGCTGCCCCGCAGCACGCAGCCCGCACAGGAATCCGAGAAAGCCGACGACGGCCGCAGCAGCGACCCCCTGCTCGCGCAGATGGCGCAGCGAAGTGTCCCCGTGGCGTTTGGCGAGCCGCAGCCCATCGCCGCCCACGACGAGTGGAACGTGCACGAACTCGGGAGGCGTCCATTGCAGCGCCCGGTAGAGCAGCAGCTGGCGCGGTGTGCTCGGCAGCAGATCGTCGGCGCGCACGACTTCGGTCACGCCTTGTGCCGCGTCGTCGACGACGACCGCGAGCTGGTAGGCCGGTCCCCGATCGCGCTTCTGGATCACGAAGTCACCCGCGATGCGTCCCGGCTGCGGCCCCGCGAAGTGATCGACGAACTGCGCGTGCGCGACGTCGACGGCAAACCGCAGTGCCGCTTCGCGGCCCGTGGCCTCGCGCGCGGCCGCGAGGTCGGCGAATCGACCGCGACAGGTGCCCGGATACACCGGACCGTCGTCGTTGCCCTCGTGTGGCGCCGACGCCGCCTCTTCGACCTCGCGCCGCGTGCACACACAGGGGTAGGCGGCACCGGATGCAACGAGGCGTTGGGCCGCCGCGGCATACAGCGGCAGCCGTTCGCTCTGCGACACGGGCTCCCCGTCCCAGTCGAGCCCGAGCCAGCGCAGGTCCGCGATCGCCTGCCCTGCAGCGCCAGGCTTCACGCGCGGGCCATCGATGTCTTCGATGCGCAGCAGTAGAGTGCCGCCCCGCGACCGGATCGACAGCCACGCCAACAAGAACGTGCGCGCGTTGCCGAGATGCAAGGCCCCCGTCGGGCTCGGCGCCAGCCTACCAACACACTTCGTTCCGGATGCAACCGTCATCGCAGCAAGGCCTCGTTCTACGCATCGACGCCAAGGTCTGCCATGTCGAGGTCGATGGCGAGCGCCGGCAGCTGCCGCTCGCGGGCAAGCTGTTCGAGGCGAAATCGCACGAGAAGCAACCGCTGACGGTCGGCGACCGCGTCGTGCTCGACGTGACGGGCAGGGCGATCGACGCCATGTTGCCGCGCACCTCGCAGCTGCACCGGCGCACCGCGAGCGAAGGCGAAGAACGCGCGCAGGTGATCGCAGCGAACATCACCCAAGTGCTCGTCGTCGCCAGCGTCGCATCGCCGCCGTTCCAGCCCGAGCTCGTGGATGCGGTCCTGGCCGCGGCAGCACGCGAGCAGATTTCCGCGACCCTCGTGCTGACGAAGGTCGATCTCGACGCCGAGGCAGCGGTGAAGTGGGCCGCCGTGTATGGGCGCGCGCTCGTGCGCGTGCTCGGCACGTCGACGATGGCCGGGAGCGAGACGGGAGGCCCGTTGCGCGAGGTCGCGCAGCTGCTGCACGAAAACCGCACGGTGGTCGTCGGCTTGTCGGGCGCCGGCAAGTCCTCGCTGCTCAATGCCGTGGTGCCTGGTCTGAAGCTGCGCACGGGCGACCTGAACCACATCCGGCAGGGGCGGCACACGACGACGCACACGGAACTGCTGCCGCTGCCCGGGGGCGGTCACGTGCTCGACACGCCGGGCGTGCGGAACTTCCACCTGTTCTGCGTGGGCTCGCAGGAGCTGCAGTTCCTGTTCGCGGAGATCGGAGCACTGCTGCCGCGGTGCGCCTACCGGAGCTGCTTGCACGACGGCCAGCAGGATTGCGCGGTCCAGGCAGCCGTCGCCCGCGGCGAGATCTCCGAGAGTCGGTTGCGGTCGTATCTGACGATGCTGCTGCAGGCCCTCGCCTCGGAGCGGCCCGAGAGCCAGGCAGCGAAGGAGCAACCGCGAGGCGGGGCGCGGCGGCGGCCGCGGCGGCGGCGGTAGGTGTGGCGCCGCGGAACGCGCCCTACGGTTGCCAGACCAGGCACTTGTAGCCCCACGCGAGCAACAGCAGTGCTGTGGCAGCCGCAACGATGCGCCAGAACGGCAAGCGCACCAACAAGTCGACGAACGATCGCCTGCGCGCGAGACACCACAGAGCGTGCGCCCCGAGCAGCACTCCGGCGCCGGCCGCGAGCATTCCGAACGGCTGCGTGACGAACGCCTGCAGCACGTTCCCGTGCACGAGATGGCATGCCGCCGTCGTACAGCCGCAGGTCGGACACGGGAACCCGTACGCGATCGGCCAGCTGCACGGGTCCATGCCGAACTGCTCGTGGGTGCCATGGCCGCGGGCATCGGGATCGACGCGCCACAACATCACGACGCCGGCCATCGCGGCTCCGGCCGTCAGCACCGCTGCGAGTCGATCGACGGAAGCGGCGACAGGCCCGTCTTCGAGCGGGATCAGGAATGGACTCCGAGCACTCAGGGATCTCCGCTCGGGCATGACACCATCGGAACTAACTGAAGTCGTAGATGTACGCCATGCGGTCCGACCGCACGATCGCGTAGTCCAGACTCTTCAGCAGTGCCATTTCAGGGTGCCCCAGATCGAGCCCGCGCACCACGGGTTTCTGCATGATGAAGTACTTGGCTGCCCTCGGCCCGTGCGACTCGTAGGCAGCCGGTTCGATCTGGCCCGAGACCTCGAACTGCGTCACTCCGCTGTAGAACGCGCGGATCGTGGCGCTCTTCTCGTTCGCGGCAAGACGCCGCATGCCCTCGTCCCCGGCCACGTCGACGAGCTCGTGCGCGAGGATCACCCGATCCACGTTGACCATCACGCTGGGTGTGCGGATCACTTCCTTGCTGCGCAACGACACGAGCGTCGCATCGCGAACCGAGAGGAACGTGTGCACGTAGTCCTCGAGCAGGTTCGTCAGGCGCTTCTGCTTGTTGAGCAGCCGTCCCTTGATCAGGAACATCTCCGTCAGGAACAGGTCCTCGACGAACACCGGAGTGGCAACAGAACCCGAGTTTTCAGGATGTTGGCTCATTCGTGGTTCGACAAGGCTTCGTTGCGGCGCTGACGAGCTCCCGGACTTGTCCGGCGAGGTAGAACGAACCGACGACGAGCCGCGGGCCCCGCCGGCGGCGCAAGGCCGCGAGGCCGGACACAGCGTCCGCCGCCACTTCGCTCCGCGCGCCAGCCCCGGCGAGGAACGCGGCGATCGTGGCCGGATCCTCGCTGGACGTGCCCGTGAGTTCGGTGACAACGAACCTATCGGCAAGAGGCAGCAGCCGACTCAAGCCTTCCCGCCAGCGCTTGCCGGTGGCGGAGCCGAATAGCACCGCCGGCCGCCGGTCCGGCCACCGCCGCCGCAGTTCGGCGGCGACCGCCCGCAGCGACTCTTCGGTGTGGGCGCCGTCGAGCACGAGCACTTCGCCGTCGGGCTCGGACCACACCTCGAACCGGCACGGCATCGACCGGCGCGGCGCCGGGTCGAGCACCAGTGCCCGGTTCGGCAGCAGGTGCGCGAAGGCGGCGGCGGAGAGCGCGAGCGCCGGCAGTTCGAACGCCGCGGCGTCGGGCAGCGCGAACGGCAACTCGCGGCCGTCGGGCAGCCACAACCGGCCGCGCGCGCCGGCCGGCGACCACACGACGTCGCGCAGTCCGAAGTGCTCGCCGAGCGCGAACAGCCGCGCGCCGACCGCGGCCGCGTGCGCGCGGATCACGGCCAGCGCCTCGCCCGTCGTGCCGGTGAAGCCGACGCCGCCGGGGCGGATCACGGGCGCCTTTTCGCCGGCGATTGCGGCGATCGTGTCGCCGAGCACGTCCGTGTGTTCGAGCTCGATCGTGGTGACGATGCTCGCGTCGACCGGCAGCGCCGTCGTCGCGTCGAAGCGTCCGCCGAGCCCGACCTCCCAGATCGCGAGATCGACGCGTGCTTTGGCGAAGTGCTCGGCGGCGGCGAGCGTCATCGCCTCGAAGAAGGTCGGCGCGCGCTCCCCGGGCACCGCGAGCAGTTCGCGCAGGATGCGCTCGAGCACCGCGATCTCGATGTCGGCGCCACCGACGCGGATGCGCTCGCACAGCGTCGTCACGTGCGGTGAGCTGTAGACGCCGGCGCGGCCGCCGCTCGCTTGCACGAGACCAGCGAGCGCCGCACACGTCGTGCCCTTGCCCTTGCTGCCGCCGACCTGCACCGCGGGTCGCGGCGCGGATATCGCGCCCGGCCGCGCGAGCAGGCGCTGCATCGTCGCGAGGTCCCACAGCCGCCGATCGGGCCGCGTGCGCTCGTAGTTGACGAGCTGCGACAGCAGCGGGGAGAGGCGTTCGGCAGCAGGATCCAAGCAGTTTTTCGACCGCCCCCTGGGCGATCGCCTCCACAACCGCAACACTACCGCTCCCCAAGTCCGAGAGGTATCGCATGCGCGCCCGTCTCCTGTTCGTCGTCTTCCCGCTCGCGGCTGCCGCCACGCTCGCGGCGCAGAATCCCGACCGGCAACGCCCCGACCGCGGCAGAGGACAGGTCCCGGAGCTGAAGAACTTCACGTTCGAGGAGAAGTCCCTCCAGAGCACCGCGGTTGGCCACACTGTACCGTTCGGCCTCTTCTTGCCGAAGGGCTACGACGACGCAGCGAACAAGGACACCAAGTGGCCGCTCGTCATCTGGCTGCACGGGCTGTGGGAAGACCACATGCGCTTCCCCACGCGCGGCGGCGCTGTAGAACTCGACAAGGCAGTCAGCGACGGCAAACTGCCACCGTGCGTGTTTGTCACGGCCAATGGTGGCCGCACGGCGATGTACGTGAACCGCAAGGAGGAGCGCTGGGAGGACCTCATCACCGAGGACCTGCTCACGCACCTGACCAAGAACTACCGCGTCAGCGAAGGGCGCGAGCAGAGGGCACTCATGGGTGTCAGCCTCGGCGGCATGGCCGCGCTGCGCATCGCGATGACCAAGCCCGACCTGTTCGGCGCCGTCGGCGCCCACAGCTCAGCCGTGTTCGCCGAAGACCCCGAGCAGCTGCCGGAACGCGTCAAGAGCATGGCCGGCCGGCTCGGACTCGAGGAAGTGTTCGGCAATCCGATCCAGAAGGAACCATGGCAGAAGGCCAATCCGCTGTGCATCGCGGCGACGCTGGATCCGAAGAGCCTGCACCGCCTGCGCATCTACTTCGACGCGGGCACCGCCGATCAGCACGGCTTTGCCGCCGGCAACAAGCTGCTCGACGAAGCCCTGACCAAGAAGGGCATCGAGCATACGTGGCGCCTCATCGAGGGGGGCGGCCACTCGTGGGGTGCCGGCTTCCAGGACCAGACGCTGCCGTACTCGTTCGCCGTCGTCGGGCAGATGTTCGCGGAAAAGGATGGCAAGTCTGGCAAGGAAGCCGCGAGCGACAAGGGCGATGCCAAGGGCGACAAGGAGCCGAAGAAGAGTCCGCGTTGAAGAATCCTCGAGGGTCTCGCGTCACGGGACGGCCGAGATAATTCCGGCCGGCACGCGGGCTGCATGCGCATCCCGGCCGATGTACTGGACTAGGACAGGCATCTGCTGCGCCAGACCACCCGGCCCGGTGCAGCCGGTAGCCGACTTCTGGCATGTTCCGCCTCGAGCATCAGGTGCGGGTCTTCGTGTTCTCGGTCCTCGACCGGCGCGTCGAGTACCTGCTGCTGCGGCACAAGCCGCGCCAGGAATGGCCTCTCGGTCCCATCGTCGGCCCTGTGATCCCCGGTGAGAAGCTCGAGGATGCCATCCACCGCGAAGTCAAGGCCGGGACAGGGCTGTTGCGACCCGTGCATCTGATCGAGTTGCTGCAACCCCAGAAGGAGCTGTTCGGCGATATGGGCGTCGTCGAGTGGCCCTACGCGTGGCAGGCCGGCACGCCCAGTGAACCCGTGCAGCGGCTGACTCCGGGCCCCATGATCGGCGAAGTCCAGTGGCTGCCGTTCGAGGCAGCTTTCCAGATCCTGGAGCTCCCGGCCGACCGGGAGGCCCTGGTGCGACTGCAGCTGGGCCTGCAATAATCCGCAGCCTTTTCGGGTGTCGGGCCGTATATCGGCCGCTTCGTTTGGCGCCCGAACCGCCTCGACGCCGAGCCCCTCCGCAGAGCCCCCATGAGCGACGATTCGAACAACAACCTTGCCGGTGAACTGTTGGCCGACGGCCGCGTCCCGAGCTCGGCCATGCGCAGCTACGCCCTGCTGACACCGGACCTGAAGAGCCTCTACATGGGCTTCTACAAGGCGACCTACGGCAAGTCGAAGATCGACCTCAAGACCAAGGAATTCATCGCGATCGCCGCCTCGCTGACGTCCGGTTGCAAGGGCTGCCTCGAGGGTCACCTCAAGAAGGCCAAGAAGGAGGGCGCGACGAGCGACGAGATCGCCGAGGTCATTGCGATCACGCTCGGCGTGAACGCCGCCACCATCGTCGACCGCTCGGACATCGCCAACTTCAACCTCGGCGGCCTCTACGACCGCCCCGAGAACTGACGCGGCACCTGCAGCCGCCAGCCAGGGGCGCAGCGTTGCAACTCGGGCAAACCGGTCCTCGGCCAGCCCCGTTATCCCCAGCCCCTGTATCCTCGGTGTGCTGATGTCCGCCCCCACTCGTGCCTGGCTGCTGCCATCCGTTCCACGAGCCATCCGGTTTGCGTTCCTGGGCGTATGCGCCGCCGTGCTGGCCTACGCCACGCTGGTCTGGCAGCCGTCGGCGCCGCCGGCAGTCGAGGCCGCGTCGCCGGTGGAATCCACGGTCGCGGTGCCGAAGGTCGATGCGAAGATCCTGGCCGGTGCCTCGGACGCCACGCGCGAACAACGACTGTTGCTCGAGGCGGAGCCGCTGCGCCACCTGCTGACGCTCGCGATCGACGTGGGCCCGACCGTCGCCGCGGCGCTGGGCATGCCCGAGCAACCTCTGGCAGTGAGCGAACTGCGCGAGAGCACGAACGCGCTGCGCGGTCGATGGCTCTTCTACGAGGGTGTGCTCGAGGATCTCACGGGGCCACGCGAGGGCCACCCCATCCGCGGCTATGCGATCTACGAAGCGACCATCGGACTGCCGGACGGGGACCGCGTGATGGCAACTTTCTCGCTGCCGCCCGACAGCGCGATCCAGCGCGGCTCGTGGGTGCGCATCGAGGGGTTCTTCCTCAAGCTGCGCGACACGACCTACGGGCAGCCCAGCTCGAAGGCCCCCCTGCTGGTGGGCCGCGAGATCCAGCGCGACTACGAAGACTGGGGCCCCGTGCTGCGGCTCGACCCTGCGATCCTGGACAAGGTCGAGGATTCGAGCTTCCAGCCCGGAGACAAGACGTGGCACACGATCGAAGAAGACCAGACCGAAGCCCTGTGGCACCTCGGCGCCTTCGTTCGCGACACGAGCAGCCAGCGTACGCTCGCGGACTGGCGCCGCATCGACGCGCTCAACGCCAACGACACCCACCGCGCACTCGTCGACAACAGGGTCGCGCGCGGCTCCCCGATGCGCGTCTTCGGCACGTTGATCCGGCGCTCCACGGTCACCGCACCGTCCAACCCGGCCGGTATCAAATCCTGGACCGTGGTCTGGGTGCAGGTGCGCGAGTTCGGTGGCCGACTGGTCCCGATCTGGGTGCCCAAGCGCGTGCGAGATCTTCCGCTGCGGGCCCAACTCGAGGTCCGCGGCTTCTACTACCGATGGTTCGCCTACGAGGCTCAGAACGGCGACCGCCATCGCGTTCCGCTGTTCGTCGCGGCCGACCTCGATCTCTACCAACTCGACGTCGACAAGACGATGCGGCAGCTCGGCATCTGGCTCGCTCTCGCGGCGACGTCGATGGTCGTCGTGTTCTGGTGGCTGCAGCGGCGAGCGGTCAGACAGTCGCTGGCACACTCCCACGACCTGGACGCCCGCCGCCGCCGCCGTCGAGAGCGCGCCGCGGCCGGCACATCATCGGGCGGCCCCGCGTCGTCTCCGTGACGGCGCATTACGCCTTCTTGACCGTGGCTGCCCCGAGCGCGGCCATGCCGCCGCCGAGCAGGATCGTGAACGGCAACCAGAAGCCAACCTGGGCGAGCGTCAGGTGCAAGAGCTTCTCCTCGGCACTCATGCTGCCCGGCATCCCGGGCAGCATCTTGCCGTAGTGGGTCTGCCAGCCCCTGTTGATGTCCAGATACTGCACGACAAGCACGGGCACTCGCGCCAGCAACCCATAGTAGAGGAACGTCATGAAGGCTCGCGGCCATGCGAGCAGACCCAACAGAGCCACGATGGGTCCGGCGTAGTACACGTACTGCACTTTCTCGCGCAGACTCTCGTCCTTGAGCTGGTTGCCGCAGTAGACCACGGCGAAGAAGAGCCCCACTGCCGCGAACATCGGCACGAAGAAGCTCGTCACGAATGGCGGCGTGGTGCCCTTGGCCAGACGGCGGCCGAACAAGATCCCGAAGACCGGAACGAGCCAGATGATGCCGAACCAGGATCTGCCTCCGGCTTCGGCACTGAACATGCTCGCGTCCCAACCCTTCCACTCGCCCACCAGCCGCACGAGCGTGACGACGAGTGTGACGATCCCCGCGATCAGAAGTAGACCCCCTATCGGAGGCTTCTTGCTTAGGTCCATCGCCGCATCGTCCCTTGCATTACCCCGGACCACAAGCAGAACGTTGGCGGACCGCGTCTCGTCTCCGCACAAGCGCATCACTTCGTCTTGCTGTCCGCTGCTGCCTTCGCGAGGGTCAACTGCATCTTGAAGTCGCGATCGACGAAGAAAGTGTTGTTCTGGCCTGCCGGCGGAAACACCAGATAGAAGTGCAGGAACGCCTTGCCGCCCCAGCGTTCGATCATCGCGTCGGAGATGAATGACAGCGGCCGACGCGGGCCGTCATCTCGCACGGCTGGCGTCGCCGACGAACACAACTTCGTCTGGGCTTGCCTTGCGGCAGCCACGCCAGCGTTACCAAGCATACGGCGAGGTAGGTCATTGGACCCGTAGTCTAGCGCGCACGCGGCGCATCGAGGCGAGGGCCCGGCCGAGGCCAGTGGCCATGCGCACGCCGTGCCAGCAGTAATCGCGCCCATCGCAGAGTTCGAGTCGCACTGCGCCGAACGCGCGTGATCTTCGCAGTTCCTCGAGTTGCCCGGCATCGAACTCCCATGGTTCGCTCGGCAACAGCACGAGGTCGATGCCCTGGGCGATGACGGATTCGAGGGACACTTCGGGATAACGACTCTCGAGGTGCGCGCACACGTTCGTGGCCCCGACGATCCGCAATACGTCGTGGATGTAAGTGTCGCGATTGATGCTCATCCAAGGCTTGCGCCAGATCGCGTAGAACACTCGCATCGGCCCTTGCCGCAGACTGATGGCAGCGTCCGCGAGCTCGGCCTCGATCCGCCGCAGCCAGTGCCCGACAGCCGCGCGCAGATCCAGTCTTGCCGCGAGCGCGCGCAGGTCGGCGGCGGCCTCGATCACGGTGCGCGGCGTCTGCACGAACACCGGCACCCGACTCTGCAGCCACTCGATGTCCTCGAGCCGATTCTCCTCGGCGTTGCAGAGCACGAGGTCGGGTTCGTGGCGCATGATCTGCTCGCGCGAAGGGTTCTTGGTGCCACCGACGCGCGCCACTGTTGCCAGCTGCGCGGCTGGCTCAGTGCAATAACGCGTGCAGGCGACGAGCCGGTTTGCCGCGCCGAGTTCGCATACGCTCTCCGTCGTGCTCGGCACGAGACTCACGATCCGATGCGGTGGTCGGGGCACCCGTTCAGCATGCCACGGCTGCAGTCGCGGTGCGATCTCGTCGGTCCGCCGCCTCTCACCGCATGCCGCGCAGGAACCGCGGCACCAAGCGCCAGACGCCCGAGCCGAGCGCGCGCTGCGTCGCCACGATGCCATCCGTGTATCGGTGCACGTCGGGACCGATTTGATCGCGATGCTCCGCGCCGACGGGGCACGCGCGGCGGGAGCTGCATCCGGAGACACAGCCGCCCTGATGTCGATGCTCGGCACAACGCGCGAGGTTCTGGTTGCCAAGGCCATCGTGGACCGAAACGGGGCACGCCGTCAGGCATGGCCTGGCACAGTTGCAACACGGCTGGAAGAGGTCCGTGATCGACGCATCCGTCACGGGCCCGAACGGACGTCCGTCGAGCAGAAGCGCGGCGCGCACGCTGACCCACGGACCGAACTCCGGGTGCAGCAGCAGCCCCGAAACAGGAGACACCGTGCCGAACCCGGCAGCCTCCGCGAGGCGCACGAAGTTCAACCGCTGGCCGGCAACAGGCTCGACGAGCCGGCAACGAACCGACCGACAGTGCAACATGGCTGCCAGTCCTTGCGCGGCAGCGCGCTCGAAGGCGATGAGATCCTGGGGCGACATCCCATGCACGATGCGCGCATCCGGGTGCGAGAAGTTCCGCGGGTGGGCCCGCCCCCCGCTGCCGAGCACGATGATCGTGCCGCAGTCGGGCAGCATCGTCGTCGTGCGCTGTTCGAGCGGCTGCCACGCATCGAAGCGTTCTGCATCGACGATGCCGAACAGGTTGAGACCTGTGCTCGCGGCTTGCCGCTTGGCTTCTACCAGCAGGGACGAACTCATGACAGGCAGAGAGGAGAGGTGAGAGGCAACCGTCAAACCAAGGCGCAGGTTTTGCGCCTCTGCCCCAGCCGTGACAAGCCCTGATCTCGATCCGATCGGTTCGCCAGACCGATGAACGGCTTCGTCCGCACCTGGCTCGCAGCGGCGGCGGCCGCGGAATCGGGCCCGCATTCGCTGCAGGGTGCATAGTCGTTACAGCACCCCACTGTCGAACTTAGGCGCCAGACTCCGTAATGGCGGCCTCTTGTCTCGAGCCTCGGGTTCCCCCACTCTTGCATGCAGAAGCAAACGGTCATCCTCTTGGTTGGTGCTCTCTTCCTGCTCGGTGCGGGAGGCCTCGTCGTGCAGCGGTCCCTGGGGGAACCCGAGACGCCGGTCGGCATATGGACGGCGGCAGACGAAGTCGATGTTCCCGAAGCACCCGAGGCAGCCGGCACACCGCTTCCCGAGGCTAGTGATCTCGAGCGAACCGCTGTCGATCCCGAGGGCGCGCGCGATGGCGGCGAACAACGCGTCGCGGTCATTCTGCGAGGCCGTGTCGTCGACAAGTTCACCCAGCCCGTCGCGGAAGCCCGCGTCTGGCTCGACTTCGGTCGCGGCGGCCAACGCGGTGGCCAGCAGAACCGCCAGCGTCGCGTCCCCGAACCCGTGATGACCGATCGCGAAGGGCGATTCGCTTTCCAGGGCCAGACCTTCCGCAATCTCCAGGTCACACTCCAGGTCCTGCACCGGACGCATGCGCTGGGCCACTTCGAGAAGGACATCGGCGATGTCGGCAGCGAAGTCGATCTCGGCGAGCTCGTACTGAATCAGGGAGGCGAGTTGCGCGGACGGGTCACCGATCTCGACGGCAACGGGATTGCCGCCGCGGAGCTGCAGTTGAATCCCGAGAACGGCAACCAGCTGCGCTTCGCCCGCGAGCGCCTGCTGGCCGGTGCCACCACCGACGCCAACGGCTACTTCCGCTGCGTCAACGTGCCCAATGGCGATTGGAGCGCGAACGCGGTTGCGAAGAGGCACACCGAAGGCCGCTCAGAGAAGTTCGTCATCGAAGAAGAGCAGCTCGCCGAAATCGACGACATCCGTCTCGGTCCGGGCTACGAGATCACAGGCTATGTCAAGTCGGCGCAGGGCCATCCGATCGCCAAGGCAACGGTCGTGATGCGGAGCGAGAATCGCAACCGCAACCCGGGCGGTGGTGCCCGAACCGGCCCGGATGGCGGCGGTGGCGGCCGCGCTGGTGGTGGCGGTGGCCCAGGCGGCGGTCCGGGCGGGCGCGAGCACAGGGCCACCACCGACGAGCAGGGTCGCTTCTTTCTCGAGCACCTGCCCGGCGCATCGATGCGCCTCGAGACATCGGCAGACGGCTATCTCGACAACACCCTGACGGGCATCGACCCCACGTCCTCGCCGCCGGTTCTGGTGACCCTGCAAGACGGCCTGCGGATCGCGGGTGCGGTTCGAGATGCCGACGCCAAACCCGTGACCATGTTCGCGGCGCGTGCGTTTCGGGTTCGCGGCCTTTCCCAGCCGGGGCGAGACTTGGCAAACCTCGACGAAGTCTTCGCGCAGGTGCGCGACAACAACCGCGACTGGGCACAGCTGCGCAGCCGGCCTGAAGGCTCGCGCGAGGGCATGGTGGCCGAAGGTCGCCGGGGAGGCCGCGGCGTTGGCCCCCCTGACGGTGGTGGTGGCGGTGGCCCTGGTTTCCGCGACCTCGGTCGCCCCGAACGACACGCCGGCGGCACCTTCGTTCTCACCGGCCTCCAAGAGGGCATCTACGAAGTGCACGTCCAGTCGCCGGACCACACACGCTACCGGTCCGCCGAAGTCGAGCTGCGCCTGGGCACCGATCCTCCCGGCCTGTCGATCGTGCTCGACGGAGGTGTTTTCGTGGCCGGTGTCGTGCGCAGCGAGGCCGGCGACCCGGTGGCCGGCGCGCGCGTCGAATTGCGACCCGCGACGCCAGACGAAGGCACGCCGCGACGCCCGGACCGGGGCAACGACCGCGCCAACAGCCCCGACGTGCAACGGTTGGGTCGCGAGCTGCGCCAGGCGGTTGCCGCGATGACGTTCACGCAGGAGGCGACGACGGGAGCCGACGGCGTGTTCGTGATCAAGCACGCGCAACGCGGCAGCTACCGGCTGCACGCCGAAGCACGCAACTACTCGGGTGCGGACAGCGAGACGTTCGACCTGCAGGCCGATCGGTCGGGGTTCGAACTGCGACTCGGCGCGCTCGGTTCGATCGCGGGCAAGGTGCGCGGCCTCGCGGAAAGCGAGTTCTCCGAGGCGCGTGTTGCCGCCGTCCCGATCGGCGCTTCCCAAGGAGGCGGCTGGGCCGCTCTGCTCGGTCGCGGCCGCGGGGGCGGCCAAGGCGGCAATCCCTTCCAGGGTGTCGGCTGCGGCCCCGATGGCGCCTATCGCATCGATGGGCTCGTGCCCGGCACCTACGCGGTCCGGGCCTGGATCGGCTCGCCGCAGGAACTGATGCGCGAGCTCGGGCCGCAGTTTCTCGATGGCTCGATGCTCGCTGACGTGACGGTGCGCGCGGCCGAGGTCGCCACGCTCGACGTCACCGTGACGCGCCCCCAGGTCGGCGCCGTGTCGGGCACGGTGATGCACAACGGCACCCCCGCCGCCGGTTTCCAGGTGGAGCTCTCGCGACAAGACGAATCGGGCGCTCCGCAGAACGGCTTTGGCGGACGCAGGCCGGGTGGAGGTGGACGCGCCGAGTTCTTCGGGGGCTTTGGCCGTTCGTTCCAGGCCGCCGTGGCCCAGTCGGGCAACTTCTCGATCCCCAACGTTCCGGCGGGCATCTACCGGCTGCGAGTCCAAGCGGCAAGACGCGGCGGTCTGGTGCACGAAGAAGTCGTGCAAGTCACCGTGAACTCGACCACACAGTGTGTCGTCGTGTTGCAGACCTCGAACCTCGAGGGATCGATCACGCGCGACGACGGCGGCAACGCGGCGGAACTGAACGGCCGCGTCTCGCTGCTGCCGGGCCTCACCGCGGTGCCCGAGAACCTCCCCGCCTGGCAACGCGAGAACTCGAGCTTCGACGCGCGGCTCCAGAACGGCGCCTTCAAATTCACTGCGCTGAAGCCGGGTGGCTACCTGCTCGTGCTGACGGTGCGCGGCCGCGAACGCACTACGTTGCCGATCGTCGTCGGCAGCACCGACCAGACGGTCGTGGTGCCCGCCGGCAAGGTCGTGGCGGCGGCTTCCCCGACCCCGAACGGTGCCCCGAGCTCTCCGCGCCCAACCAACCGGACGCCGCGATAGACTGCGGATCACTCTGCTCGCACCACGGAGTCGTCCCATCAGGTTCCTTGCCACGTTGTTCGCTTCGGCGTTGCTCGCGATCGGCCTTGCAATCGCCGCGTGGAGCGCGTTGCTGGCCCTCGGTCGCGGACCGATGCGCACGGCCCCGCCGCGAGTCATCCAGGACCTGCCGCGACCTCCTGCACCCGAGCGGCTACCGGCCGGCTTCGACAGCAAGCGCGAAGCGGCCGCCGCTGACGCTGTGTGGGAGGACAGCGCGCCGGTCGACGTCGCGATCCGCGTGCGCAACCTGCCCGAGGCGCTGCACGGCGCAGAAACCGGCCTCGCGGTCATGGCCGAGACGGGCGCGGACTTCGACTGGATCCCGCTCGCCGACACGACTGCCGCATCGGACGGAAGCCTGATCGCGACCTCGAAGTCGCGCGCGGGCGACAAGATCAGCGTGACTCTCGCGACCTCGCGAGACTTCGCACGTCACGGCTATCTCGCGCACTCCATCGCCCAGGTGAGGCGCGAACCCGGTGGCGCCATCGCCGAGATCCCGTTCGACGTCGACGTGACCACGGTGCGCTTGCAGCTGCCGCCAACGGCAAGACGCGCCGGCCCTTTGCAACTGCGACGCGCCGACGATCCGCGGTGGCTGCCGATGCACTGTGGCAGGAACGGCATCACGCTGGTCGGCGATACGCCGCAGGATCTCTTGCTCGGAGCGGGTCGATACGAACTGTCCGATCCACTCGACCCGTCCCGTCGCCAGCCCTTCGAGGCGCCGTCAAGAGACCCAATAATCGTTATCGACTCGCTTGCAGTGCTTCGAGCCGGCCGGCCCTGAGACGCCAGACCTGAGGTGAGACCGGGTGTGCCGACCGCTCGCTGACCGCCTCGGTCGCAGCCATGAGTCTTGCGAGGTCCTGACCCGTTTCGGGCCCCACCCACAGCGTGTCCCGGTCGGGCACGGCCACGAGCAGATCAGCCCCTTGCTCGAGCAACAGCACGCGGGCCGCGTCGAGTCCATCGCCCGAATGCAGCACCACGGGTTGCATCGCCTTGCTCGCCGCACGCACCTCGTCGATGCCGAGTCGCGCGAGGTTCGCCAGCGCCAGGTTGTGCACGTCCGCCGCGGACTTCCGCCAGTTCCGGATGTGGGCACGACAGACGAACACCATGGTGTCCTGTTCGTCGATCACATAGACCGCAACGAGCTCGTCGTTGATCGGAGTGTGCACCAGCGCGGCATCGCCGAAGTTCCCCTGCGCTTCGAGCCAGGCCCGGCTGCGAACCTGCGGCAGCAGAAGGGGCGCCGCTGCTGCGAAATCGACGTCGGAAACGCGGTCGAGACCCATCTCGCGGATGTCCCCGATGAGTCGGGCCACGGTGCGCGAGAACGCATCGGGCGACGCCTCCGCATGCCGGAACGCGAACTGCAAGGAGACGGGTGTCTCTTGCCCATCGACCCGGAGCAGGCAGGCAAGGCGGTTGGGCAGCATGCCGAGAAACGCCACGTCTGGGTGGACTGCCGACAGCTCCGCATGCAAACGCGTCGCGAACGACAGCAACTCGGGCGGATGCGCCGGAAAGGCGGCCCGCATGCGATGGTGCAGCGCCGCGAGCGTCACAGCCAATGCCACCCAGCCAAGGGCGATCCAGAGCCACATACGCGTCCCATCGACGTCCCCCCGGCGGTGGCATTAGCTGGATCGGGGCGGCAAGAGCTGTGTGGCGGGAAGGGGGTTGTCCGGGTGCGACAAACTTGGCTCTCGCAAACCAAGCAGGGACCTTAGATAGCCTGATGCCTTAGCGTCAACCCGCTTGCACCGATTCCGCGAGACGCTTCCTCTGTTGCTCCGGCCCGAGCCGTCCTGGCCCGATGCGGGCAGACTCGACATGATCCATCGATGACCGGCGCTGGCCGCATCTACCTCGACAACGCCGCCACCACGAAGCCTCTCCCCGAGGTCGTAGCGGCGATGGCGAGGGCGCAAACCGACCTGTTCGGCAACCCGAGCAGTCTGCACTCCTTCGGTCCACCGGCCCGGCGTGCGCTCGACGACGCCCGCGAGTTCCTGCGCGGCACGCTCGGGGCAGCGAAAGTGGTGTTCACGTCGGGTGGCAGCGAAGCCGACTACCTCGGCATCGTCGGCAGCGCCGCGATGCGACCACCGGGCCGCGTGTTGATGTCGGCCAGCGACCACCCCGCGTTGCTGCAGTGTGCCCAGCTGCTCACACGCTGGCGTCACCATGTCACCGTGCTGCCGGTCACGCGCCACGGCGACCCGGCGCCCGAGACGCTGTTCGATGCGCTCGGTCAGGACGTTCGCACCGTGGCCCTGATGTATGGCCACAACGAGCTCGGCACGCTGTGCCAGCTCACGGACCTCGTCGAGCTCGTGCGCCGCGCCGCCCCCCAGGCGCACGTGCACGTCGATCTCGTGCAGACCTACGGCAAGCTGCCGTTCGAGATGGACGATCTCGACGTCGACTCGGTTGCCGTGTCCGGCCACAAGTTTCACGGTCCACGAGGTGCTGGTTTCCTCGCGCTCTCGAGCAAGGCGGAGATCGCGCCGCTGCAACTCGCCGGCGGCCAGGAAGCCGGCCTGCGCGGCGGCACCGAGAACGTCGCGGGCGCCATCGGGCTGCTCGTCGCTGCCGAACACGCTCTCACGCATCAGGCGGCGACGGCTGCCCACACTCGCCACCTGGCCGACCTGGTCCACGCCGAGTTGACGCACGCGCTCGGAACCGCGGAACGGCTCGGCCATCCCGACCGGGCCCTGCCGCACATCCTCTCGATGCGATTGCCGGGCATCGTCGGGCACACGCTGCTCGAACGCTGCAGCGACCGCGGTGTGGCGTTCTCGACGGGATCGGCCTGCCACAGCCACTCCGGCGACGACCGCAAGGTCGCCGACAACAACGTATTGGCCGCGATCGGCTTCGACCGCCGGGCCGCGCGCGAAGTCGTTCGCCTCTCCTTCTGCCGCGACACGACGGAGGCCGAAACGAGGACCGCCGCACGCATCCTCGCCGACGAAGCGCTGCGCCTGCGCGGGCAGGCTCCGCGCGACTTCGGCAGCATGGAGGGCAGCGCCGACCAACCCGACGGAGCCAAGAGGTGAACGACGCGCCTAGCACGCCGGCCATGTCGCAATACATGGCGGAGAAGCAGCGCCATCCCGATGCGCTGCTGTTCTTCCGGATGGGCGACTTCTACGAGCTCTTCTTCGACGACGCGAAGACGGCGGCCAAGGTGCTCGGCCTCACGCTGACGAGCCGCAGCAAGGGCGAGAACGCGATCCCGATGGCCGGCGTCCCGGTGCGCGCCGTCGACAGCTATCTGCATCGCCTCGTGAACCTCGGCCACAAGGTCGCGATCTGCGAACAGACGCAGGACCCGCGGCTGGCCAAGGGAGTCGTCGAACGCGCCGTCGTGCGCGTGGTCACGCCGGGCACGCTGACCGAGGACAACCTGCTCGAGGGCCGGCGCGCCAACCACCTCGCGGCCGTGAGCCACGGCAGGGACCGCGTCGGCCTCGCGTGGGTCGAGCTCTCCACGGGCGCCTTCTGGGTCTACGAATGCGCCGCAGACCGCCTCGCCGACGAGCTCGCGCGCATCGAACCTGCGGAGCTGCTGCTGGCCGAAGAGCTGCGCGGCGAGGAGCGCCCGTGGCTGCAGAAGGACGGCGCACCGGTGACGTTCCGCGCCGCCTACGACTTCGGCGCCGAAGGCGGCACCCGCTCGTTGCAGCAGTTCTTCGGCACGGCGACGCTCGCCGGGTTCGGCGTCCACGACATGCCGCTCGCGGTCGGCGCCGCGGGCGCTCTGGTCGGCTACCTGAAGGAGACGCAGCTCTGCGCGCTGCCGCACCTGCGCGGCCTGCAAGTCTGGCACGACGGCTCCTACATGCGGCTCGACCGCGCGACGCGGCTGAGTCTCGAACTCGTGCAGACGATGCGCGGCGACGAAGGCACGGCGCTCTTGTCGATTCTCGACCGCACCGGAACACCGATGGGCGCGCGGTGTCTGCGCAGCTGGCTGCTCGCGCCGCTGTTGCAGGCAGCCCCCATCCAAGAGCGCCAGGATGCCGTCGGTGAACTGCACGACGACGCCGCGATGCTGGCCCTCGTCACGAATCAGCTCGCCGGCGTCCTCGACCTCGAACGGCTCACGTCGCGCGCGGCCTTCGGGCGCGCCAACGCGCGCGACCTCGTCGGCCTGCGCCACAGCCTCGAGCGCCTTCCTGCGATTCGCGAACGACTGCGCACCTGCAACAGCAAACTGCTGCTGGTCCTCGCCGAATCGCTCGACCCGCTGCCGGATCTCGCGGACACGATCGCGCGCACGCTCGTCGACGAACCACCGCTCGCGGTCAAGGAAGGCGGCATGATCCGGCCCGGCTGCAACGCGGAGCTCGACGAGCTCCGTAGCCTCGCGCGCGACAGCACCGAGTGGATGGCCCGTTACCAGCAGCAACTCGTCGAACGCACCGGCATCGCGAGCCTCAAGGTCGGCTTCAACAAGGTCTTTGGCTACTACATCGAGATCACGCACACGCACCGCGAGGTCGAGCTGCCGCCCGAGTTCCAGCGCAAGCAGACGACCAAGAACGCCGAACGCTACGTCACCGACGACCTGCGCACGTTCGAGACGAAGATCCTGCGCGCCGAGGAGAACAGCAAAGCGCTCGAATACGAGCTGCTCTGCGGGCTGCGCGACCATGTGTCCCGCGAGCTGCCGCGGTTGCAGGCAACGGCCGCTGCCGTGGCCGAGCTCGACGCCTGCGCCTCGCTCGCCACCACAGCACGCCTGCGTCACTACTGCCGCCCCACCGTCGACGATTCGCTCGTGCTCGCCGTCGAAGACGGCCGCCACCCGGTGCTCGAAGCTACGCACGCCGCATCGACGTTCGTGCCGAACGACACCGACGTCGCTCCGCCCGAGCGGCGGCTCGTGCTGCTGACGGGCCCCAACATGGCCGGCAAGTCGACCTGGATCCGCCAGAACGCGCTGATCGTCGTGATGGCGCAGATCGGCAGCTTCGTCCCCGCAAAGAGCGCGCGCATCGGACTCGTCGACCGCGTCTTCACGCGCGTCGGCGGCGCCGACGACATCGCGCGCGGCGCCTCGACCTTCATGGTCGAGATGACCGAGACCGCGAACATCCTCAACAACGCGACGCCGCGCAGTCTCGTGATCCTCGACGAGGTCGGTCGCGGCACGAGCACCTACGACGGGTTGTCGCTGGCCTGGGCAATCGCCGAGGACCTGCACGAACGGATCCGCTGCCGCGCGCTGTTCGCGACGCACTACCACCAGCTCATGGACCTCGCGGGGCCCGGCAAGGGCATCGTGAACTGCCGCGTGGCCGTGCGCGAATGGGGCGACGAGATCGTTTTCCTGCACCGCATCGAACAAGGTGGCACCGACCGCAGCTACGGCCTGCACGTCGCACGGCTCGCCGGCATTCCGAAGCCCGTGCTCGAGCGCGCGAGCACCGTGTTGCGCACGCTCGACGTGGAAGGCGACGAAGTCCGCGAAGCGCTCGTTGCCGCGCGCGACCGGCAGCGTCCCGGCATGCGCCAGAAGGAACTGTTCGCACCGCCTCCGCACCCGCTGCTCGAGCAGTTGCTGCGGCTCGACCTCGACGGCATGTCGCCGCGGCAGGCACTCGACCTGCTGCGCGAGTGGCAAGAGCACCGCAATGGCGAGTAGGTGCGGATCGACTGCCGATAGGGTTTCCCGACGATGAGCGATCCGATCACTCTGCGCCCCTACCAGCCAGGCGACGAAGTCGGCATTCTCGCGGGCCACAACCAGACGTTCACGCCGCCGCGATCGCTCGCGCACTGGCTCTGGAAGTTCCGCGACAACCCGACGGGGCAGATCCACACGATGGTCGCATCGCACGAGACGGCGGGCATCGTCGGCGCCTACGTCACGCTTCCCGTGACGTTCACGATCGAAGGCAAACGCCGCATCGGTGGCCAGTGCGTCGATCTGTTTGTGCTGTCCGACTACCGCCGCCACGGGCCACGCCCCGGTTTGTTCGTGAACCTGGCGCTGGCTCACTACGAGCTCTGGGGTGGCAAGGCCGCGCACCAGAACTCGTTTCACTACGGCTGGCCGATCGCGACCTGGCGCATCGGGCAGAAGTATCTGCGCTACGAAATCGTGCGTGACTGGGACTTCCTGTTCCGCGAGCTGCCGCCGGGCGGTTTCCCGGTGCGTCCCACGTCGAGCGAGCTCGTGGTACGGGGAGTGAACCGTTTCGGCGCCGACACTGACGAGCTGTGGGCGGCGTTCGAGAAGACCACGCAGCTCGCGATCGTGCGCGATGCGAAGTATCTGAACTGGCGCTACGCCGACGCCCGCGACGCCGAATACGAGCTGTTCGAGTGCCGTGAACGCAGTAGCAACCGGCTGCGCGGTATCGCGATCGTCGTGCTGCGGGACTTCTTGATGCCGAGAACCTGCTACGTCGTCGACTGGCTCGTCCCGGCCGACGACCACGACGCGACCGCAGCGCTTGTCGCGACCGCCGAGCAGCGGGCCACCGCGTTCGGCGCCACGGCACTCGTGACACTCTTCCAGCATCGCGACCCGCGCTTCCTCGCGTTCCAGCGTCTGGGGTTCCTCGTCTACGGCACGATCTACTTCCAGGTCGTGATCCCGTTCGACCAGCAGGAGACTCACTTCTACCGCGAGCAGTGGTATCACACGCTCGGGGACTCGGACCTGGTCTGAGCGGTTGTCCGCCCGGAGCGGGTTCAGAGGTAGCGGGTCCAGACGTGTTTCTTGGTCTGCTTGTACCAGCGATAGGCGCCACAGACGGGCAGCAGCACGGCCACCGTACACAGCGCGCCGACCCAACTCATCCACCACGGTTGTGGTTTCGTGAACACGCCGAGTTCGCCCCAGCTCGCGATCAGTGGAAAGTGCACGAGGTAGAAGAACATCGGCACCTGGCCGATCACGAGCAGCGGGTTCCAGCTCACGCCGCGTGATACCCGGCGCTGCAACGCGAAGAACGCGGCGAGCAGCAGCGCCATGAGGCCGAGCTCCATCGCAAAGAACGTGATGCTCGGCGGATACTTGCTGCAGTTGAGCCACTCGAGCGTCGAGCCGTCGCGGCGATGCATGCCCATGTTCCCGAAACCGTCGGCGCCGCGTGCGACGGCGAACAGAGCCAACAGTCCGAGACCACCGAGCAACAAGGGCCGCACCGGCTCCCGATCGTTCGCGAGGCGCCGGCCGAATGCCCAGCCGAGCATCATGGCCGGCAGCCACGGCAACGCCGGGTAGAGTACAGTGAGCGGCGCATCGAACAGATCGCCACGCGGACCCGGCGACCAGCGGCCGGGCATCAGGGTCAACAGTGTCGGCAACGAACGTTCACCGCCCGCGAGCCGTCCATGCGCGACCTCGCAGACAACCAGCAGTGCTGCAGCACCGATCACGAGCCCGATCGAGGACAACCGGCGCAGCAGCGTCATCGCGATCATGCCGGCACCGAGCGTGTAGATCACTTGCAGGAACACGGAAGGGAATCCGCCGCGTAGGTAGGAGAACGCGAGGCTCCAGTAGAAGACCTCGATACCGAAGAGGACCAGGCCGCGCACGAGCAGGTAGCGGTCGATGCTCGCAGCGCTTTGGCCGCGGCGTGCCGAGCTCGCTGCCGAGATCGCAATGCCCGCACCAGCCAGGAAGACGAAGCTCGGCGCACACAGGTGCGTGCACCAGCGGGTCAGGAAGTCGGGAGGCGACAGCGGGAACGGCTGGCGGAAACCAGCCGAGTCCCCCGCGGCGTGGTGTGGATTGAAGAAGAAATCGCAGTGATCCACGGCCATCACGACCATGACCAATCCACGCATCCAGTCGAGTGCGGGCAACCTCCCTGTCGACGGCGTGACTGTCGCATCCGGCGCAGATGGACTCATGCCGGTAGGATCCACGCCGCCATGTCCAACCACCACTGCGATGCTGCAAAGCTCTCCCGTGGCGCCTTCGAGGGGAACACGGCACGGCCCCTGCGCGAGGCCCCATGAAACCGAGAGTCCTGCTGATGCTGTTGCCTCTGCTGCTGGCCGGCATCTCCGTGTGGCTCGTGCAATCCGCCGGCGATCCGACCGTTCCCGGCAAGACCGACGCCGCTGCGGCGACGCCCGGTGCCGTCACCACCCCACCCCCCTGTCGCGCAGCGCGACAGTTTGCGAGACTACTGCCAAAGG
>Ga0075428_100000428_pt1 | contig 41804 bp, 35 predicted proteins | sample RhiMetdeltSRZDD2_FD_75291 | JGI IMG/M metagenome (GOLD analysis project Ga0075428, IMG submission 75291) | Populus rhizosphere microbial communities from Tennessee, USA - Rhizosphere MetaG P. deltoides SRZDD2 | ecosystem: Host-associated > Plants > Roots > Rhizosphere > Soil | place: USA... | reverse complement strand
CTTTGACGTTTTGGAACAGCGAGAGAGATTGATCGTCAAGATCGCGGTTTTGTCCGGGATGCGACCCGGGGAGATTTTCGCATTGACCTGGGATCGATTGCAGGGGCACTATGCGGAAATTCGGCAGCGAATCTACAAAGGGCACTTGGATACGCCAAAGACGGTGAAGTCAGTTCGAGAGGTTGCTCTTTCCAAAGGCCTGATTGCTGAGATCGAAGGGTGGAGGCAAGTGTCGATCGATACCAGACCTCAGGCGTGGGTGTTCCCTTCAGAAAGGATGAAAACTCCCGTTGCAAAGGACAATTGCTGGAGACGGTTTATTTTGCCAAAGTTGAAAGAGACTGGGCTGGATTGGGTAAATTTTCAGGTGATGAGAAGAACCCATTCCTCCCTGATGAAGCATCTCAAAAGGGACCCAAAGGTTGTTGCAGACCAGCTTGGGCACACGTTGGACGTCAATCAGAACGTGTACACCCAGGTGCCTATGGAATTGAAGATAGAGGCAGTGAATGAATTGGAGGCGGTGTTAGTTTCTCAGTAAATGGAGTACAAATGGAGTACGCCATCTCAGGCTGTTCGTAAGTTGTTGAAAACTGGAGCGGGAGACGGGGATCGAACCCGCGACGTCCAGCTTGGGAAGCTGGCATTCTACCGCTGAATTACTCCCGCTTTGTATAGATGCTTAAAGACAAATGAATTATCTTCGATAGGCCTTTTGGTTGTGCAACCAAACCCTTTGATTGAACGACCCCCAGCGATGAGGGGCAGCTTACCCATTCTTTTTCTTGATTGCAAGTGTGCAAGGGGAACCATAAACGCAATGCTAGAGAACTATCAGTTCCCCAGAAACCGCGTTGCCACGTTTCCTTCGACTCCATCCTTCGTCTTGACCTTGGTCCACTGACCACTTTGGCTCACGATCGCAACTTCTTCACCACAGGCCAACGTCTTGCGCTCTGGACGCGAAGACGAGAAAGGCACCGCAGAGAACTTAGCAGAGCAGACAATTTTCACAGAGTCGCTCTTGATTACTGACGGAGTCGCCTGAACAACAGCCGCTGGTTGGCTGACGGTTTCAACGGAAGATGGCGACTTCGTGGGTGGCAAAGCAGTAGGGGCAATGGCCCCAGGCACCACAGGCGGCTTTTCATTCTCGCCAGCGATTAACTCAGCGGCCAATGCGATATTTGCGCCGGCGAGTAAATCCAGAATCCGATGCCAGTCACGATGGCCTGACTTCTTAACGTTTATCTGGTGCTTCCCTGGCGTCAATTCAAACTTTGAGGGCGTGCTCCCGACAAACTTGCCGTCAATTTCAATGTCACCACCTGTCGGATTCGAGGCAATTGAAACCATTGCTGGCAAAGCCGGTGCGGTGGATCCAACCACTGACTGAGTTGTCCCAGGATTGCGCAGAGCCAGTTGGCCGATCATGTCCAGAAGTGTCTGCTCTAGGAGATTGTTCGATTCGAGGGCATACCACTGATCTCCGGTTGATGCGTTCCGCTGCAGAGCCGTGAAAGACAGTTTCAATTGCACTCGGCAACCCATCGTTTCTTGAGTCGCCAGCAGGGTGCCGGTTTCAATTCGGAAGACTTCATAGCTGTTCCATAATCCGGAGTATCCGGTCGTAAACCTCTTAATATCTTCCTTCTTTCCCAAGCCCACGTTCTGCCCCTTAGCCCATCTCAACGATGCAACCCCCCCCTGCCGATCCATAGATTGGGGCGCTAAACCGACCTCTGTCAGCAATGGCATCGCGGCAGACCAAATGGCATCACAACTCGATTGAAAGCTTCTTGTGTTGAAATATGTTGGTGGCTCTTTGAGTTTTTTTTCTTTCGCCTGGGCTGGTTGAGAGCCAACGCCAAGAGTAGCCAGAAGTAGAACACTGCCTAGTAGAAATCTCATACTCTGCGAAGCTTCTTCAAAGATTCCCTTGCCAAGGGGACAAACCTCTGGCCTTGGGCCAGAGAACAAGCGGCTGGAATCCGCCTCCACCTTCTTCTCTGTCGGATCAAGCTCTAGCTCAAGATCACCGAATCCTCACACATTGTAGGTTCCCGAAGCCACGCGGCCGCCGCGGCCGGTCCAGTTGGTGTGGAAGAACTCTCCGCGCGGCTTGTCCACACGTTCGTACGTGTGAGCTCCGAAGAAGTCGCGTTGTGCTTGAAGCAGGTTGGCAGGCAGGCGGCCAGTGCGGTAGCCGTCGAAGAAGGATAGTGCCGTCGAGAACGCCGGGGTCGGGACGCCTGCTTCAATGGCATGGACGATGGCACGCCGCCAGAACGCCTGATAATCGTTCAGCAGTTTGCTAAAGAAATCGTCCAGAAGCAGATTGTTGAGCTGCGGGTTCTTGTCATAAGCCTCTTTGATCTTGCCCAAAAATCGGCTGCGAATGATGCAGCCGCCACGCCACATCAGAGCGATCCCGCCAAAATTCAGGTTCCACTTCTGATCCTTCGCCGCTTCGCGCAGCAGCATGTAGCCCTGGGCGTAAGAAATCATCTTGGAACAATACAGCGCGCGACGAACCTCTTCGATGAAGGCGGTGCGATCGGCGGAGACGACTGGTTTCGGGCCGGTCAGAACCGTTGCGGCCTTGACACGTTCGTCCTTCAGCGCAGACAGACAACGGGCAAATACCGCCTCGCCGATCAACGTTACCGGGGTTCCCAACTCCAGAGCGCTGATGCCCGTCCACTTTCCAGTTCCTTTCTGACCTGCCGCGTCAAGGATCTTGTCGATCAGCGGTGCACCGTCGTCATCCTTCTTCTTGAAGATCTCGGCCGTGATCTCAATCAGGTAGCTGTCGAGTTCGCCGCGATTCCAGTCTGCGAAGACCTCATGCAGTTCATCGGCGCTCAGCCCCAGCCCTTCGTGCAGCAAGTGATAGGCTTCGCAGATGAGCTGCATGTCGCCGTACTCAATCCCGTTGTGCACCATCTTTACATAGTGGCCGGCGCCCTCTTCGCCCACCCAGTCGCAACAAGGCGACCCGTCTTCCACTTTGGCGGCGATCGATTGAAAAATTTCCTTCACATGGGGCCACGCAGCAGGATTTCCACCCGGCATGATGGACGGACCGTGTCGCGCTCCTTCTTCACCACCCGATACGCCCGTTCCGATGAAGAGGATTCCCTTTTCGGCAAGTTCCTTGGTACGGCGATTCGTGTCCGGGTAATGCGAGTTGCCACCATCGATGAGGATATCGCCCCTTTCAAGATGGGGGAGCAGTTGGACGATCATGTCATCAACCGTAGCGCCTGCTTTGACCATCAGCATGGCGCGACGCGGCCGCTTTAGGGCCTGGACGAATTCTTCGATGGAGTGCGTACCCACGACACGCGTTCCAGCGGCTTCATTGTGGATGAACTCATCCACTTTCGAAACCGTGCGGTTGAACACGGCCACGCGGTAGCCGTGGTCGTTCATGTTCAACACCAGGTTCTGTCCCATCACCGCCAGCCCGATCAGACCAATGTCACAATTCTCTCGTTCCATGATTGCTCCTATTGAATATCTTCTGGTTGTGGTCCCCTGGGCTCGTTACTGACAATCGGGAAATTGCAACGAGGAGGACGCGAACCCTGCTTCGTTCATGTCCATCACGCGCAACAGGTTCGCGAGGGGCACGAACAGGCAAGATTGAACCACTGCCTCTGATGGGCGATGGTGATCCTGGGCATTATAGTTGTCGGGCTCATGCATCACAAGCTGTTGTGGATGGACCGAAATGGGATGAGAAATCAGCGGAGAGGAATCGAGCTGCTTCCTGCAGGATGAATTGCACCAATACCCCTTGTGGTTGCTCTCTCAAGGGGGGCGAAAGATCTCCATCAGACGCAACCGCAGGACTAAGAGCGTTGATCAAGGATTGGCGCGGGCAACTCTTTCGGTCTGCGAGTAGTACCCTCGGCGAGCGCTGACGCTGTAGTCCGAATCCGGACGCCCGTATCGCTCTGTTAGCCGAACGTCGATTTTTCGGAAGGACCCGTCTTTAGCAGCGTTCGGCGAGTTGTAGCCCAGCGTATAGCGTAGCTTCAGTCGCATGATAGCGGTGGCGAAGGCGGAATCGAGCGAGCCGGTGCTTCCTGCGTCGATGATTTCGCCACCGGTTTCGTGCGTGATTTTTCCAACCAGGTCGTCCTTGCCCAGGCTGCCTACCCAAACCGGAACGCGCATCGTCAGCGGCGTCCCCTCGCCTACTGTCTTGACGCTGTAGATCACAGTTTCCGATTCCATCGCCAGACGAATGACTTCATTCTGACTGGAGCGTGGCCGTGTGGTGTTTTCGTTATCAGAGACCAAAATAACCACGCGACGGCGATCGCGAGCCACCAGGCTGAGGTAATAGACCGCGTCGAACAACCCATCGACGATATTGGTTCCGCCCCCGGCCTGAATGGTGCCGATGCGATTTGCGATCCTTTGGCGGTCCGTCGTCAGGTCTTCCAACCGCTGTACTTCGCCGGCAAACGTGAAAAGACAGACCTGGTCCCCTCGTTTGAGCTGGTGCAGAGCGCGATAGGCGGCCTGGCGCAATTCGTTCATGTAGGGAGCAACGCTCCCACTGCGGTCCACAACTAGAGCAACCGCCAGGGGGTACTCGTCTCTCGAAAACGATTGAATGGTTTGTTCCAAGCCATTCTCAAAAACACGAAAGTCTTCTCGGCGAAGCGTTTCCATCGGCCGACCTGACCGGTCACGTACGGTAGCGTCCACCATCACCAGTTGAACATCAACCTTCAGCTTGAAATCGTCGGCACCGCTCGTATCCTCAACGGTTGGCTGCGAATTCCCCGACGTTCCCGCCGGTGGGAGGACCACTGGAGGTGTGGTGCGTCCGGCCGTTGCCACATCCACGGTTCCGGTTTCGGCTGGCGGGGGTACGGGTTCGTTGTCTTGGCTGAAGTCAGGCACGGGGGCTGCACCGCGATCCGATGGGAAGTTGTCAACCGGAGCGGGATAACTTCCCGTCGAACTTACTGGCGGTCCTGCGGGAACCGACCGCGCAATCTGGACGGCACGTTGAGCAACGGCGGCGGGCACTTGGAAAGCCCGGTCAAACTTCAGTTCGAATAGCATGTCTCTCGGCAGATCAAGATCAGGCCCTCGCTGAAGCATCACAGACGCCAACCCAATGGCCGCTCCGGTGGCACCACCATACAAGGCTCCCTTGCCACCGCCGAGGCTTGCACCCAGGATGGCTCCCTGCAACCCTCCCTGGCCCACAATGGCGATGCTCGACCCATTTCCGCCATCGCCCTTCAAGGTTTGGTCACCTTCTTTTGAGGTTTTGATGTCGGTGTAGCCAGCTCGCACGACGCTTGCCTGCAAAGGCAGGATTGTTCCGTCGGGGAGGCGCACGTCATCAAACCGCAAGCGCATCTCAGCGCGCCCAGTCAGCCGGCCAGGTCGCCGCACCTGGGTCACTGTGGCGCGAACTTCACTTCCTCTCGGAATGGCGATGACGCCTCCCGCCATCACCTCGTCGGAAGTTTTGAAATAGGCCCGGTCGCCGTCGCGGGTGGATCGGGTGTGCAGAGGCGTATCCAGTTGAAGCACCAGTTTTTCCCCAGGGGTGACCGTCAGATCTGGAGAAACAGGTGCCACAGACGCGGTGGAAGAGTTTGCGGCTGAAGTCGATTGCGCGCGAATAGAAGAACTTAACAACCCAACCGCCGTCAGGCAATAAACGGCTGTTACAACCAGTCTTCTCTTCATGGCGGAGCCCCCCGGTTGCACCAAAAGCCACGAGTGGATGGAGAGATGGATGCGCCTGGCATGTCTGCAGTTGCTATCTTTCCGGACTTTTCTTCTCACATGATCTTGCAAAACTCCAGCCAGTTCCAGCTACCAAATAGATCCATGGGTTTCTGAACGCAGCCGGGACGTCTGCCATAGAAATCAGGCGGCGGGGAGAGGCTAAACCTGCACCCTCGCCAGTCCAGATCGTGGTTCCTTGGATGACTGGATTTCAGCTCGCGCTTCGCTTGGCGGGAATGTCGTGAAAATCCCCTTCGTCGCAGCGCCGAAGAGGGTTTGTTCCCGCGTTCAACCCCCCCTGAAGTCCCCCTTGTCCCAAAGGGGGGCGCAATTTTCATCAAACGTGGCGCCGCAACGCAGCATGAAAACTCCTATGGGAGTCGAACCAGGCAGCGTCAAAAATCCAGCTTGATTGGATTGGGCGGGAAGGTAATGACAAAAAACAACATAGCGGCAATCCCAAATGCGAAACGGCCCCGACCAATGGGAACGTCTTCATTCATCGTTGGCGGATGTTTGAGGCGAATGAGAAAAAAAGTCAGCGCCAGGAAAGCAATCCATTGAGGTTGGCGGGCGATGACCGTAAACGCTGCAAGAGAGAAGAACACCAGCCTGTAGATGAAGACACTCTTCCGCTGAAAAAGGGCATAGATAACGTGTCCGCCATCCAATTGGCCCATCGGCAACAGATTAATTGCCGTCACAAGCAGTCCTGCCCAACCGGCAAAGCCAATCGGGTGCAACAGAAGGTCGTGACCCTTCGGTAGTGGTCCGTGGACCCAGTCGGCGATTAAGGAAAAAAGAATCGAGTCACCCAGTCCGAGTGTACCTTTGGGAAGCTGATCCACCTGAATCACTTGCGACATTGCAATGCCTACCACCGTGGCTGGCAGCGCCACCACCAAACCCATGGCTGGACCCATGATCCCAATATCGAAGAGCGCCCGTCGGTTCGGGATGACGCCTTGCATTTTGATGACAGCGCCGAAGGTTCCCAAAATTGACAGCGGAAAGGGGATAAAGTAAGGAAGTGTTGCCGGAACACCATAGTAGCGCGCGGCAAAGTAATGTCCCATCTCATGAAACAGCAAAATGAGAATGAGAGTAGCTGAGTACGCCCATCCACCCGTCATGGCAGTGCTCAGGATGGTCAGCAGAAACAGCAGCACCTGCAGCAGAATTCGGCGCCGCTTCTTGGGATCGGGAAGTGGATCAACCACCCAAGCGGGACGGCCATTCTCGTTCACACTCACAAGTTCATCCAGCGGATTCGACAAGAGATTTGTTCCTTTCTCGACAGCACAGCGACTGTATTCTGGCACGATCTTGAATTCTTCAGCCCGAAATTTGCTGGCGTACGCCAAAAAGAGCCGGCCGAAGAGTGAGGGACCACGTTCACGGGTTCAGTACCGCCACGATTCGAACGGGGCCACCGCTTCCACCGCGGATCTTCATCGGCAGGGCTAGCACGACAAACCCGGTTTCCGGAAGCTGATCCAGGTTGGCGACGTTCTCGAGGGCCGGAATGTTCTTCTCAAACAAGCCGACATGACTCTGAAAATGAGTCGATTGACCAAAGTCAATGCTCGCGGTGTCAATACCCACCGCCCGCACTGACCGATTCTGGGCGAGCCACTTTGCAGCGTCTGGGTGCAGGCCAGGAAAATGCAACTTCGCCACCGCCTCGGGTCCTCGCGCCTCGGTTCCCAAATACTTCGCTGGGCTGGGCCAAAAGGCTGCGAACCCTGTCCTCAATAGCAGGATGGCTTCATCGAGCCGTTCGTTGTGCCTGCTCTCCCACTGAACGAGGTCATCAACCACTATCTGGTAGTTCGGGTTCTCTGCGCACTTCATGCGTACATCGATCAAGACGGCGCGACCGATGAGTTGTCGAAGCGGTATCGTGTCCAGAGTGTTGTGGCCCTGGAAAAAGTGAATGGGTGCGTCGATGTGGGTGCCGCCATGCTCGGCAGAACAAAAACGGTTGGCTGTGTAATAGTACCCTTTTTCTGTGACGCCAGCCGGGCCTCTCTCAAGTACAAACCCCTTCTCAGTCGGCCAATAGATGGTCTGCTCGTCAAATGAGTGGGTGAGGTCAACGAACTTTCCTGAAGAAAGCTCCATCCTGCGAGCACAGCCGGTGAGGGCAAAACCTCCGAGAAAAATCGTGGTCAGAATTCTTCGTCTCATGGAAACCTCCAACTTCGATCAAGTCAACCTGGAGAACCAACAATCGAGATTGAAATCTCCTACTTTCACAACGGAAATACTCCAATTCGCAGCAAGGACGCGCAGTATCTCGGTTCAGTCAGAAGAGAGTGTAACGCAATCGCAAGCTTGGTCCTGCCTCGCGTTCGAACTGAGAGAACTTCGTTCCTCCCATCGGAGTGAGATAAGATGATGACACGTGTAGTGGCTCTCGCCCCCATCCTCTTGCTGCCGGATGGTTGGGTTCGTTGCTGGTTGGATTTGACGCGGCGAGAACTCAGCGGAGCTGTTCATTGGCAGCTGCTGGATCCATCGAGGGGTTTTTGGGAGGCAAACGACCATGAAGCGGCTTGTTGCTGGAATTGCGGTCGCACTGAGTGCCACGGCGATGGCAGGAATAGGACTCCAGCCTCTGTCTCAGCCCGCACTATCACATTTCCAAACTTCCACAGGTACTTCGTCTGCCAACAGCAGACCGATGCAGGTCGAGGCAGCGTCGGAGGCGATCGTACGAGCGACGGTATGCGGCCCTGCGTTTCATGCTCCGGAGATATTCGCTGCAATCGAGGACTACCACAATCCGCGCTTGAAACGACTTCGCGACGAGTATGGCTTGGAGAAAGTTGTTGCAGGTGAACCCAACGAGTTCCGACGACTGTTGAAGCTCCGGCACTGGGTCCACACCCGGTGGCCGATCGACAACGATCAGAAGGAGGGTGGAGACGCCTTTGCCATCCTCGAGAAAGCAAAGGCCGGGGCAGGCTTCCATTGTTCGCATTCCCTGACTGTGCAGCACGCCGTTTTGGTCTCGATGGGCTACGTCGCTCGTGACCTTGGAGTCGACCGCAATCACGAGGATCTGAGTCGCAGCATTCACCATGGTGTCAATGAGGTCTGGTCGAATGACTACGCAAAATGGGTCATGCTGGATGCAAAATACGACATCCACTTCGAACGGAATGGCATTCCGCTTTCAGCGCTGGAGCTCCACGAGGCAGTCCGTGCCGATGGCGGTAAAGGGGTTGTGAAAATGGAGGGCGTTGAACGCCATCCGGTGCCTATGGACAAACCCGATGCTCCGGAGGGAACCATCCGAAGTTACTGGTGGGCGTCCTACTATCTGCTCACTGAGCCGCACTGGAGTGGCGGGAGTCGGCTCCTTGTTTTCGACAACGAAGCGTTTCGGAACACAACCTGGTACCGCGCGACAAACGAAGGCAAGCTTGTGAAGCACTGGGCCTATGCTGCGCACGCATTCATTCCGACTGGCAGCCGCCAGCAGATCGAATGGACACCAGGTGTGCCAGATCTGCGGGCGCGCCAAGTAGCGCCGGATACCTTTGAGATCCAGCGTCGCAGCGCCACGCCGAATTTCAAGATCTATCTCACCCGCATTGGCGGCGGCTCCTGGAAACCTCTCTCCGGCGACCGGACCCGCTGGACGCTCCAGCCTGGAGAAAACCGGTTCGAGGCCAGGACACAAAACCTGGCCGGCGTAGAAGGCCCTGTTGTTTCGGCAGTGGTCGAATTCAAACCTCAGAGTGCTTCGAGAAAGTAGCCGCGATGACGATCCTTCTCGCCAACTGCGGAAATCCGTGCCAGGTGCTTTCCCGTGGCTGAGTGGATGCGCTAGAATGCTAAAGAGCCACTAGTCCTTCCGATTTTGGAGATCAAGTCATGTCCGAGTCCACCGTGCCGCTCGACCTGGAGCAAAAAGCTCCAATCGATCTGGACAGCCCTGAGTACTACATCAATCGGGAGCTCAGCCTGCTCGAGTTTCAGTACCGAGTTCTGGAAGAAGCCCAGGATGAACGGAACCCGCTGTTGGAGAGGGTGAAGTTTCTCGCGATCTTGGGCTCTAACCTGGACGAGTTTTTCATGGTGCGCGTTGCCGGTCTGAAGCAGCAGATTGCTGCCGGGGTTCACGACAGCTCGTTTGATGGTCTGACTCCGGCCGCCCAGTTAGCCGCGGTGCGGGCCAAGGCCTCAAAGCTGATTGCCCAGGCGAGAGTGCATTTTCTGACGGTGCTCCGACCGGCGCTTGCACAAACGGGTATCTCCATCCTCGACTACGGGCAGTTGAACGAGGCCCAACGCGGCGAGACGAGGCGCTATTTCGAAGAGTCCGTTTTTCCTGTACTCACGCCGCTCGCTTTCGATCCAGGGCGGCCATTTCCTCATATTTCCAACCTGAGTCTCAACCTGGCCATTTTGATCCGAGACGCTTCTGGAGAGGAGCATTTTGCACGGGTCAAGATCCCCGGCACGCTCCCTCAACTGGTCGCTCTCAAACCGGCTGAAGTCGAAGACGATTCCGGCCCTATGCGATATTCGTTTGTCTGGTTGGATGAGGTGATTGTTGCCAACCTGAAAACGTTGTTTCCCGGCATGGAGGTGTTGGAGGCACACCCGTTCCGTGTGACTCGTAACGCCGACATGGTGATTCAGGAGTTGGAAGCAGACGATCTGCTGGAGACTATCGAGGAAAGCGTGAGGCAACGGCGTTTTGGAATTGCCGTGCGTCTGACATTGAATCCCGGCATGCCGGCTTCGATGCTGGAAATCCTGACGAGCAACCTGGAAGTCAGTCCCCAGGATGTGTATTCCTTTGAGGGTCCGCTCGCCATCAGCCGTCTCATGGACCTGTACGCGATCAATCGTCATGACCTGAAAGATCCTTCATTCCTAGCCGTTATCCCATCAACGCTCGATTCGAGGTTTGAGCAAAGTGAGTGGTTCTCCAACATTCGTCGTGAGCCGATTCTGTTGCACCACCCGTTCGATTCATTTAAGCCCGTGGTGGATTTCCTCAGAGGTGCAGCCGTCGATCCCGATGTGCTGGCCATCAAGATGACGCTCTATCGAATTGGTCGCAATTCTCCGATCGTCGAGGCACTGCTCAAAGCCCTCGAGAATGGCAAGCAGGTCGCTGTGTTAGTGGAATTGAAAGCCCGCTTTGACGAAGAGAGCAACATTCACTGGGCCAGAGCTCTGGAACGTGAAGGCGTCCATGTCGTTTACGGACTCGTGGGGCTCAAGACGCACTGCAAGATCGCTCTCGTGGTTCGACGAGAGGGCGGCAGCATTCGCCGCTACGTCCACATGTCAACCGGCAACTACAATCCGGTTACCGCGCAGGTCTATACCGATCTGGGTTACTTTACGAGCGACGACGAAATCGGCGCAGACGCCACCGACCTGTTCAACTATCTCACCGGCTATTCGGCCAAGATCAGTTATCGAAAGTTGCTCGTCGCACCGATCAATCTTCGCGACCGGCTGGAAGGACTGATTCGTCGCGAAATGGATCACCAGAAACAGGGACGGCGCGGACACCTGATTCTCAAGATGAATTCTCTCATGGACAAGTCCATCATCCGTCTGCTGTATCAAGCGTCACAAGCAGGCGTGCACATGGACCTCATTGTTCGAGGCATCTGTTGCCTGCGCCCCGGGCTGGAGGGCATCAGCGAAAACATCCGCGTGGTGAGCATTGTGGGTCGATTCCTCGAGCACAGCCGCATCTTCTATTTTCGCAACGGTGGCCAGGAGGAAGTTTATCTGGGCAGCGCCGACCTCATGCCACGCAACCTGAATCACCGCGTCGAAGCGCTATTTCCTGTGGAGAGCCCCAAGCTGGTTCAGTACCTGAGAGACGAAGTGCTGGCCACTTATCTGGCGGACAACAGCCAAGCCAGAGAAATGGAGAGCAACGGGAGCTACAAACGGCTGGAGCCTCATAGCGAAGAACCTGGCATCAATAGCCAAGCCTGGCTGCTGAAGCACCGGTCTGAAAGGCGCAGCGACGCTTGACAATTACTCCTTCGGAAGAACGATGTGGTCAACCTCACGAATGCCATAACGGTCACCCAACTTCCGGTAATCCTGCGCCCCACGTGCATTCCAATCCCACACGATCTTCCCGCCTTTAACTGTGAGTTCGCAGAATAGGCGCTGCGTCCCTTCCGCTCGTCCATTGGATGCATCGGCGTACGCAAACTTTCCGGTCATCACGTTGAACACCGCGACATCCGCGACCGCCCCAACTGTAAGATGTCCCAATTCGGGATGCTTGATGTTCACGGCCGGGTTGATCGTGGATTCCCGAATCACTTCTTTCAGGGGAACGCCCAGCACCAACATTTTCGACATCGTTGTTGCCATGTCCATCATGCCGCCGTTCATGCTTCCGGTGTGAAGATCGGTCGAGATGGAGTCCGGATAGAAACCTTGTTGCACACTGGGAGCAGCGTTGCGAAACACAAAGCTCCCACCGCCGTGCCCGACATCAAACTTCACGCCACGCTTGCGCGCCGCTTCCAGATACTTCAACAGCTTTCCGTTCTTGTCCACATAAGGTACAGGTGCCCGATACATGTGTGTGGCCATATCTCCAGGTCGGAGCTTTTCAGTGACTAGACGATAGAAGGGACGCTCCACCATGAAGTAGCCGAAGTCCACCATCACGGGGATGTTTGCGAGGGTGCCAGCTTCCACAGCCCGCTCCACCGAAACCCATTCCGGACCCTGGTAGTGAGCCGACTTGATTCCCACGACGACGTCTTTGTGTTTTCGTGCCATCTCTGCCGTGACCTTCGGATCCATGTCGTGAACGTTCTGTTCAGGCACGTCGGTTGGCATTCCCATGCCGACGATATTCAACAGCGCGAATACTCGCGTAGCGGCGCGATCGATCACACGCAGCCGGAAGTCTTCAAAATTCCTCCAACCGGAGCTTCCCGCATCCACCAGCGTGGTTGCGCCCGTTCGAAAGCTGAAGCCATCGGGCAGAACGCTGCTATCTCCAGCCCAGGCGCCCGGCATGCCAGAGGTGGCGTAGAGGTGCGTGTGGAGGTCGATGAGGCCGGGGACGACATACAGCCCCGACACGTTGACCACTTTCTCTGCCTGCGATACGGAGATCGCATCCGCAACTGCTGCAATCTTGCCCTGCGAAATGGCCACGTCCTTCAGACCGTCGATACCATTCTGAGGATCGATAACGTGGCCACCTTTGAGCAGCAGTTCGTAGCGCTGCTGTGGTGCCGCCGCTTTGATCGCACTGGCAAGCAGCAATAGCAACAATAGGGCCTGTTGCATACGATGGTGGATCGGCCAGAGTTTCATTGTCTATTCTCCTGATTGAGATCACTCCCAGAGAGGACTGGTCGCGTCGCCGCAGTTTACTGAAATATCGCTCCTGATAAGAGCAAAGAAAATTTGATCAAATATTCAGGCAGCGCCACGCTGCGTCGATTGAGGACAGTTTGGCGGGGGGATCAGCAGCATCGATAGCTGCCTTCGGTAGTGACTCATTTTGAATCCAAGAGAGCCGCGTTGCATGATCGCAGATTCATTGGAAGGAGAAAGTCGAAACAGCGGTTTATTGAGGCGGCATCAAAACTTTCAAATTGTTCCCCATCTGAAAGTGTCGGAGCTTAGTCTCTGGTTCTATTTTGAATAGAAGAGACATCTCCGAGGGCAACCCCGATTGAGCAATCAGCTTGGTCTTGCTGGTGTATGGTAACTCACTGAGAAGGATTACTTCCTTCCTATGCATGGGGTTCCTCGCGACTCCGAGTCCCGCTGGTATCTCGGCAAACAACACGAAGATGTCGCGCCCCCAGTCTCTACCGATGGCTGGGAACGAGCGCAATTCTTCATCCACAAGGCCGATTTCCTCAGTATTCATCACTGATCTTGGTTCAGCCGTCAACTCCACATCTAATACCAGCCACTGTCGATTTTCACCAGGGGCATCATTCCTCTCCACTTCGTTAGGCTTGCGGATTTTTACCAAGTCGGGACGTGATACCTTGATGATTTTGGCGCTCCAGCGTGGTTCGCCTTCTTGTTGTTGGGCAGCCGCAACAATTGAGAGGCTAAGGTAAACTAGCGTGATCAAGATCGCGAGCTTGGTTCTTTGTTTCATCGGGCTGCAACTCTTGTCCTTTTGCAATTGCACTATTAGACATCTACCTTGAGTATGAAGTCAAAATGAGTCACTACCCTGCCTTCTCGTTGCTAGAACTGCATTGAGTTCTGTGATAATGCGTTATTGGATGCCTTAGGACGTTTAGAATTGGTCGAGACCAGCCCGCGCAGGCAGCCCACAATCAGACCTCGCAAACGTTGGTCGGTCTGGCATTGCGCGTCAAAGTCAGAAAGGAGACAAACAATGAGAAGTCGCAACACCATCCTCTGCATCACTTGTCTTGCCGCCCTATTGTGCGGCAGCTCCACGGCCTTCACCCAGGAACTCGGCTGCGGCGCTCTGCCGACGTTCGCACAGTTACAGGCCGCATTGAAAACGGCCACCGGAACGCCTCCTTCGGGAAATGGAGGATTTAATCTTCAGATGTGGGCCACAGTCGTGAACCGTGATGGCGTTGTTTGCGGGGTCGTCTTCACCGGCCAGGGACGCGGCGACCAGTGGCCAGGCAGCCGGGTGATTTCGGCGCAGAAGGCTAACACCGCCAATGCCTTCAGCCTGCCGGGGCTCGCACTCTCCACGGCAAATCTATTCACTGCGGTCCAACCTGGAGGGAGCCTTTTCGGCCTGCAGCACAGCAATCCTGTTCACACTGACAACGCTTACGCAGGCCCCTCTGCTAGTTACGGAACGGACGTCGATCCTTTGGTCAACAAGAAGATTGGTGGAGTCAACGTGTTCGGCGGCGGGTTGGCCCTGTACAACGCGGCGGGACAACTGGTGGGAGGACTGGGAGTGAGCGGCGACAGCTCTTGCGCCGACCACAATGTCGCATGGAAGACGCGTCATGCTCTCGGGTTGAATCACGTTCCTGGCGGTATCAGCGCGACTGGCGACGACAACATCGTTTACCCGGACCATTCCAATAGCCCCAAGAAGAACGCACTATTCAATGCTTGGGGACACCCGGAGTGTTCCGCAGCCGCCACCGCGGTTGGCAATGCGTTGCCGACATCGCATCCGATCCCGTAAGACCCCTTCTCGGAGAGACGTGTGGCGCACCCCTTTGTCTCTCTTGCGAAATGACACATCGGTTCATCCCGGCACTAAGCGCGCACAGGGGGACGGCGGTCCCACGCGCCCGCTCCACCCAGGCGGAACGCTCTCTCCGCACGGGTTTACCGCTGAGGAGTCAGAACCGCGCAAAGGTGGAGAGCTGTGTGTCCTACTGTTTCGAGAGATAGATCAAGACCAGGCCAGCTAGAATCAATAACAGTACGAATCCCACAATCTTCAACGGACTATAGGGTCTCTCTCCCTGTACTTCGCCCGTACGGGCGTTCACCAAAACTTGATAGACCTTTGCTTGAAACCGGTAGGCGCTGATCCAAACTGGTAGAAGTAGATGTTTGAAGGTGATGGCCGAGTAAGACGTAGCAACCTGATGCACACGCTGTTCGTCTCCGCCGATATCCTGCCGGGCATCGCTTTCTATCGCCGGTGCCATGATGGCTTTGGCTTGCTCAAATCCATCGCCCAGTTCGACTTGGTAACGTTGCGCTTTGTGCCCCACGAGATACGCTGGCTGGTAGGGCTTGAGTTCCGCGACGTCCCAGGGTTCGAGGCTCGCAAGGCGTTCGGGCGACACGGATTTGGTGGCGGCAATCAGGATGTCGTCAAACCAACGCGCCACTGTTCCAGACGCGGGATACCAGCGAGTTCTCCGGACCTGGCGCGTGCGGGTGACCGTTCGCCCCTGGCTATCGGTATCCATGTAGGATTCTGTTTCCCAGTAGTATTCACCCCGTTCGCCGTTGTAATGGCTTGTCGTGTAAGCGTCATAGGTCCAAAAGGGCAGGTAGACGCTGCTGGCCAGCTCTTGCCTTGCCAACTGGACCAGCGCACTGGGCGCAAACCAGCGCGAGGACAGCCACGCCTTGATCGCGTCGGCCGCCTGGCGCTGTGTGACACGGAAAGGCAGCACACCCTCGGGAGCGAGCATAGGATGCGCCACCTGAGGTTGCGCGACAATCTTGGCTGCGCAAAATGGACAATCTCCCGCCAATTCAGGTGGAGCGAAGTTGACTGTGGTTCCGCATCCGCTGCATTGAACTTCGAGCGCCGCAGCAGAAATCGGTGCCATCTGCTCGGGCCGGAGCTTCAGATATTCTTCGTACGAACGCTCCTGAATTTCGGCAGCATTGGTAGGAATCGGCTCACTGCGCCCGCAGTAGGGGCAAGAGAGGCAGCCGTCACGGGGTTCGAAAACCAGATCTGCCGAGCACCCGGGGCACTGGTACCGATGAATCTTCTGTGGAGGTGAAGCAGAGTTGACTTGATTCACTGGACTGTAAGGTTCGACTGTTTTGTCTGTGGGCTCATAGCCGTAAAGAGGTTGGAGATTATCACAGCGGTGCAGACCTCAGATGCCTTGTTGACAGGACTATGCCAGTTTCTGCCCGACCGTCTTGACACTCTCCAGTTACGGTGGTAGCGTCCGCACACGCTTCGTATTCATGTACAGTCAAGCCTAGGGAAAGGAGTGGAGAATGGCGAAAAGGGCCTTGCTGGTGGGAATCAATCGTTACAAAATCCCCGGCGCGGACCTGCGGGGATGCGTGAACGACGTGAAGAACATGAGATCCGTCCTGAGCCGCTACTATGGGTTTGCCGATAAGGACATCCGCACACTTACGGACCTACAGGCGACCAAAAAGGCCATGCAGTCGGAGATCACCCGGTTGATTGGCAAAGCCAGAGCGGGCGATGTGTTGTTGTTCCACTATTCCGGACATGGCTCGAATGTCCCAGACAAGAACGGTGATGAAGCCGATGCTCGGGACGAGATTCTTTGCCCTACGGATCTGGACTGGCTGGACCCGCTGCTGGACGACTGGTTGCGGGTCGAATTTGATAAGCTGCCCGCTGGAGTGAACTTCACCGTGATCATGGATTGCTGCCATTCGGGCACAAACACGCGTGCTATTCAGCCTCCCGACGCCAAACGCATCGAGCGCTTCCTCCCTTGCCCGCTGGATCTCCTGGCCACCGAATCGGGAAGACGACTGAGAGGAACTGTCCGTGGACTCAGGAGGGAGTTGCGGACGGTTGCCCGGCGCGGTGACATTGTCAACGTCAACATGCCGGAGTTGCTGATCACGGGCTGCCGCTCCACTCAGACTTCAGCAGATGCCTATATCGGAAACACTTACAATGGGGCTCTGACCTACAACCTGGCTGCGGCTATCAACGCGCGAAAGGGGAAGCTCAGCTACAAGGAGTTGCATGCCCTCACCGTTCAATCGTTAAAGAAGGGGCGCTTTGATCAGGTGCCGCAACTGGAAGGACGTTCGATCAGTTTTGATCTGCCTTTCCTTTCGCCAGTCGCTCAAGCGGCGCCTCCGGGTACCTTGGTGGCTACAGGCACGCCTTAGCGTTCCCAAAGAGCACTCTCCGCGAATAGGACGTGATTAGATCAAGGTCTCGTGATCATGCTGAGCCTCTTGTCTAAGGACGAGCACGACGACGAGGCTGATCTCCAGAACCAAGGTTTTTCCGCATCAACTTGACTTGGAAGTCACCAACCGGGTATACCGCTCTCTCATGGCCCAAGCTCAATTGGTTCTTGACGTTCTTTCCCGGCACGGTGTGACGGACGTGGTGAGCCTGCCGGATAACTCCTCATCTGCTCTGCTGGCTCTGCTCCGACAGTCTGGGGAGATTCGGCTGCTTTCGGTGACGCGCGAAGGCGAGGCTTTTGCACTGGCGGCCGGTCTCTGGCTCGGTGGTAGGAATCCCCTGGTGCTCATTCAAAATACGGGACTGTTAGAAAGCGGCGACAGCCTGCGCGGAACACTGGTTCGTATGCGGATTCCCGTCGTCTGTCTCGTGACCTACAGGGGTTATGCTAAATTTGCGCGGTTGGAAACGCCACCTGATCCCAGCCCTGAGGTTCTGAGCCGGCCAGATCTGGACTCGGTTGCAGTCATGACGGAGCCGACACTCCGAGCTTGGGGGGTGCCGTTCGATTTCCTTCACACGAACGAGGACATTGGAAAGATTTCAGCAGCGTTTGCTCAAGCGCAGCAACTTTCAGCTCCCGTGGCTGTGCTGGTGACGCAGGATATGAACTGAACGCCAACCGGTTTGGAAGAGTGCATTGCTGCCTCGTTTTGTTGTCTCGACTCACGTACCATGCTTACTAAAGAACAACTGTTGGCTCCTTTGGCTGCCCTTCGTAACGATGCAGTGGTCGTCACCACGATGGGCACCGTGCGTCCCTGGGGACGACACTCAAGCAACGATCTCGACTTTGCTTCGGCGGACAGCGCGATGGGACACGCAGCTGACCTGGCTCTCGGAATCGCCCTAGCCCAGCCCCAGCGTAAAGTGATTTGCCTGAACGGGGACGGTTCCATGCTGATGACGCTGGGAACCCTGGTTACAGCGGTACAATCGGGCGCCACCAATTTTGTCCTGTTCGTAGTCGAGAACGGGACCTATGAGATTACGGGCAACCAGCCAGTGCCTGGCACTGGCTTCGTAGACTTCGTAGGAATGGCTCGGGCAGCGGGATTCCAGAAGACTTTTTCAATTGACGACCCTGACGACTACCAGGCCCAACTAGCGTTGGCCCTGCAATGTGAAGGGCCCGTGCTGATTGCCGTCCGCGTCGAGCCTGGCCTGGAGACGCCGCTCAGCCGCACTCCTCGGGAGCAAGCCCGCTATCTGCAGGTTTCCCTGTCCGAATCCGCCCACAGGTTGCGCGAGGCGTTGACGGCGGCGAAATGAACAGGCCCTCATGTAACACCATGAGTTACTCTGTGCTTTTTCGCGAGGTTCAACAGTTCCGCCAGTGGTGGCTTTGGCTGTTGATTGCCCCAGGGCCGGTTGTGATCTGGTATCGTGCCTTCCGAGAACTGATCCTTGGAGGTGGTCCAGCGAGTGCGCTGCCGCTTTTATCTTGGCTCGTTGGGGGTGTCGCTTTGCCGGTCCTCTTGTACAGCATTCGTCTGGTGACCGAGGTCCGAAGCGACGGTTTGTACCTTCGTTTCTTTCCATTCCACTGGTCTTTCCTGAGATTTCCTGTCGACTCCATCAAGCATTCTGAAGCCAGAACCTACAGCCCGCTTGGGGAATATGGCGGCTGGGGCATTCGCTATGGTTGGAATGGGAAAGCTTACAACGTGAGCGGGAACCAAGGCATCCAGTTTGAGCTCCACAACGGTAAGCGCTTCCTCGTCGGCTCGCAACGCCCAGTCGAATTCGTGAACGCTCTTCGCGCCTCTGGCATAGCAGCGTGAGGATGGCTGCTCGCCTGAGCCTGGGCTTCGTCGTGAATCGGGGCATCTCCACGCAGTTTCTTGATTTCGAAGCCTGACCTGTTTAATATCCCGCCTGCTGTGGCGTGCTTGCGGACGCAATGCGAAGCGACTTGAGCTTTGCATCCTACTGCTCTGGACGTAGCTTCAAAGGAGACTGACCATATGTCGAGACCCAATTGCATTGCTGCGTTCATACTGGTGGGGCTGCTTGTCATTCAGGCCGCGTGCAGCGGAAGCCGAGAAGGCCAGCAGGCACCTCCGCCCGCCGAACAAAGCAAGACCGCTCCGCCGCCAGAGGCTCCGCCAGAAGTGAAACCAACGCCCAGTGCGCCAGAGGCCGCGCCTTCCGAGCCAGCGGAGAAGGCCCCACCTAAGGAGCTATTGCCGGGCAAAGCAACACCGAAGCCGAAGCCTGCGGGTCCTAATCCGGCGTTGCTGAATCCGTCTTTAGCCAAGGAAAAAGCTCCAGCCCAGTTCCGGGTGAAATTCGAAACGACCAAGGGCGCTTTCATTGCTGAGGTGACCCGGGCTTCCGCACCTCTCGGTGCCGATCGTTTCTACAATCTGGTGAAGATGGGCTATTACAATGACGTTGCCTTTTTTCGAGTCATCGACGGTTTTATGGCACAGTTCGGAATCCACGGTGACCCGAAGGTGAACGAAAAGTGGGAGTCGGCGCGTATCAACGACGACCCGACACGCGAATCCAACGTTCGTGGCGCCATCACTTTTGCAACGGCCGGCCCCAACACGCGCACGACACAACTCTTCATCAATTTTGATAACAATAATCAACTTGACAGTCGAGGCTTCGCGCCTTTCGGCAAAGTCGTCGAGGGGATGACGGTCGTGGACCAACTGTATAAGGGTTACGGGGAAGGAGCGCCTAGCGGCGGGGGTCCAAGGCAGGATCTGGCCCAGTCTCAAGGCAACAGCTACCTGCGTGCCCAGTTTCCGAAGCTGGATTTCATAAAACGAGCGAGCGTGGTGAAGTGAGACAACCGAGGCGAAATGCATTCGCGCGAAAGAACTCTGCGCCGGAATAGGAGCCCTGATTGGATAATCTGGATTCCCGCTTTCGCGGGAATGACGGATTTTGGTGAGGTAGGGGACTGACAGACCTTGCAGACGCGCTCCAGTCGCCATTCCAGACAAGCGAATCGCGAGGCGGAAGCCAGTCGTATTGGAGCGTGCCAGGATCCGGATTCTAGCTGGTTGGGAATACAATGGTCGTGGATTGTTCACTTCTTAAACCGCACGCCGTCGGCGTAGGCTTTGTACCGGTCCCCAATCTTCGCATCTTGCGCGTTGCCGGGATGAATGTAGATCCGGTAGCGAAAACTCATGGATTGTCCCTTCTCCAAGGTATGGCTGCCATCTTTGGCTTTGTCGTTGTAGAAATCGTGCAGGCCAAAGGGATTCACCGCGAAAAGACAATAGCCGCGAACGTGCCAGTGGCTCGGGTGACGAAAACTGGTCGGGTGATCGAAAATGGCCACGCCTACGGGCTCTCCATTGATCTTGGTGGTGTAATCGACCCAGTCCGCGGACTTTCCCCAGCAGCCCTTCTCGCCTTGGCCCCCCTGAGAATTCTCGATACGGCCGCCGTTCTTGTCTGAGAACGGTTGCGCCAGGCGAATACCGAAGGATCCTTCTTTGGTGTCGCCAAATTTCACCGAGCCAGCGAGAGCGGTCACCTTCAGGTCGAAGTCCATGACACGAACCCCAGGTTGACTATGGATCGTGACCTCGCGAATCTCTTTCAGCACCGTCTCCCCGGCCGGGGTCACCCAATCGTTCTCGGATTGCAGCACACCAGTCTTCGAGCCGCCCTTGACCGCCGCGAACCTGCGGTGAACGATCTTTCCAGTCTTGTCACTTTCCGACCAGAAGTCCACGCCATTGACATCTCCGTGGGTGAACCAAAGGCCCTTATGATGTGGGTGGTCCTGCGCCTCTCCAGCTACGCCCGCCACCATCGGGTAGCCCCGGGTCACAATGGTTCCGGAGGCTGCGCGCAGTGGAAAGAAGACAGGCTTGTTGAAGCCTTCAAAATAGTAAGTCGTGAAGGGTTGACCGTCGACCGAGACCTCAATCTTGCCCGCCTCCTGCTTGAAGCTCACCCCCTGGGACTTTGCGACCTTGTCTGCTTTAGCGGGCCACGCAAGGGCGTCGAGTGGCGACTGAACGAGCAGAAGGTAATGAGCCAGCATAACGAGCAGTATCCTTCGCATAACGGTCTCCTTGAGATTAGGTGTGAGCTCACTTCGATCGCGCCAAAGCCCCGCCGAAGATGGGGAGAAGATTACGATCCACGTTGCTACAGGGAGGGCGAGGCTCCCGCCGGGCCTTTTCGTATTCGGAGGCGTGACGCGGCTCGGCGGAAGCCGCGCCCTCCTGAATTCACAACACCGCTACGATAGCTTGCGCACAAACCGAAAAAGCCCCAGTGCCATGAATGCCAGGGAAGCGACAACAACCGCATGTCGTGGCTGTGACAGACGCTTGAAACCTGCCGCTAGAACTAACGTCGAGGCAACCAGCCCAGCCGCCACGAGAGCGATTCCCAGTTGATAGCAAATCAACGCTGTCAGAGTACCCTTCGGTGGTAAGCCAGCCGCTTGCAGGAGTTCTGCGAAGGCAAAACCATAGATCAACCCAAAGAACGCACCAATCCAGCCACGATGAGTGATCTCTTTCAGCAGCAAATTTTCGGCCGCCACGTAGACGACGCTCAACGCCATGGCCGCGCCGGCAAAACCAGGTGGCAGCACGGAACCAAACCGGGTGCCAAGGGCAAAAGCAATCAACTGGGAAAGCAAGAACATCAGTGGCGCGGAGAAGGTTCCATCCGACGCGTTGCGCACCAAGACCAAGCCCGCCAAAAAACCTGCCATTTCCGGGCTGGCCAGAAGGTTTATCCAGGCTATCCTTAGAAATCGCAGCCCGAGTTTATAGTAGCTCGACCAGCCTCGCCATAATTCGATGCGAGCTTCAGGGTTCTCGAGGTTGAAGGTAAGCTGCTCCTCCTGCCCGTCGTAGCGGACTTGAGCCAGATGCCAATGGCCGGAGTCTGTGATCTGATGCAGCGTCGCCTTCACCCATACCTCGTTCAGCGGTTGTCGAAACCTGTAAGACAGCCGGCAGTCCACTTCGCCGAGTACCGGGCGTGACGACACACTGCCGAGGAACCCTTGGCCCTCCTCCTGATCGGTACCGATACGATATTGCTTCAAGAGGTCGGGAACAAACCGCTTGAATGCAGACTGCAGTTCTTCAGGTGTAATTTGCTGGTCGTGGTTCTCGTCCAACTGAGCCACGAACCGGAGTTCACGCACATTCAGCTGCAACCTCACGTCCACTTGCCGCTCACCGATGTCAATGTTCGCATAGCTGATGCCCGTGGTGTGCGCCGAGACTGAAACGGCAGCAGACAACGCGACCAGCGTGATCAGTAGCAACGTTGAAAGTCGACTAACCCTGTGGCTGTGGGCTCTTGGTGCCTGAGCAGGGTTGTAGATGGCACCTCTATGAATCTCTTGCGGATCCATCAGACGCAACCGGACTACTTTCCACAAGCGTAACTTCGTCTCCCGGTTTTCAGGTCGCCGGGCAGCGACAGCAAACACCAATAACATCGTCGTCGGCGAAAAGGACGATTCCATGGAATCAGTCGTGAATCATTTCCGGGCGCGCTGCAGCACCATGCACATTTGCTCGTGCAACAGGCCGTTGCTGGCAACGACTTGGTCTTTATAGATGGAGTAGTGCCCGTCCTGAAAGTCGGTCACGCGGCCGCCCGCTTCTGTCACGATGAGCACACCGGCCGCCGTGTCCCAGGGTTTCAAACGAGCCTCCCAGAAACCATCGAAGCGCCCCATGGCCACGTAGCAAAGATCCAAAGCGGCTGAGCCATCCCGTCGCACGGCTTGGGCAGAATCCACGAACGTGCTGAAGTCTTTCATCGCCTGCCCGGGATTCTCAAGGACATCGTATGGGAAGCCCGTGGACACCAGGCCCTGCTTCAAATTGCCGATGCGGGAAACTTGAATCTTACGTCCATTCAAATAGGCGCCGCCACCCTTTTCGGCGACAAACAGTTCTTCGAAAATCGGTTGATACACGGCGCCTGCAATCATCTCCCCGTTCTTTTCCAGACCGACGGAAACACAGAAAAGTGGATAGTCGTGTGCGTAGTTCGTCGTGCCATCCAGAGGATCGATCACCCATTTGAACTCCGAAGGATTGGCCATGTCGGTGCCTTCTTCAGCCAGGATCGAATGCTTTGGAAAGCGGGAACTCAACAGCTCGACGATCAATTTCTCCGATCGCTTGTCAACATTCGTCACAATGTTGATCTCGCCCTTGTACTCAATCTCCTTAACTTGTCCGTAGGACTGCTTCAACACCTCGCCGCCAAGCTTTGCTGCTTCGACGGCTACCTCAAGATAGTCGCGCATTCGGTTTCCTTTGGTTCAGAAGCCCTCAGATCCAAGGGCTCGCATCCTGTCAAAATCAAAGCTCAAAACACTATCACAAAGAGTCGTGGCATCTGGTGTATAATTCCTTTAACGATACCCCGCAGGATACGCAGCTGGAGGCCGCTTTAAAACTTCGGTCTGCAAAGGAGGATACATGCAAGGGAAAGCGAAAATGGCTGCCTGTTTGTTCCTTGGTGTGTTGGCAGCGGGACTGCTTGCTCAGCCGGAATTTGCCCGATCGAAGACGATGCCCGTTGGGAAGAAGTTCACAGCAGCGAGGGCGACGTCGGCAGCGGTCAAGCCTGTGCCCGAGCCGGAGACCGGCAAAGTTATCCTTGTGCTGCAAACACGCGATAATTTAGTGACGGTGCGCAGCACCGGTGGGGAAGAGCTACGTTATTCGGTGGCAACTCTACAGGGAATTTCTCTCGCCGATGGGCTATCGACTGTGGATCTCAAAAACCGCTTCCCGGAGCTGCATGACGTCGTGACAGGAATAGCGTGGGCGGGAGTTGGCCCTGACGTCAAGTCTGGATTCCCCCTTTCGCGGGAATGACAGAGATTCGTTTTCTCCTTCTAATCGGATGGCCAGAGGTTGGGAAAGTAAATCCGTCGAAGAGCAAATGGAGAATGCCCGCCAGCAGAAGGATGCGGCCGCGGCTCAATCCGCAAAGCCCGTCCATCACTCACGCCAGCATGAGAACCTGGTTCTCGCCAGGGCGCGCCTCGTCAAAGACCTCGAAACGACAGACAATCCTCGCTACAAGCAGTTTCTTGAAGCCTCTCTGGCTGACATCGACAAGCGGATAGCGGAAACGGACTAACGCTGCCTGAAACAAAACCGAGCAGCGTTTGTTACTTGCGAGAGGCTGGGCAGGATTTCTACGTCTTTCTGACGACCACCAGCGTGATGTCATCCGGGGCAGGAGTGCCTGCAGACCAGTCTTTCAGGGCCGTGGTTAGCGCAGAGAGAATGGCGTCGGCCGAATCGTGATGCACTCGCTGCATCACCTCAGAAAGGCGTTCTTCTCCAAAGTCTTCCAGTTGGGCATTGGTCGCGTCGGTGACGCCGTCACTGTAGAGCAGTGCCACATCGCCCGAATTCAAGTCACAACGGGCTTCTTCATAGCCAGCGTTTGGCAGAATGCCGAGCACCGGTCCACCTTCCGTCAACCATTCCACTGTTCCGCTGGCCCGGATCAGCAAAGGTGGGTTGTGGCCGGCATTTGAATAGGTGAGTTCTCCTGAAACCGGATCTAAGAGCGCAAAGAAAAAGCTGATGAATCGTGTGTTCAGCACAGCAGCGGCCAGCACCCGGTTCAACCGGTCAACGACAAGCGCGGGCGAACTGGGCTCGGCTGCCAGCACTTGCACTCGAGCCTGAAGCCCCATCATCAGCAGAGCAGCCGGCATTCCCTTGCCGCAGACGTCGCCCACCATCACCGCTAAGCGACCGTCCGGATAGGTGAGAAAGTCATAATAGTCACCCCCGATGGTACGGCACGAGGCATTGAACCCGGCAAGTTCCAAGCCTGGAACCTGTGGAGGGCAGGCCGGCAAAAACTGTTGTTGGATTTCTGCAGCCTGTTCCAGTTCGGTCGCCATGCGCCGCCGAGCGTGCTCCAGTTCGGCCAGGCGCTCACGTTCGATGCGAATGGCCGCGACATTTGCCATCACCGTAAGCAAATTCAGGTCATCCCCTGAAAACTCGCGCAGCCAATGCGACGTATCCACATAGATCAACCCAATCACCTGGTCGTCAGTCTGCAGAGGCACAGCCATCAGGGCACGCACGCCCTGCGACACAATACTCTGCATCGAGCGAAACGCTTCTTCGTCCTGAACGTTCCGAATCAAGAGTGAAGTTTTCTGGTTCAGAACCTGGTCACGCACCGTGGTACTAATGCGAAATCCATTTCCGCGTGAGGCTTGAACAGCCAGCCCATTACCTTCCAGCGTCATCAGAACGCCGCGCTCCGCTCCGACCGCTTCGATCGACAGATCGAGAATCACCTCAAACAGTTCCGGCAACGGCCTGCCCTGTGACAACTCTCTACCAGCCCGTAGAAACGCGGCCAACGGCGTCTTCCAGTGTTCCGAAGTTCCTCGCGCAGGCTTGGCCGAAATGGTCTGGCTGGAGATAAGGTCGTCGAGCGAGGTGCTCAAGGTTTCTGCCGGGCCGAGGTCAGTTCGAGTGCGGTCGAACACAATCGAGACCTGCGGCACCTTGACCGGTTGGGGCTCGAAAACCACGGTCAGAAGACTGGCGGTAATTCGGTCTCCAGGGGACAACAGGTGCTTGGATTGAATCAGATGCTCATTGACATACGTTCCGTTCTTGCTCCCTAAATCACGAACGATCCAAGCGTCATTTTCATTTTCGAAAGCGAGATGCTGGCGAGACAATCCCGAGTCTTCGGGAAAGCCGAAGTCGTTGTCAGTGGACCTCCCCACTGTCCATCGGTCGCTCTTGAGATGAGCGGACTGGGTTTGCCCGTTAGGAAGGATGATCAGAACTTCGCGGGTCATCAGATTGGCTTGAAAGTGATCTGAGAAAGTCCAACCTGGTCCTTGCCAGGAACAAACATTCCGAACTTTCCCACAGTTGAGTCGGCGCCGGGAAACTTCAGCTCGTCCAGCATTACCCACGCTTTGCCATCGAAAATCTTGTGCGTGATCGTGTTCCCGGCCACTAACACCTGCAGAACATAAGTGGTTTGCTTCTCCAAGGCGTGCGGCACCTTGATGGCCAGGGCCTTCTTGCCACTACGAACCACCGTTCGGCTGAGCGATTTTGAATCGATCTCAAACAAGCAATAGTCTTCTCATCGAGATAGTTTACCACCCTCTGTGCGGACTTGCTTTTCCGCAAGGGGATGAATGCGTAGGAACCAGCCTTTGCAGGAAAGTGCGAAGGTACAAAATTCCCGCCTCGGCGTACCAGCCATTCCCCTTCGATATTCCAGCCATCCGGACATTCCCAGACGGCCTTCCAGTCGGTTGGAGACGCCTTTGTCGGCTACAATTCCAGTGCAATCTCGCGGGTCTTTCCTGCCTCGATATCTGCCGGAACGGTTGCCTTCGCATAGCCAGGCGCGGTGACAGTTAGCACGTAGGGACCTTCTAACAGCTCAAGGCGGTCTTCGGTGATGGGCCGCGGTGCCTGGTCGGCGGCCCTTGAATGCTCACCTGTGCCGCAGAGGCAAACTCGCCCAAGTCGAAAATCTCGGTGATGTTGGGATGGGCGATCGACGCCAGCACGCCGCACTCTTTCTGAAACGTTTTCGAGTGCTGCCGGGTCAGGAATGTCCCGAATGGTCTCAAGGGCAACATCTCGCCGGATGACCGTATCGTAGGCGCGATACATCACTCCCATGCCGCCCTGCCCGAGAATTTTCTTGATCTTGTAACGACTCTTCAGTTTCGCCTGGGCGGCCATAGGGAATGCCCCTCGAAGGAGGTCTGCTCCAGTGACTGCGCAATTAGTTTGTGAGCGAAGGATTGATCCGCCTGCTGGAAGTGAGAAACCTGGCCCTTTTGTGCCAAACGCTGTCAACGTGCTTGAGGGTTTCGGAAGCCCAGAGGTAGGACTCGATGTGGATTTTGAAGTTTGGTGGGAGGTTTGTCAATGCCCTTTCGATGCGGGCCACCGGGCAGTGCTCATCACCTGACTCTCTACAACCTTTGCCCCAGCTATGGCTTGCGCAACCGAGCGATGGTTTCCAGGTGGTGTGTTTGCGGGAAAAGGTCGAGCAGATCCAAAGACACCACTTCGTAGCCTGAAAAGAGCAGTATCCTAAGATCGCGCGCCAGGGTTGCAGGGTCGCAGGAAACGTAGACGAAATTGGGACAGCTCAGGTGTGCGATGGCTTCAACGGTTGTCTTCGGCAATCCCGACCTGGGGGGATCAATGATCAGTAGATCAAACTGGCCGACTCGCCAACGACGCGCACGAAGAGTGGCGGACAGATCGGAGCCAGCGATTCGACAATTCTCGACTCGGTTCACTCTCAGATTTTCTTCCAGGTCCGCCACCGCAAACGGGTTACACTCCACCACCTCGACTTGCTCGAAATTCCTCGATAGCGGGATCGTGAAAAAACCAACTCCAGAGAAGAGTTCCAGCGCACTCTGACCGGCCAGGCCCTCCGTCGCCGTTCTCTGCAATTCGGACAGCATGGGATCATTTACCTGAAAAAAGGCACCATGGCTCACCCGGTAGCGGAAGCCGCCGACGGTCTTCCAGGCAAATCCGGCACCGCACAGCAGGTGGCTTTTTCCTTCGGACTGGATCAGTGAGACGCTGAATCCGTGCGACGCAAGAGATTCCTTGGCAGATTCCATCTGAGAAAGGACCTCGCTGAAGTCACGGGGGACGTCACGCAAAGTCAGTGTGACCAGGCATTCCTTGTCATCGCTCCAGAAGACCTCCACTTCATCCAATCGGGCTGCGACCTGTGGCAGCCTGGCCAATTCCTTCCGCAAAGTTTCCAGGTGCTCCCAGAGGGCTTTCGATGCAATCAGACACGCCTCGACGGCGCACACTTCATGCGAGCCCGTTTTGTAGAAGCCCCATGAAAGTCCTTCTCCAGACTGGACCGGCTTGAGCTGGAGGCGGTTGCGATAGCCCAACGACTCGCCAGCGTGCAGGCGTATTTGAGACGGCTCCACGTGAACCTTGCCCACACGCCGCAAGGCATCGATCAGCATGTCCTGCTTCGCGGCAAGCTGCTGCGAGCCTGACAATTGCTGGAAGTCGCAGCCGCCACAGGATCCGAAGTGAGGACACGGAGGAGAAACCCGCTCAGGAGAAGAATCGACGAGGCGTGACTCCAAGACTTCAAGGTATCCTTTGCGGTCTGTCCAACGCAGAACTTCCAAACGGTCCCCAGGCACGGCCAAGGGAGCGAACACAGCTTGGCCCTGGTGAAATCCGATTCCCCGCCCGCCGGGAACAATACGTTGGATGTCGAGGATGAAGGGAGCCGACATTCTGTATTCAGTTCAAAACTCCAGGTCGAACGACGCCTCTGTATTTCTCTGGTGGATTGGACGCTCTTGACGCGAAGGGCCTATGAAATGGCCGGGAGATCCCGTCGGAGCGACTACGCCCGCTCCTGCACAACACCTCAGACACAGAGAGTGATTTTCGCGATGACTCCATCTCAGTGCCAACAATCAGGCTCGGCAGGAGCGTTGCCCTCCCCAGGGCTTGATTCCTGCTGACAAATTCAATTCAGAGGCATATAGAACAAACTCAGCCGCGGCACACCAAAGCGTTCCAACAGCTTCTTGCTCATCATCTTCTTTTCCAACATGGCTAGATGCTCGGCCTTGAGGCCTCGCCTGTGACGGTTGAGCTCTTGATTTACCTCAGTGCGCAGTCTCAAGAGTACTTCGTTGCTTAGAGCCGCAAACAAGGTGGCCAGGATCTTGTCCTCCAGCATAGACAGACGCAATTCGAGCTGCTCAAAGTCCAAATGGGTTGACGCTATCACTTCCTCTTTCAGCGACTGCAGAGTTTCGGCAATCGACTCAAAGAACCCGCCCGCCAGAGAAAGACCTTCCCGGCCTATTCTCTCGGAAACCTGAACTAGCTGACCGGCGGTACGTTCCATCATCTGAACCAGATTTTCCCGCTCGCCTTGGGCTTGTGAGGAAGCCGAATTGGCAGGCTCGTGCTTCCCCACTGCGCTTTCCTGAAACCGCTCGAATTCAGAGAGAATAGCCTGGGCACAATAGGAGAGGGAGTTCACTTTCTGCACTTTGCTTTGTCGCTTCGCCTGCTTCGCAAAGGCAGCCTCCATACCGCGCAGAACGACCTCCAGAGGAATTCCCGAGTCCTGAAACGACTCGATCAAAGCCCAATCCAGAGGCGAAAGCAGTGTGACCGTTCCCCGGCACTGTTGCCAGCGTTCCTCAATCTCGGTGAAATAGTTGAAGTAGTTCTCCATCCCAGGTTACCGAGTGCAGGGAACAGGTGACAGAAGTAAGCGGGGAACAATCGGTGACACCTATAACCTGTCTCCAGTTCCCTATAACCTACCTGTTCCTCTCATAGATCAGCCGCAGTCCTTCCAGCGTCAGGTTTGGATCGATCTGTTGAATGCGGGCCGACCCTGTGCCAATCAACGTGGCATAGCCGCCGGTGGCGACGATCTTTGTTTTCGTGCCGAGTTCGTGAAGCATCCGTTCCAGAATGCCATCGATCATTCCGATGTAGCCGAAATACAGGCCCGACTGAATGCTCCCCACGGTGGAAGTGCCAATGACCTTGGCGGGGGCCTTAATCTCAACCCTGGGCAACCGGGCTGTGCGGGCAAACAGCGCCTCGGCAGAAATACCGGGTCCGGGCGTGATGACGCCCCCTAGGTATTCACCCTTCTCCGAGATAGCATCAAAGGTAGTGGCAGTACCGAAGTCGACCACAATCACCGGACCGCCGTACCGCTCATAGGCAGCCACTGCATTCACAATCCGGTCTGCACCGACGTCGGCAGGCGAGTCGTACAACACAGGCATTCCGGTTTTGACGCCCGGCTCCACAAACAGTGGCTTCAACTTGAAATACTTGAGCGCCATCTGTTCCAGCACTGAATTCAGCGGCGGAACGACGGAAGCGATCACGATATGTTGGATTTTGGAAACCTCCATCTCGGCCAAGGCGAACAGATTGCGCGCCAGAATGCCGTATTCATCGGCGGTTTGGCGCTGTTTGGTTTCGAGCCTCCAGTCCGCTGCCAGCCGGTTGCCATCAAACACGCCCAGCACGGTGTTGGTGTTGCCAATATCAATCACCAGCAACATTCGTTACCTCCAGACGACGATATCGCCGCTAACCACTTCTTCCACGTGGCCGTCAGCCAGTTTCACTTTCAAATTGCCCACCTCGCTCAGGCCGGCCGTCTGCCCCTCAAGTTTCCTCCCGCTGCCGAGATCAACCGTGACCTGCTTTCCGAAAGCGAATGTGGAGCGATCGACCCATCGTTGCAATACTGTTGCGAGGTTGCCTCGCTGCAAATCATCATAGAGAAGTTCAAATCTCAGCAGGAACTCGCACAGCAACGCAACACGGGAGTAGGTCTGCTTTCCTTCGATACGCAACGATGTGGCGCGCTGACCAAGCTCTTCAGGGAATAAGGAATGATTGACGTTGATGCCGATCCCGACAACGACGTACCGGATGTCGTCCCTTTCTGCCTGCATCTCCGAAAGGATACCGCAACACTTGCGGCCGCTCAGCAAAAGATCGTTCGGCCACTTGATGTCGGCGTTCAGCCTGCTGGCGTGCTCAATCGCTTCGCTGCCTGCCACTGCCGCAACCAGAGTCAATACCGCAGCGTCCCGTGGCTTCAGTACTGGTCGGAAGAGAATGGAGGCATAGATGCCGGCACCTCGCTCAGAAAGCCACGATCTCCCCAAGCGCCCTCGGCCCCGCGTCTGCTCCTCGGCTAGAACGAGCGTCCCCTCAGGAGCACCTTGTTCAGCCAGCTGGCGGGCACCGTCATTGGTGGAACCCGTTTCGAGAAGATGATGGATGGTTTTTCCCAGACGGTGGGACTTCAGCCGTGGGTATATGAATTCTGGAAGGAGGAGATCTTGAGCCATGAAGACCGTTGTCCCTTTCATCGCCAGCTTCAATGTCGAACGCAAGGACGACGACGAGGACGATTCTCAAGAAAACTAGATCTTTAGCTCAAGGCTGATATCTGCCGACTTGAAGGAATGCGTCAGGGCTCCAACCGAAATGAAGTCCACTCCGGTCAGCGCGTACTCGCGGACGTTGTCGAGATGAATGCCGCCTGACACTTCCAAGGGAACACGTCCGCTGGTTTGCTGGACGGCTTCCCTCACCTGGCCAGGTTTCATGTTGTCGAGTAGAATGGCGTCAGCGCCAGCATCCAGGGCTTGGTTCAGCTCCTCGAACGTAGTCACTTCAATTTCAATCTTCTTCAAATGATCGATGGCTGCCCGCGCCTTGCGGATCGCTTCGGCAACGCCTCCAGCGGCGGTGATGTGATTTTCCTTGATCAGAACTCCGTCTGACAAGCCAAAGCGATGGTTCCGGCCCCCTCCCATCCGGACGGCATACTTCTCAAGCGCCCTCAGCCCGGGCGTGGTCTTGCGCGTATCGAGAATCGATGTCCCAGTCCCCGAAACCGCTTCCACAAACTGCCGCGTCAGAGTGGCGACACCGGAAAGCCGCTGGAGAAAGTTCAAGGCCACTCGTTCGCCCGAAAGCAACCGTGTTGCGGGCCCAGAGAGGTTTCCAAACACGATGCCTTTGGCGACTGCATCACCGTCCCGGCAGCTACTCTCAATCGCGATCTTCTCCGAGACGTGGTGAAATATCCTGACAACAACCGGCCAGCCCGCTAGGATGAAGTCCTGCTTGGCAACGAATTCACCGCGAGCCTTCATGTTAGGACTGACGACAGCCTGAGTTGTGATGTCGCCGAAACCCAGATCTTCCTGAAGAGCGGCAGAAATGACGGAGTCAAGAGACTGGAAATCGAGTTCGAGCATAAAGGGCCAGGAACTGTGCGGGGCACAGAATCACAGAGACACAGAAAACTTGGCGAGCTTCAGTGCTGCCGCAACTCACTCAATACTTCCGGAACGCGGCGGGTATTGTACTCGCGTTGAAAGCGACGATGAACGTCAGTCTCAGGATACTTTTCGGATGCCGGGTATGGGTACTTCGACATTCCGTGAAACGGTAGTGGTGCCACGGTGTCGGAAGCAGCGGAGTGCAGGTCCATATCCTTTCCAAACCCATCCGCGTACAGGAAGAACGTCCGCTTCCAGCCTGTTGGCAACGGTGGCAGGGAGGCTGCTGCAAAGTCGATCTGGATTTCATCCCCATTCCGCATGATGACGTACTGGTCGTCTTTCGCACCGAGCAAGGGAGTGACGTCACCAAAGCGCGTGTAGTCGCCGGCATGGCTTTTCCACGGGGCAACTGGATCAATCCAGTCGTAGTCGTAAATCAGCGGACGCTTTCCATCGGGACTGTATTCGCGGGGAAACCCCGCGTAACGCAAATCGGCACTGAGCGGTAAGAGACGGTACAGCTTGTGGTCGGTAGCACCGGCAAAGGTATTGACCAGAATTTGGTCCCAATAAATGCGCATGCTGGTCGCGATGCGGACCTCGCTGCTCCCAGCTGGCAACTTGCCAGTCAGATCCACAACCATGGTTTTTGGGAGTCCTGCTGGAAAGCCCATCTTTGGAATGATGGTTTCCCATTGGCCCTGCTTGTTTCTTGCCTGAAGGTAAGGCGGCACCAGCTTCGCGCCCGTTTGGGATGCTTTGAAGTTGGCCGTCGAGTCTGCATAGTCAATCCAGGCAGTCAGGAGCAGTTGGAGCTGCGGGGCGCTGGCGGCATCGCCCAGGTCCAGCGTCAAGGAATGCTCTTCAGCGTACCCCTTGTAAGGCAGCAGCTTGAAATCCCGAGGCGTGTTACGATCAATCTTGGCGAGCAGAGGCAGAACATCGTGGCCTTGATGATCCCACGCCTTCTTGGGTGGGCGGGCATTCTGAGCGGCAAAAAGCTTGAACTCCGGAAACGGCGGACCCGGCATGAGTCTTTCATTAGGGAACAGCTCAACGCCGGCCGGATGATCGACAGCAACCAGTTCCGTTTGATCGATGAACAACACTTCTTCCAACTGATTGTTTATGCGCAGTGAGTATCGTCCATCCTTCAGCTTCAATTGCGCGTCTGAAACTCGAACATACTCATCGGTGTCAGGTGTGTTGTACATGCCGGGCGCCAAGAGATAGCCGATAGCGCAACCGCCGAGAAAATCGGTGACGAACTCGTATTTCTTTCCGTTCCATGTGTAAAGCAATGGGCACGAGGTGCCCTTGCGATCCAGTTCCTGAATGACTTTGGTCTGATTCACCGGCAGGTTGATTTCGGACTGCAACACACCACCTGGCCAGAGCAGGCGCAGCGCGTCGACTGACTTCAGTTGCCCAAGACCAAAGATCACTTCGGCCGGGCTCTGTGAGAGATAACCGCTGCCGCCGTTGACTTCGACCTTCTGCCAGAGTGCTCCTGACTTGACTTCAACCTTGGTGCCAATGCCAGACTTGTTGCTGTTGGTGCCCTGCAACCGAACCTTAATCCAGTTGTTCTGGTTGCCGCCATCGTTCCGCAGCAGCACCGGCTTGCCGCCGTTCACAGTCAGCAGAATGTCGGTGTCGCCATCGTTGTCGTAATCGCCAAACGTGGCGCTGCGATAGGGCTTGCCGCGAAACGGAGCCAGACCGGCTTTCTCAGAAGCATACTCCCACCGGCCTTCCTGGTTCTCCCATAGCTCGGGTCCAACCTCATTAGAGCTCTTGGATTCGCGACCTCCGCGCAGCACAAACAGATCCAAGTCTCCATCATTGTCGTAGTCGATAAACTGTGACATTGCGATCCAGGGTGCATCGCGCATGTGGATTGGCGGCGACAGCGGAGCCTCCGCTTGGAATCGGGCTGCTCCCAGGTTGGTCACTAACGTGGCCGCACCGCTGCGGTTGAGGAGCGCAAAATCCATCCACCCATCTTTGTTGTAGTCTCCAACGCTGGCACTCACCATGTCTTTTAGATTGGAGAGCGCGGGCAGCTTGCCAGCCACGTCCTGAAAGGTCCCGATGCGTTGATTGCTATAGAGGCGAGTTTGGTGGTTTTGGGAGACGACAAAGAAGTCAATGTCGCGGCGATTGTCGAAGTCGGTGAAAACTGCCGATGTGATCAGTTCGACCGGCGCTTTCACGCCGGCTGCATCCGCAATGTCAGTGAACGTTCCATCACCGTTATTCCTATACAGATGGCAACCACCGCCAGCTGCTTGGCTAAGGTCCGTCCACGCGAAACCTGGTGGGGTCGGCTTGGGCAATTGCTTAGGGTCGATGTAGTTCCCGACATAAATGTCCAAATCACCGTCGTGGTCCACATCGGCCACAGCTGCCGACAGATGCCAATGACCGTCGGGGGTAATCCCAGCCTTGCCGCTGACATCACTAAACGTGTCTTCGCCGTTGTTTTGATAGAGGCGGTTTGTCCCATACTGCGTCAGAAAAAGATCAGCCTTGCCGTCGTTGTTGAAATCGCCCCAGTACGCCCCCATCGTCAAGCCGTCAGCCTGAATGCCAGACTTCGCGGTCACGTCGGTGAAGCTGCCCTTGCCGTCACTGTGCAACAGAACCCCTTGTGAATTGGCTCCTGCGCCTGAACTGTTGCCTAAGAAGACATCAAGGTGGCCATCGTTGTCGTAATCCCAGAAGGCCGCGCCCGATCCCAGCGACGCGACCAATTCCTGTTCTGACATTGGCACTAACGGCGTCTTGGGGCGGGACGATGCCCCATGCTGGAAGCGGATACCAGCAGCTTCGGTAGCGTCCACGAACTTTACTGGTCGCCCCAGGGTACTAGACGAAGGAGACGCCAGCCCCTTAATGTCGGAATACTCGCCAATCGCCAGCATGTATTTGCCCTGTTCGCCGTATTGCGTGCCGGTGTTGCTGATGCCGCCCTTTTCCCGCAGGCGCGTAAAGGTCTCCATCATCTTCTGGCCGTCAGCCTGATCGCCTTTGCGAATCAGAGCCGTCGCCAAGTTGTAATGGGCGGCAATGTCGTAGGGTGAGAGTTCGACGACTTTCTTCAATGTGTCGACGGCTTGTTGGTACTTTTGCTGCTTTAGATAGATCTGGCCGGCCTGGTAGAGCGTTGGCGAGTCTTGAGCATCCGCAGCCAGGATCTTCGAAAAGGACTCCAATGCTGCATCCATCTGGTTTTGATTGCGGTAGATCATTCCAAGCGCGAAGAGAGCGTTCGGTTGGGAAGGGTTGAGCGTGACCGCCTTCTTGAAGAAAGCTTCAGCCTGCGGGAATTCCTGAAGGTAGAAGTGGGCCAGTCCCGAATTCACCAGTGCCGGAACAAATTTCGAGTCGATCTTCGAACATTGCCCCAGTTCACCGAGCGCCTCGCGAAAGTTGAACTGTTCCATCAGGGCGATAGCGATGTTGTTGCGATAAAGGAGCTCTTGTTGTGGTGATCGCTGTTGGGATGGCTGTTGAGCCACAGCTGCGTTCAATCTCTGATAGGCGTGGTGAGCGGCCAAGTACAACAAACCGGCGGCAGCAACAAAGAGCAGGGTCAGCGGACGCCTTGCGCCCAAGCCTCGTGTTTTTGGGTCGATCATATTATGTGAGATTGGAGTCCAGGTTCATCGACCAGCCAATGAGGCAAGGGAACGGGTCGAGCGTGACGTGCCTTCCGGCAAACGGGAATCTGCCTTCACCTTCGAAATCTAGGCCCCTTTCATTTCGCCTTAGGAAGGGAACCTAAACCAACTTCCAACTCTTCAACACTGTCATGAGTGGGGGCAATTGCCATAGCCAGGATACTTGCAGCCAGAGACCCTTCAATGCCTGGCTTCGAAAGATGCCGTCCTCTCCCACGTTCATTAGTCGATAGATGCCATTTTTATCCAATGCGTAGAACTCAACCTGTTTGCGCACCGGATCGATGAGCCAGTATTCTCGCACTCCTCCCTGCTCATACTCATAGAACTTGTCGCCGCGATCCCGAGCCCGACTTTCGGGACTGATGATTTCAATCACCAAATCAGCAGGCCCCTGGAGGTGGTTTCTCTTGAGCTGGCTCAGTCTTTTCTTCGCTACAAACAAGAGGTCTGGCGACCGTCCAGGCAAATTCGGTCCTGTCTTCATTTGGAATGGTTCGCAGAAGATTTTGCCTAGGTCTTGAGCTTCAACGTAGTGCCGCAGCAGCGCCAGAAAGAAGGCGCTCAACTCGTTGTGATCGCGCGAAACAGGTGTCATCGGCACCACCTCGCCCTCAACCCACTCAGCGTGGATATCATCCGGAACGGTTCTGAGGAATTGTTCGTAGGTCATCTTCGGGAATGACGGCTTTGCAGATGAAAGTAGATACCTGGATTCGACTTCTCTAACCATGACGACAGAGTCAGCAGGCACGGTCGGGGTGTACACCCCCAAATTGCACTTCATTCAGTGACCTCATTCTAGCATGTGCCTCCCTTCAGCCCCAGAGCTGGAACGGCTTGAATCGGAGCCTTGCTCGACAGTTGGTTGTTGTCACTTCAGCGTGGTTGCAGACGGTTGGGCTCGATTAGTCCCTTCCTGAATGGTGAGAAATTGATTTGAGGAAACGTTCGATATCCGGTCCACTGAGCCGCTAGGCCAGACGACTTCAAGTGACGGCACTTCCGTCATTTTGCCAAGACCGAAGGTCAGAGGCAGTTCGCTCTGCGAGCAGTAGCTGCTGCCGCTTTTCACCTGCTGCCAAAGCGTTCCTGAAGGCAGCTTCAAGCGCACCACGGCTCCGATGCCATCGCGGTTACTTCGCGTTCCAACCGTTCTGATCTTCAGATACTGATTCGCATTCCCTCCGTCGTTTCGCCACAGAAACGCGGGGCCACCGTTGGTGGTCACGAGCACGTCCAGATCACCATCGTTATCAATGTCGCCATAAGCAGCGCCTCGCGCGACGCGAGGGACTTTCAGGCTGGGACCTACGAGCTGTGTAATTTCTGCGAACTGTTTGTTGCCGCGATTGTGAAACAGATGCGGCGGCTGTGGATAAGTGACCCGCTTCTGAACCTTGTTAATGTCGTTTTCCACGTGGCCGTTGGCAACGAAGATGTCCATTCGTCCGTCCAGATCGAGATCGAAGAAAAAACAACCAAAGGCCAGGGTCAGCAAGCTGGCTTGTCCGACCGTTGACGTTGGCGCCTCGTCCACAAAGAGGCCTTTTCCTTCGTTGTGGTAAAGGCTCAGCATTTCGTTGGAAAAATTCGCGATAAGGAGGCTGGCAAATCCCGATCCATCATAGTCCGCAGTATCCACGCCCATGGCTCCGCGCACCGTGCCGTCTTCACTAAAGGCAATACCCGCCTGGACGCCGCGTTCTGTGAACATCCCGTTCTTGTTGTTCAGGTAAAGTCGGTTCGGCTGTGTGTCGTTGGCGATCAGCAAGTCCGGCCATCCGTCGTTGTTAGAATCGAAGACCGCCACCCCCAGAGCCTTGCCGGTAGGATCGAGCAGGCCAGCCTTTTGTGTCACATCCACAAATGTGCCCTTCCCTTGATTCTGATAGAGCCGCGAGGAAAGGCCTTTGTAAGACTCCGGGGTACAGTAAGACTTGTTCACGCCATCCAAAGAACAGCGAATGTCGGTTTCCACCGACCACTGCACGTACTGCGTAACGACCAGATCGAGGTCTCCATCCTTGTCATAATCGAACCAGGCTGCACTGGCGCCATAGTCCGGGTTGTTCAGGCCGGCTTTCTGTGTCACATCCGCAAACTTGCCGTTCCCCAGGTTCCTGAACAACCGGTCGGGACCTAGCGCGCTGATATAGATGTCCACCCAGCCGTCGTTGTCAAAGTCCCCAATCGCAGTTCCCATGCCATAGATCTCGGTGGTGAGGCCAGCTTCCTGCGTGACATCCAGGAAGGTGCCATTCTTGTTGTTGCGATACAACGCCGGGAAGGACGTGCGGCGCTTGTGACCCGGCCAGTCCATGCTGTTGATCAACAGAATGTCTTGCCAGCCGTCGTTGTTGTAGTCGAGAAACGCACAACCGGCACCCATCGTCTCGGGCAGGTACTTTTGTCCAAATGCTCCTGAGTTGTGCTGAAAGCGAATACCAGCCTGCCGGGTGACGTCGACAAACTGCACTGGAAACCCCTTGGCAACGGTGGGTGGCGCCACCTTCGCAGTTGAGGTCTGCGAGGCTGGGTTCGCCGCCTGGAAATTGAGTGACACGGTCAAGAGTAAGGAGGCGACTAGAGCCCAACAGAAACTGCGAAGCGTTTTGAGACGGGCCATTACGTTTTTTCATTCCTCCCAACAATGAAATCCGAGAATCTGCACCGGGCTTTTCGAGAATCGCCCCTTCGCAGGATTCACCGATCTGAATGGATAATCTGAACCAGACCGAAGCCATCTCCTTTGTTCCCGCTTTCAGCGGAATCTAGAGGATAGTCCGAGTCGTGCCAAGACGCTACTGTCTGAGTGCGGCGTACTTGTTGTGTACTTTCTTCGGAGGTTGTTTGCTGGCCGGAACATTGAGAGGAACAGAAACATGCTCGTGAATCGGCTGACGCTCGTTGTTGGCTTCCGGGTGGCGCAAGCGAACGGGACCTGTGATGGCTTGGGCAGATTCATCGGCTTTGAAGCGCAGGTATAGTTTCTGTTCACGGTCAGCCTGTTCGCTATTTCCTAGACCCTGATGGCACAACATCAAGTTGTAATGCGCTTGGAGATCCTCCGGATCGACTCTCAAGGTTTCCTCAAACTCGCGAATCGCTTCGGCATACTGCCGCTTGAGAAACAGGATGCGACCCGCCTGGTTGCGTACCACGCGGTCGCGCGGGTACTTGGCCAAGGCCTTTCGCAAGTACAGAAGAGCCTCATCATACTTACCCTGAGTCTTCAATGTCAGGGCGTAGAAGTAGTTTGACTTCGCCAGCTCGCCGTCCAGATCGAGAGCCTTTCTCAAAACCTGCTGAGCTCCGGCCGTGTTGCCTTCCTGAATGCGCACCCGCCCCACATTCACCCACCCGTCTGCGTACGAGGGATCGATTTCAGTTACACGTAGGAACGTCGCTTCGGCAGCCTTCAGGTCGCCCTGCAACAGGAGCCCGATGCCGTAGTCATTCCAGCGCAACAAGTCTTCCTTCTGATACTTCGACTTCTGCTCTGGAATCGCACCGTTGCGATCCACGACGAGAAGCTGCTTTTCGTCTTCAGCCATTGTCACGATGGGAAGATTTGGGATCTCTTTCAGCGTCCCTGATACCTGAGACAGGTCACCTTTGAAGATCCAGTTACCGTCGTCGTGGCCTTTGTCCAGGGCAAAATTCCCTTGTTGCGGGTCCCGAATGCCGGCATAAGCCCATTGGGTATTCCACCATGCAAACTTGCGATAGTTGAGCTTGGCTTTAAGAACAATGCGATCTCCAACGGTTTCGGGAACCCGCAACCGGAAATGCACGGTGTCGGCAGCTCCCGGCGGAATCAGTCGAACGTACAACACTGACCGGGCAGCCCAAGCGTTGCGCTTATTGATCGGGTTGCCGTGCTCGTCGAGGAGATATGAGCGGTACATGTGAGCGCCGGCCTCCACGGGCCCCTTCCCATCGTCCTGCGTCTGCCCGCTCCAGAAAACAGTCTGTCCCTTGTTGTCGATCGCCTGCAGTTCGAGCCACACATCAAACGCGTCCACCGTGCCGCCCGGGAAGAAATGCCCCACGGTTCGGGTTCTCGCGACGACGTCAATGCGTACCGAGTCACCGCGTCGGACCACCGCAGAGGTCCTGTCAAGCGGGGCGACGATCTCCGCTGGCGGGGCGCTGAAGGCGCTAGCTCCGGCGCCGAAGGACTCAGACTCTTCTCCGACTGCAAAGGAACTCGAGAGTTGCAAGTTTTCCGAAGGCTTAGCAAGCGCTGACTCGCCGTTCCCGCGGACGCTCTCACCCGCACTCAGGGCGAAGATGTCCACGGTCACGTGTTTGTTCCTGAGGAAATCGATGACCGTCTGCAACTGTTTGTGATCCTGATTGGCAAAAGGCACAGCCGTGTTGGCAGCCGGAAAGCGATGCGAATGCACCTTGCCGTTGACATTGCCGAAGTCTTTCGAATCAACGAGAGGCATGTGGCAATCGACGCATTTCTGCGACTGCTTCGGATAATAGAAAGACCGCGCACCCTGGCCGGAAACGCCGCTGGCTTGCCAGTTGTCGTAGTCGTTAAAGCCGCGCATCCAGCGGTACGCGTTGACTGGAACGTCCAGGTGAACTTTGTGGCAGGAGGAACACATCTCTGCAACATCCTGGCGATGAAACGGCTTCATGAAAACTTTCTTGTGCGGTTCCGGATCAACCTCTACCAGGAAGTCGTGAGCCCATTGCAAAAACTTATTCTTGCTGGCTGCCATGTCATGCAGCGCCGGGTATTCGATCACAAAGCCACCATTGCCCACGCTGTCATTCACCTGAACAATGGAATGACAAGACGTGCACGCCAGTCCGGCCTGTGCTTCGGGCGTGTTGATTTGCTGCTTGATGGGCGTATCGAAACGCCCATTAAAGAACACGGCGTGGTCGTGGCAGCCGGCGCACCACTTCGAAGGCTTTGTGCCCACGACATCCTGCATGTATTCGATGGATTTCCTGTACCACTGGTTGTTGAACGACGAGAAGTGATGCATCGACGAGTTCCACTGCTCGTAGATGTCCGCGTGGCAGCGCTTGCAGGTTTCCGAGGTCATGAAGAAATTCGAAGGAATGGTCTTGCCGCTGGTGGTATTGGCTGACGAGGGGAAGAACGGACTGTTCTCACCGGCGCCTTCTTCATACATCGAAGTCGGTGCTGTGGTCGGGTTCTTTATGCGATCCATCGGCGAAGGGAAATAGTGCAGATAAGTCTTCACTCCAACTGGCAGCACAACCAGCATCGGAAGGGCCACAAGGTAGCTGCGCCAGGCAAATTGTGACGCGCTACGGTCCAGCCCCGAACTCACCCTTCTGGCGAACGCTCGAAAGCTTGCAGCCAACACAATCGCAGCTGGAATCGCCATGGCGATGTGCGTGTGAAGCAACCAGCGATTCGGTCTCATGCCGCCCACTTTCATCAGCACGATTCCGGGCACTGCGCTCAGCAGAAAAAGAATCAGCCCCAAGCGCATCGCGAACGACAATGACTTGAACTGTCTGAACAAGTAGACCAAGCATGCCGCAGCTAGGATGAGGCCAAGCACCATGTGGAGAACCAGGTTGCCGAGGTAAAACAGTGTCGGCTCGGCAAATGGCCAAAGGTAGGCACTGTTTAGTAGTAAGACAACGAAAGCATAAAGCCAGAGTTTGCTGACCCTCATAAGCGCTAATCACCGATGAAATAGGAACTTATCCTCAAGGGTTAAGGGTCAAAAACTAGCAGGTCAGACTTACCGGATTGTCACACTAATGTAAAAACGGACACTCTCTGACTGCGTTAGGATTGCGATGCTTCGATGGATCCTGCAGATCTGGGTTCTGAGGTTAAGGCGAC
>Ga0075428_100000427_pt1 | contig 41833 bp, 33 predicted proteins | sample RhiMetdeltSRZDD2_FD_75291 | JGI IMG/M metagenome (GOLD analysis project Ga0075428, IMG submission 75291) | Populus rhizosphere microbial communities from Tennessee, USA - Rhizosphere MetaG P. deltoides SRZDD2 | ecosystem: Host-associated > Plants > Roots > Rhizosphere > Soil | place: USA... | reverse complement strand
CGACTTCGAGGCCAACCGGGACCACCTGCGGGCGGTGGCTTTCCGCATGCTCGGTTCGAGCGGGGAGGCGGAGGACGCGGTGCAGGAGGCTTGGCTGCGGCTTTCTTCAAGGGGTACCGGCAACGTCCTCAACCCGCGCGCGTGGCTGACCACCGTCGTGGCGAGGGTCTGCCTCGACATGCTGCGCTCCCGCCAGGCCCGGCGCGAGGTCGCCCTGGACGAGCCGCTGCGCCCCGGCAACGCCCCCGACCCCGAGCACGAGGCCGAGCTGGCCGACTCGGTCGGCCTGGCCATGCTGGTGGTGCTCGACACGCTGTCGCCGCCGGAGCGGCTGGCGTTCGTGCTGCACGACATGTTCGCCGTGCCTTTCGCTGATATCGCCCCGATCCTGGGCCGCTCGGTCGACGCCACCAAGATGCTGGCCAGCCGGGCGCGCCGGCGCGTCCGCGGCGCGCAGGCCCCGCCCGCCGACCCGCATCGCCAGCGCGGCCTGGTCGAGGCGTTCCTGGCCGCCTCGCGGGAGGGCGACTTCGAAGCCCTGGTCGAGCTGCTCGACCCGGAGGTCATCGTCACCGCCGACGCGTTTAAAGGCGCCACGCTCACCGGCGCACAGGCCGTCGCCGAGCAGGCGCTGACCTTCTCCCGCATGACCAAGGACGCGCGCGTCAGCGTAGTCGGAGGGAGGCCTGCGATAGTCGTGACACCGCGCGGACGCCTGGCCACGGTCATGATCTTCGAGTTCAGCTTCGAGATCAGCTTCGAGATCAGCGGGGACCGGATCGCGGGGATCGACATCATCACCGAGCCGGCCCGCCTGGCCGGGCTCAACTTGACATAACCCGTTGCCGCGCAACGGGTTTCATCGGATCAAAGGCTGCCTGAACTCTCGGTGACGAGGAGCTTAGGGCACGCACTTTTCGATAGCGGCGGGGCCGAACTCGGCAAGCTCGCGGCGCGCCCGCTCAACGTTCTTGGGTGTGGGATCCCACCCATGCGCGACTGCCAGGTCCTCGGGGTCCCAGGGCTGCTCGGCGCCGGTGCGGAACACCATAACTCGAGGGGAAGTGATGCCGTGATCTAGGTTCGCGTCCTCGGTCATGCCCACCAATCTCCCACTTCGGGGGACGCTTTTCAACCATTACGGGCTATTGAAGATACCCTTCCACCTGCGGTTTACTCTGGGAGGTCACCTCATTGGGATCCGAGCCGAACTCACGCGCGGCGCGGCGGCGGCGCAGCAGATCCCAGCACTGATCCAGCGACCCCTCGAGCTCGCGCAGCCGGGTCGCCTCCTCGGCCGAGCCCGCCTTGCCGCCCTGGCGGCGGGCGCGCAGCTCGCGCTCCTCATCGACCAGCGCCGTGATCCGCTCCAGGATCTGCTTGTCATCCATGATCTCCAGGTTAACCTTTCAGCGATCCGGCGGTCAGGCCCGCCACGATCCGCCGGTTGAAGAACATGAACATCACCAGCGGCGGCACGGTGATCAGAAGCATGTTCATGAACAGCAGGTTGTACTGGGTGCTGTACTGGCTCTGGAAGTTGTACAGGGTCAGCTGCACCGTGGCGTTCTGGTCGCCGGGCAAGAAGTACAGCGGGTTGGTGAAGTCGTTGAACACCACCACCGACTGCACCACGATTACCGTGATCGCCACCGAGCGCAGCAAGGGAAAGATGACCCGGGCGAACAGCCGCATGGGGCCGGCGCCGTCGATCGTGGCCGCCTCGTCCAGTTCGCGCGGGATGGTGGCGACGAATGCCCGGAACAGCAGGATGCTGAACGACATTCCGAACGCGACCTCGATCAGGATGAGGCCGGGCATGGTCCGGAACAGGCCCAGGCTCTGCAGCACCCAGATGGTCGGCACGACGGCCGGCGGGATGATGAGCCCGGAGAGCACCAGGAAATTGATCAGCCCGGTCCATCTGCTCACCCGCCGTTGCAGCACGAAGCCGACCATCGCGGCGAACACCACCATCACCGCGACGCTGCACACGGTCAGGATGGTGCTGTTGATGAACGCGATGATGAGCATGTAGTCGCGCGCCTTCACCACCTCGGCGAAGTTCTCCACGAACCGGAACTGCCGCGGCCACGAGAAGTCCAGCAGCGCCGCCTGACGCCGGTCCTTGACCGCGGTGAGCGCGATGAAGCCGAACGGGATGAGGAAGACGACCGCCGAGACCAGGATCGCGGTCGCGCTCAAGGCCAATCGTTTCACTGCTCGACCTCCCCACGGTTCAGATAGCGGAACAACGGCACGACGATCGCGGTGACCACGAGGAAAAGGATGACGTTGCCCGCCGTGGACAGGCCGTAGAAGCCCGCCTGGTACTGCTTGTAGATGACCGACGCGATGACGTCAGAGGTGAAACCGGGCCCGCCACGGGTCATCGCCCAGATCAGGTCGAAGGATCTCAGCCCGCCGATGAGCGACAGGATGACGACGGTCACCGTGGCCGGCCGGGCCAGCGGCAGGATGATGTGCCGGAAACCGCCGAAGGCTCCGGCGCCGTCGACCCGCGCCGCCTCGAAGTACTCCTGCGGGATGGACACGATACCGGCAATGTAGATGAGCGTGGCCAGCCCGACCCCCTTCCACACGTCCACCAGCGCCACCGACAGCAGGGCCCAGGACGGGTCGGTCAGCCAGCCGGGGCCCTGGATGCCCACGGCCGCAAGGGATCTGTTGAACAGCCCCTGCTCCGGGTTCATCAGGACGGTGAAGGTGATGCCCACCCCGATCGTGCTCACCAGCACCGGGAAGAACACCACCGAGCGCAGGTAGCCACGGGCCACTATGCGCGAGGTAAGCAGGACGGCCAACGGCAGGCCAAGGATCACCTTCAATCCCGAGGTCGTCACCGCGTACAAAATGGTGTTGAAAAATCCTTTGACCAGAGCCGGTTCCTGAAAGAACAGGACGAAGTTATCAAGGCCTATGAACTGGTAGTCGAACAGGCTCCAGCGGGTGAGGCTGAAGTAGAACGAGGCGAATGTGGGCACCAGGAACAGTACGGCATAGACCACCGCGGCGGGCAGGTAGAACCAGTAGGGGTACGGGCTCGGCGCCGTGCGACGCCGAGCCTTTCGTGTATTGGACATGTGTTACCAGCCGGGCAGGCCGAGCTGCTGCGCCTGCTTCTTGACGTCCTGGTCGTAGAGCGCGGCGGCGTCGGCCGCCTTGCGGATGCCCGAGCCGACCTCGACGCAGATGTGTTCCAGCGCCGGGCCTTTCACCGGTGAGAGGAACTCAAGCGCCGGGCTGTTGGCGCCGGAGTCGAAGTAGGGCTGCATGTCCTTGATGGCACCCGGCACATTGGACGGTAGCGCGCACCCCTTGACCAGGAACGGCCCGCTGGGCGTGAAGGCCTTGGCGGTCGAGTCGCAACCCTCCTTGCTGGCCACGAAGGCCAGGAACTTCTTGGCCGCGTCGAGCTTGGCGCCGGTGGTCGTCTTGGGGATGTACACGCCCGCCGGCTCCCACACGGTCAGGCCGAGCTTGGCCGCGTCGTCGCCGGGCTGGGCGAAGAAGCCGATGTCGCCGACCTTGTCCGGGTTGTTGGTCACGATGGTGCCGACGGCGAAGGTGAGCATCGGATAGTGCGCGCCGGTGCCGTCGGCCAGATGCTTGACACCGTTCTCCAGCTTGGTGGAGGCGAAGTCCTTGGTCAGGTATCCGGCGTCGAACACCTCTTGCAACTTCTGGAAACCCCTTGCGGCGGCTGGGGTGTTGGCGTATTTCGCTTGGTTCTTCGTGTACCTGTCGGCGAAGTCGGGCTGGACGGCCGACACGTTGTGGAAGTCGGCCAGGATGAGCAGCTGCGAGGTCCAGGTGTCCTGGTAGGTCTGGATGACCGGGGCGATCCCGGCCGCCTTGATTTTGGCGTTGTTGGCCATGAACTCGGTCCAGGTCTTGGGGACCTGCAAGCTCAGTCTTTGGTACACGGCTTTGTTGTAGAGGATTCCGCCGCCGGTGGCGCCGCCGAAGGGAACGCCGTAGAGCTGGCCGCCGGCGGTGACGGTGGTCTTGAAGGCGGCGTCGAGGTTGCCGGCGAAGGCTTGGTCGCCAAGCGCCACAAGGTTTTGCTCCGGCTTGAGGGCCTGGAACAGCGAACCGGAGTTGTACATGAAGATGTCGGTCATGTCCCCGGTGGACAGGCGGGTCTTGACGACGTTGTCGCCCTCGCCTCCCTGCGGGCGAGTCTCGACTTTGATCGTGATGCTCGGGTTCTTGGCGGAGAAGTCTTTGGCCAGACCCTCGGCAATCTTCATCGAGGTCTCGGAGTTGTCGGCGAGGAACGACAGCGTAGTTGCCGCGTTGGGATCGCTGGAGCCGAGGCTCCCCGGGCTGCACGCGCTCAGGACGAGAGCGCTTATGGTTACTGCCGCGACCGCCGCGATGCGGCGCGGCGACAGGGTCAACATTTCCTACCTCCGTCCATTCTGGACAATCAGGCGCCCCAGCCGGCGGCACCGGTGAAGCGGTGTACCGTCGCGGGCGGCGGCGGGTCCTGCGTGGCGTCCGGGAAGGGGCAGGTGTAGTGGTGCCGGCCGGAGCCGGCTTCGACCGGGTCGGTGTCCGGCAGGTGCACGAGCGCGGTGGTGCCCGGCGGCAGGGTCACCTCGACGGCGAGTGTCTGGTTCTGGCGGTGCCAGGCGACCTCGATGCGGCCGTAAGGGCTGTCGTGGACCGCGCGGGCGTGGGTCAGCCCGCCGCCGGGACGCGGGCGGACCAGCACGCGGCGGTATCCGGGGGCGGCCGGGGCCAGGCCGGCGACCGTGCGATGCATCCAGTCGGCGACCGCACCGAGCGCGTAGTGGTTGAACGAGGTCATCTCGCCCGGGTTGACCGTCCCGTCGGGCAGCATGCTGTCCCACCGCTCCCAGATGGTGGTGGCGCCCATGGTGACCGGGTACAGCCAGGACGGGCACTGCGTGTTGGTCAGCAGATGGTAGGCGGTGTCCACGGCGTCGGCGCCGGTGAGGGCGTCGCAGATCAGCGGGGTGCCGACGAAGCCGGTACCCACCCGGTGGTCCTCGGCGCGGGCCAGCTCCACCAGCCGCCGCCCCGCCCGTTCCCGCTGCTCCCCCTTGTCGAGCAGGTCCAGCGTGAGCGCGACGGCATATGCCGTCTGGGTGTCGCTGGCCAGCCGGCCGCTGGGCGTGACGAACTCGTCGGCGAACGCGTCGCCCACCTCGGTGGCGATGCTCGCGTAGCGGCGGTGGTCGTCCTCCTCGCCGAGCAGCGCCGCGATCCGGGCCAGCGTCCGGGCGCTGTACGCGTAGTAGGCGGTGGCGATCAGGTACGGGTCGGTGCGCGCGTCGCCCGGCCGGTCCGGCGGCGCGGCCGGGTCCAGCCAGTCGCCGAACTGGAAACCCCTGTCCCACAGGCGTTTCTCGCCGGCGAGCGCGGTCAGCTGGTCCACCCAGGCGCGCATGCTGGCGTACTGCGCGCACAGCAGACCCACGTCGCCGAAGCGTTCGTGCAGCGTCCACGGCGCGGCCACGGCCGCGTCGCCCCAGACGGCCGCCGGCTGGGGCGGCCCGAGCAGCTCCACCCACGGCACATAGAACGGGACGGTGCCCAGCTGCTCCTGCTCGGCGGCGAGATCCTTGAGCCACGAGGCCAGCATGCCCGCGCAGTCGTAGAGGAACGACGCGGTCGGGGCGAACACGGCCAGATCCCCGGTCCAACCCAGCCTTTCATCGCGTTGGGGGCAATCCGTGGGTACCTCCAAGAAATTCCCCCGCATGCTCCAGACGACGTTGTCGTGCAGTTTCCGCAGAAGCGGGTCGGAGCACGAGAACCAGCCGGTGCGGGTCATGGCGGTGTGGCACACGATCGCGGCGACATCATCCCGCCCAAGCGAACCGGGCCAGCCTTCGATCTCCGCATAGCGGAAGCCGTGCATGGTGAAGCGCGGCTCCCACTCCTCGATCCCGTTGCCGCGCAAGGTGTACACGTCGGTCTGCCGGGCATCCCGCAGCGGCCGCACGCACAGCTCACCGTCCTGCAGCACCTCGGCATGTCTCAGGGTCACTGTCTGGCCCGGCGATCCGTTGACGCGCAACCGCAGCCGCCCGGTGAGGTTCTGTCCAAAGTCGACGATCGTCTTTCCCGACGGCGACTTGGAAATGTTGACGGGTGCCAGCTCTTCGGTGCGCCGCACCGGTGGCCCGTCAGGCGCCACCAGACGCGCGGCGTCGAACGGGACTTCGGCCACCGGCAGCCAGGAACTCCCGGCCTCGTCCCACCTGGCGTCATAGCGCTCGCCGTCGTAGAGGCCGGTGGCGGTGATGGGACTCGTCGCGCTGCGCCAGCTTCCGTCGGTGGCGATGACCACTTTGGACCCGTCGGCGCACTCGACCTCCAGCTGGGCAAGCAGCGCGGTCCGGTCTCCGTAGACGCCGTAGCGCCCGCCCCGGAAGCCGAGCCGCCCCCGGAACCAGCCGTCGGCGAGCCATCCGCTAATCGTGTTGCCACCCCGGCGGATCAGCGCGGTCACATCGTAGGTCTGGTAGCGCAGCCGGTGGTGGTAGCTGGTCCACCCGGGGGCGAGGATGTCGTCGCCGACCCGCCGCCCGTTGAGCTCCGTCTCGTAAACGCCAAGGGCGGTCGCGTAGAGACGCGCCGACACCGGCGTTTCGGCAAGCTCAAAATCGCGCCGCAGCAGCATCGCCGGGCCGTCGGCCTGGGACAGCTCGATGGTCGGGGCGATCATTGTGGCCGTCCAGTCGTTGGGGCGCAACAACCCGGCCTCGATGGTCAGCGGCTGGCTCCAGTCCGATCCCGCGTCGTCGTTTCCCCAGACGCGGACTCTCACGGTGCGCCGCTCGCGCGACCACAGCGGCGAGCCGGGCCACGGCACCAGCACCTGCTCGGCCGAGCCGATCCGTCCACAGTGGACGCCGTCGATCGACACCTCGTATCCGGTCTGGACCCAGCCCGGCTCGGTCGTCGTCACCCGCCACGACAGGCGGGGCGCGGCAGCGCCGATGCCAAGCGGCTCAAGAAGATGCTCGGCCCTCAGGCCGAAGACGCCGACCACGCTGACCCGGTCGAGAGGCATGGCGCCCACCTCCTTGAAACGATTTAATGTAGAACCTTCTCCATTGAAAGCCCAGCTTTATCGGCATGTCAAGAGTCAGTCTGTTAGGTTGCGCGTAGATCAATGTCCGGGCCTACACTCGTGCTCATGAGCGTGGGGCTGCCGCCGCCGAAACGGATCACGATCGCCGACGTCGCGAGCCGGGCCAACGTCTCCACCGCCGCGGTGTCCAAAGTGCTCCGCAACGCGTACGGGGTCAGTCCGGCCATGCAGGAGCGCGTGCGGCAGGCCATGACCGAGCTGGGTTACCGGCCGCACGCCGCCGCCCGCGGCATGCGCGGCCAGACCTACACCATCGGCGTGATGATCCCCGACGTGCGCAACCCCTTCTTCCCCGAGATCATCGAGAGCCTCTCCGAGCACCTCGACGGCACGGATTACCAGGTGCTGCTCGGGCCGGGCGGCAGCGACACCGAGTCGCAGACCCGCATCACCGACGCCATGGTGGACCGGCGCATGGACGGACTGGTGATGATTGCCCCGATCGCACCCCGCCGCGAGTTGGAGGCGATCGCCAAGACCGTGCCCATGGTCGTCATCGGACGGCACGGCCGGTCGACCGAGTACGACACGGTGGTCGACGACGACATCATGGGCGCCGGCCTGATCGTGGACCACCTGGCCGACCTCGGCCACCAGCGCATCGCCCACATCGGACACAAGGACCGCGGGCCCAGCTGGCCAGCCACTATGCCGCAGACCGTGCGGGCGGAGGGGTACCGCCAAGCGATGCGCCGCCGCGGCCTGGAGGCCCAGATCGACATCGTGCTTACGTCCTACAGCGAGGAGGGTGGCTACAGCGCCGCCCGCGAGCTGCTGTCGCGCCCGGTGCGGCCCACCGCCATCTTCGCCGGGGCCGACGTCGCCGCCATCGGTGTTCTCGAGGCCGCCTATGAGCTTGGCCTGCGGGTGCCCGAGGACGTCTCGCTCGCAGGCTACGACAACACCAGCATCGCCGCCCTCGGGCCGATCTCACTGACCAGCGTCGATCAGGACGGCCACCTCATGGGCAGCAACGCCGCCCGGCTGTTGCTGGAGCGCATCGAGCAGAAACGGCACCGCTCGGTCCTGCTCTCCTTGTCCCCCACACTGGTCCCGCGCCGCAGCACTCGTTCTCCTCTTGCTGATTCCGGCGGCGCTTGACAATCTATTCCGCGTGCGCCCCCTCCTGGTCGTGCTACTCGCCGCCGCGTCCGTCCTGCTGCCCACCCCCGCAGGCGCCGCGCCCGTCACCAAACGCCTTGCCGTGGTGACGATCCAGAACGGGGACACCGACAACGAGCGGACCCAGCTCGCCGACACCACCTACCTGCGTAACATGTTCTTCGGCGGCAGCGGCTCGCTGGCCACCTGGATGCCCGCGGTGACCCACGGCCAGCTCAGCTATGTTCCCGCCGGGGACGGCGTTTTCGTGGCCGAGCCCAACGCCGCCCTGCGCGACGGCGACCGGGGCCGCTGCCTCACCGACGCCGCGCGCTCCACCGCCGAGGGTTTCCTGTCGGCTCGCGGGATCGCCTGGGACGCCGTCGCGATCGTCTTCGACATCGGGGGCTGCGGGTGGGGCGGGCTTGGCCAAATGCCCGGGAAAATTTCCTGGTACCCACCCAAACCGAGCCTCTCGGCGATCGTGCACGAGATCGGGCATAACCTCGGCTACCCCCACGAGAACAAGCGCGACTGCGCGGGCGGTTCCATCGCGGCGTGCCGGTCCAACGGTTACAGCGGCAACAGCCCGATGGGCGGCGGCGGTTCAGGCCGGGGCTACTCGTCGGTCGAGCTGATGCACTCGGGCTGGGTGGAGTCGAGCTGGCTGGTGCGCACCGGCAAACCCGGCACGTTCACCCTCAAGCCGCTGCACTCGCCGGTCTCCACCACCGGCACCAGGGTCGTGGAGTACCAGGCGTCCGCCAACACCAGCTATGTCATCGAGGCGCGGGCCGCCTCATCGTCCGGAGTGGACAGTGCCTTCACCAACCCGGTGCTGCGGGTCTACTCGGTGTCGAACCGGGACTACCGCAACGCGTGGATGGTCAATCCGGGCGGGACGGTCATCCTGGACGCGACTCACAAAATCACCATCAACCTGCGCTCCCCGGCCACGGTGGAGATCGCGGCGATCGGCACGGTCAGCGCCAAACCGTCACCGAGCCGGCCCGCCGTCGTCGCCCTACCGTCCGCCTCCGGCCCGGCTTCGCCGGCCGCTGCGTCGGCCACGCCGGCGCCCGACCCGGAAGACTTCGACGACCCGAACTCCTTGGCGGACAGCATCATTGCGCCCACATCGCCGCCCGCGCGCACCTCGTCCTCGCTCCCGCTGCTCGCCGCCGGCATCGTCCTGACCGCCGCGGCCGTGCTGGGCGCGCTGTTCTTCGCCCTGCCCGGCCGGCGCGGCCGAGGACGGCACGCCGCTTAAGCCCGGGACAATTCGGGGGTCGGCGGGGGTCAGGCCACGTTTTTTGGTGACAACTCTCCACACAACGGGCCGGATGTAGTGAGTTTTGCCCGCGATTCTGATGGAACTCCCAGGCACGCAGCCCGCTTGGCTCACAGGCGGGTCCGGTACTGTGTCGGCCCACGACAAGGAGAAACCACTATGAGTGACGACACCACCCCGCGGCCAGAGACCGAACAAGCCGCGCCACAAGCGGCACCAGAACCATCGCCCGCGGCAGACCGCCGGTTGAGCAACCAGACCTGGTTGCTGATCGTCGGCGCGGCGCTCCTGCTCGGTTGCCTCGTGGGCGCCGGCACGATGGCGGTCGGCACGTTCGTCGCCGGCCATCTGTTCCACGATCGCGAGCGGGCGTACGTCGACCACGACCGCCGGGACGACCACCGCCGCCAGCCGCCGCCCATCCGCAAGCAGCCGGCACCGCCGAAGCTGCCCAAGCTGCCGCCTTCGGCCGTGCCCACCCCATCGCAGTGAGGCCGCTCCAACCCCGTCGCAGTGAGGCCGGGCTTCCCGCGGACGGTGTAGGCCGCGGGAAGCTGCGGGAAGCTGCGGGAAGCTCTGGTCAGGACGCGGGTTTCATGTGCCGCTCGAACCATTCGAGGATCGCCTCGAAGCGGGCCAGCCGGTGGCTGGGCAGGCCGCTGCGCGACATCTCGTGACCCTCGCCCGGGAAGGCGAGCATCTCCACCTCCGCGCCCCGGCCCTTGAGCGCCTGGAAGAGCCGCTGCCCCTGCTCGAACGGGCAGCGCAGGTCGTTCTCCGAGTGGATGATCAGCAGCGGGGTGGTGACCCGGTCGGCGTACGACAGCGGGCTTTGCCGCTGGCGCTGCTCGGCGTCCTCACCGTAGAGGGAGGTGAACAGCCAGCCGACATCGGAGGTACCGATGAAGCTGTCGATGGCGTTGACCGCGCGCTCGCTGATCGCCGCGCGGAACCGGTCGGTGTTGCCGACCAGCCAGCTCACCATGAAGCCGCCGTGCGAACCCCCAAGCACCCCAACACAATTCTCGTCGAGGCCGGGATCGGCCAGCGCGTCGTCGAGCAGCGCCAACAGGTCGGCCGCGGACCGCGCACCCACATCCCCGGCGATGTGCCGTCCGTGGGCGTGCCCGTACCCGGAGGAGCCGCGCGGGTTGCCGAACACGACCGCGTAACCCGCGCCCGCGTACACCTGCACCTCGTCGAAGAGCTGCCATCCGTACTGGGCGAACGGCCCGCCGTGGATCATCAGCAGCACCGGGTGGGGGCCGTCGCCCTGCGGCCGCGCGATCCAGCCGTGGACCGGGTAGCCGTCCGGCGCCGTCGCCGTGATCTCCTCCATCGCGAACACGGTGCTCGCCTCGGCCCACCGCCGGCCAAAGGACGTCAGCACCCGCTCCCCGGCGGCGTCGACGACCACGACTTCGCCATGCGAGCCCGGATCGGTGACCACGGCGGCGATCGTGTCACCCGCGACGTCGACGGCGCCCACCTGCCGCTCGCCACCGAGGAGCACGCGCGGCTCCCCGCCGCCGGGGTCGAACTCCAGCAGATCCACGGCGCCCCGGTTGCCGGCGCCGAACAGAATCCCTTGCGGCCCAAGGCCGAAATGCCCTTCGAGGGTGTACTTCTCGTCGTCGGTCAGGCGGACGGCGGGGGCGGATCCGTCCGCCGGCACCACGTAGGCGCCGGTCTGGCAGGCGAACCAGTCCACGCCGGTCTCCCCGGGATCCATCCCGGCGAAATAGACCGTCGCGCCGTCGCGCGAGAACACCGGCTGGTCGCAGGAGATGCGGGTCCCGGTCAGCTGCCGCGTCTGTCCATCCTCGACAGTCATCACCCAGACGTCGCTGATCATCGACCGGTGGCGGTCTTCGTGCCGGGCCGAGGCGAACGCCAGCGACCGCCCGTCCGGGCTCCACCTGACGCGAGTGTGTTCGAAGTCGCCTTCGGTGAGCTGTTTGGGCTCCGGGGTCGCGGCGAAGGGGTCGATGATGAATATGTGCATGGGGCGATCATTGCGGTACCCCACCCCGTCCCGGCGGTAGTTGAGCACCGTGATCCTTCTCGGCGCCTCCTTGTCCGGACCCCGCTTCTCGACCGTGCCGTACCGGCCCGGCTCCGGCACGCGGGCGAGGTACGCCACGAGGGTTGAGTCCGGACTCCACTCCGGCGCCTCCACCCCCAGCGGGTGCTGCTCCTTGGTGGTGATCGCCCACGGTTCGCCGCCGTCGGCGGGCATCAGGTGAAGTTGCGGTGGTGCGTCTTCCTTGGCGCGCAGGAACGCCACCCACTTGCCGTCCGGGCTGAAACGCGGGTCGGCGTCCCGCTCGCCCCGTGTCAGCTGCGACGGAGGTGCACCGGCGTCGGTCGGCGCCCGCCACAGGTGGCTGAGGTATCGGTCACGCTCGAGGTCGATGGTTTTGAGCGAGAACACCACCGTCCGGCCGTCCGGGGAAAGGCTCACGCTCTCGGCAACTTGTATGTGTGCTAGGTCGGTTGGCTTCACCTGCTCGATTTAAGTCGCCAATCAATCCGTGGCGCAACGGGTTGGCCAGCTGTAGTCAAACGAGAGTGAGAAGGTGTGCGATACCCATTCGCTGATCGATTCACCGGCGGCCGGTCGCAGGCCGTCCTTGCCGAGGCGGTCGCGCACCTCGGCCGGCGCGGCCGACCGGTCGTGGGCCGAGACCAGCCGCCCGGCTTCGAACCCGACCTCGGTCCGTCCCATGTGGACCTCGTCGAGGATCAGCCGATCCTGCCGGATCAGGTACCGGCAGTGGAACCCGTGCCAGCATCCGGTGCCCGACGGCCCGGGTGTCACCCCCTGCTCCGCCGGGTCAAAGAGCCCTTCGCCGTCGACCGCCGTGATCGCATACCGGGTACCTGGATAATCCACCTCATCGGCGATCTGAGCCGTCATGCGGCCGCCAGGCCGCGCTCGATCGCCGCGATGATCTCCGGCCGCAGGCGCTCGGGCCGGATGATGGCATCCACCGAGCCGACCTCGACCGCGCGCTGAATGCTGTGTACCGCATCGAACTCCGCCGCCACCGCGGCGAGTTTCTCCGCCCGCACCGAGGCGCGCACGTCCTGCAGGCGCTGCGCCAGCGCGGCCCGTTCGGCGCCGCTCGCCGCGGCCACACTCACCTCAAGCTCGGCCACTCGAGGGTCCTTCGCGGTGCGGGTGTTGACCTCCCCGGAGAAGACGACGGCGGCGGCCGGCGCCCCGCCGATGACCGAGGCGAACGAGCCGTCCACCGCCAGCACGGTCATGTTCCGGTTGAGCGCCTTGGAGAAGACCACGAACGCTCCACCGTGGTAGCGCGAGATGACGCAGAACACGATCGGGCCCTGGAAGTTGACGATCGCCCGGCCGATCTCGGCGCCGTACTCCAGTTGCAGCAACCGCATCGACTCCGGCGAGCCGTCGAAGCCGGACAGGTTGGCCAGCACGACCAGTGGCCGGTTGCCGCTGGCGGCGTTGATGGCCCGCGCGACCTTCTTCGACGAGCGCGGGAACAGGGTGCCCGCGGTGTAGGTGTCGGGTCCGTCGGTGGGCGGGAATCCGCGCCGCGGCACCGACTGGGACTCGATGCCGATCAGGCAGACCGGGATGCCAGCGAGGTGAACCTCTTGCACCACAGCGGTTTCCGCGTCGGCCATGCCGGCCCAGCGCTCCAGGACCGCGTGATCCTGGTCGGCCACGGCCCGCATGACCGCCTTGATGTCGAACGGCTTCTTGCGATCCGGGTTGCGTTGCTTGGAGAAGATCTGGCCGACGGTGGTGAAGTCGCTGTCGGGCGCCGCATGCGGGTAGTCGCTCACGTCGCGGTCGGTCGGGTCGGTGGTGGCCGCGCGGCGCGGGTGGCTCTCGCCGCCGGCGATGTAGGTGTGGTCATAATGCGCCATCAACAGTTCGCAGGCGGCGCGCAGATCACGGGCCCAGTACTGAGCCTGGCCGTTGGGACCCATCACCCGGTCATAGCCGCCGATGCCGAAGTTGTCCTCGGCCGACACCCCGCCGGAGAAGTCCAGCGACTGCTTGCCGGTGAGCACCATGGCCGAGTCCGGGGTCATCACCAGGATTCCCTTGGTGTGCATGAGCATCGTGGCCTCGGCGTTCCAATATGGCTGGGCGCCAACGGTTATCCCCGCGACCACGATATTGATCTCGCCGCCGGCCTGGGTGAACTCCACGATCCGCTTGAGCGCGGCGGCCACCCAGTCCATGTTCTCCGTGCCCGAGGTCATCGAGATGCGGGCCCCGGCCGACAGCGCGAACCAGTCCACCGGCACGCCCATCTGCTCGGCCAGGTCGAGTGCGGCGATCACGCGGGCGCACTCCGGCTCGGCGAGCGAGCCCAGCGACTTGGTCGGGTCGCCGACCAGCACCACGCGGGTAACGCCCTCGGGGTGGCGCACGGTCGGGGTGCTGACGACGCCGGCGACGATGCCGGCGCGATTTTGACCTTTTTGACGGTGTACCGGTACCAGCGCGCCCTCATCGGAAAGATCATGTTCGACGAAGCTCCCCTTCGAACCGGCCAGCATCTGGGTCAGCTCATACGGGTAGGTCGCGCCGCGCCGCCGCGAGGCCAGCACCTTCTGGCGGTAGTCGTCGAGCGGCTGGATCGGCTCGGTCGTCGGCTCGGTGACCGTCACCCGCATGCCCGCCTCGTAGGAGATCCGCACCGCGATGTGGGCCAGCTTGCCGGTGGCCGGATCCGGTTGCCGCCCAAGGAAAAGCACCTCTTCCAGACCGGCGTCGGCGGTCATCGGCAGCAGCCGGTTCATGACGGAGTTCAGGTCCTCGATGCTCAGGTCGTTGGGCGGCCAGACATAGATGGTGATCCGGTTGGACTCGAACCGCTTCTTGGTGGGGCTCTTGGCCTGCGCGCCGCGGATGGCGTCCAGGCAGGCGGCGAGCGCCCCCTCGACGGCGGGCAGGGCCAGGATGCGCCCCTCGGCGTCGCGCAGCGGCGTCAGGTCGCGCACCTGAGCCATCGCGGCCAGGCGCCCATCGGCCGGGTTGTCCCGGGCGACGCAGTGGAAGACGTAAATCTCTTCGTCCACCGACGGCAGCCGGGTCAGATCGAAGTTGCGCAGCCGGGGCAGTTGCAGGCGCTGGGCGATGAACGGGTGCAGCCCCCGGATGAGCCGGTCCTCGCCCATGCCGTTGCGGTAGGTGAAGTGGTGGTGCATCGCGGTGCCGGTACGCCCGGCCACCGACATGGTGACCCGTGACAGCTTCGGCAGAAGCCCGGACCGCTCGAGGATGTCGCTCAGCGTGGCGGCCATGGCGTCCGGCTCGGGTTGGTCGGACCAGTTGAGGTACACATCCGCGACAGCGTCCGGATTGGACAGTTGGGTCATCTGGGCCAGGACCTCGGGCAGGTCGCGAATGTCCGCGGCCCCCGCGATGACCCGGAACCGTTCGCCCTCACGGTCGTACTCGGCGGTGAAGAACGAGTGCCCGGCCAGCTCGACGCAGCGCGACTCGGTCGACCCACGGTAGCCGTGGTAGCGGCGGCTGAGCACCTCGAGCATCGGCCCGTGATCTGCCCCCGGCTTGCCGATGCGCTGGCCGAGCAGGCGCACCAGCGGCTCCGGCGAGGCGATCATGGTCGAGATCCGTTCGGCCCGATCGGGTGCGGTGGGATTCTGGTCGAGATAGTGCAGATGCCCGCGCACGTTGGCGTACACCTCGGCCCGCTTGCGGCGCAGCATCGGCTGGGCGGCCCAGCGGAACACCACGCTGCGGGCCAGGTCGCCGACGGCCGGGAAGCGCAGCTGGGTGGCGAAGATGAGATGCTCCAAGGCCTGGCCGACAAGCTCGCGCCGCCCCTCGGCCGGCAGCGGCTCGGACAGCCACTGCTGCAGCAGCGTGACGATCACCGATGCGTCGGACGAGGTGCGTTGCTGCGCAAGGAAAATCCGGAATACGGCGTCCTCCAGCACGGGCGTGCGGTCGAAGCCGTCGACGCCGTAGTGCGCGAGCACTCGGGCCAGCCGGGTGCGGAAGCTTTCCGGCAGCGCCGCCCGATCGACGTCGAGGCTCTGCAGGTACATGTGGAAGTACTCGCGCGGGCTGTGCACCCTGTTCTCGGCCTTGGTCTCCTCCCCGGCGGGACGGTTGCGGCTCAGCTCGGCCAGGTCGGCGAAGACCCGCAGCAGGTCGACCTCCGCCTCCAGCGGGCGCTGGTCCGACTCCGCCCGCGCCGCCAGGTAGCCCGACAGCACCCGGCGTTCGTCGCTGGGGTCGACGTCGTAACCGAGCAGCAGGCTGCGCAGGTCGGCGATGCCGCGCGCCACCCGCTCCGCGGCGGACAGGTCGGTCGGCTCCGGCGGCAGCTCCAGGTCCACTTCCTGGGTCTGGGCGGCCACGGCCGCGGCCTGATCGCCGACCGGCTCGAGGCGCAGCAGCGGCGCGCCGGTGGCCACCTGGCTGCCCACCGAGACCAGGCACTCGGTGACCACGGCCTTGACCGGGGCGCGCAGCACGGTCTCCATCTTCATGCTCTCCAGGACGAGCACGGGCGCGCCCGCCTCGACCTGGTCGCCCACCCGCAGCGGGGTGGCCACCACCAGTGCCGGCGCGGGGGATCGCACCACGCCGCCCTCGTCGCGGCCGACGCGGTGGGTGATGCCGTCCACCTCGACGAGGTGGATCGGCCCGTGGGTGTCGGTGACCAGCCGGAAGCGCCGGCCGTGCATCAGAAGCCGGCCGGTGTGCTCGTCGAAGCGGTCGATCTCCGCGTCCACGGTGGCGGACTGCCCGATGCCGATGCGGAACCGGCGCGGCCCGATCTGCGCCACGCGCACCCGGTAGGTCGCGCCGCGCAGCTTGAGGTCGATCGGGCGGCCGCTCTCGTGCTGCACCTGCGGGCGACCGCCGTGCGCGGTGGACAGCAGCCGCTGCCGTTCCACAAAGGCTTCATTCTCGTACGCTTCGATCGCCGCGGCGGCGAGAGCGGCCCCGGAGTGCTTGGTGGAAACCAGGCCGCCCTGTTCGCGTACCCGGTCGATCCAGCCGGTGTCCGCGCTCGCGTCGATCACCGCGGGATCGTCGAGCAGGTCGAGCAGGAAGCTCTTGTTGGTGGCGCCACCCTCGATGATCACCGTGGTCTCGGCGACCGCCCGGCGCAGCCGGCCCAAAGCCTCCTCGCGGGTGCGGCCATAGGCGATGATCTTTGCGATCATCGAGTCGAAGTCGGCCGGGATCACGTCGCCCTCGCCGAAGCCGGTGTCCACCCGGATGCCCGGCCCGCTGGGCAGCACCAGACGCTCGATCCGCCCGGGCGCCGGCGCGAAGTCGCGATCGGGGTCCTCGGCGTTGAGCCGCGCCTCGATGGCGTGGCCCTTCTCGACCGGTACGCCTTCCCCGAGCCGGCCCCCGGCGGCGACGTGCAGCTGGGCCTTGACCAGGTCGAAGTCGGTGGTGACCTCGGTGATCGGGTGCTCGACCTGCAGCCGGGTGTTGACCTCCAGGAAGGCGAACATGCGATCGCCCGGGTGGTAGAGGAACTCGACCGTGCCGGCACCCTTGTAGTCGACCGCGAGGGCGAGCCGCTCGGCCGCCTCCTTTACCTGCTTGACCTGTTCCGGGTCGAGCACCGGCGAGGCGGACTCCTCGATGACCTTCTGGTTGCGCCGCTGCACCGAACAGTCGCGCACGCCCAGCGCCCACGCGGTCCCCTGGCCGTCCGCGATCACCTGCACCTCGACGTGGCGGGCGCCGGTCACCAGGCGTTCCAGGAACACCACGCCGCTGCCGAACGCGCGCTGCGCCTCCGAACTCGTGCGCTCGTAGGCATCGGCCAGCTCGGCCGCGTCGCGCACCACGCGGATGCCCCGGCCGCCGCCGCCCGCCGTCGCTTTGAGCATCAGCGGATAGCCGATCTCGGCGGCCGAGCGCTGAGCCGCGTCAAGGGTTTCCACCGCGCCACGGCTCCACGGCGCCACCGGCACGCCTACCTCTTCGGCGATCAGCTTCGCGCCGATCTTGTCGCCCAGTTTCAGCATCGCCTCGGCGCTCGGGCCGATGAAGGTGACCCCGTTCTTCTCGCACAGTTCGGCGAAGGCCGGGTCTTCGGCGACGAACCCCCAACCCACCCAGGCCGCGTCGGCCCTGGTCTCCGCCAGCGCCCGGGTGAGCAGCGCGTGGTCGAGGTACGGTCGGGCCGAGGCCGGGCCCAGACAATAGCTGTCGTCCGCCTCGCGGACGAACGTGGCGCCGCGCTCACCATCGGTGTAGAGAGCGATGGTCTCGATCGTCGAGGCCCCGTTCTCGGCGTTGAGCTCGCGGACGGCGTGGATCAGCCGCATGGCGGCCTCACCCCGGTTGACGATGGCGATGCGGCTGAACACCGAGCAAGCCTCCAGTTCGTATGCGGGATGTACCTAGCGCAGAGGGTCCCGGTCAACAATCCTTCGTCGCCGCCGGACGGCCTGGAAACCGCCGAAGCCGCCACAGGGCGACAACGAACATTGTAGAAACCCTCCAACCATGTTCCCTTCAGCGCGGGACGCGGCGCGCTCGAGCTTTCCCAGGGGCGGGCTGCCGGCATTGTCCCCCGCCCGCGCACAACCCGCCACTATCGCAGGTCATGCCGCAGGTCATGCCGTCGACACGGCCGATCGGCGGGTCGGTCTCGGCGCCCGCGGCCGGCTGGCCGTCCCCCCTCGATGTGGAAAAAGCCGGAGCGGCGACCCGCCGGACCAGACTGGCGATCCGCTCGCTTGCCTTAGGCCCGCTGCCCCTGGCCCAGCAGGACCGAGGGGACCCAGCGCAGGGCTTTCACCGTGACGAATTGTTCGAGGGGTGTAAATGTTGTGTCCACTGTGGAGTGTTGATTGATATATTTCTCGACGTCGTTTTCCAGTTGTGCGCCCGACACAACGACAACCAACCCCCGTGAACCCCCCGACACGAAAAGGAAGCGACATGAGATTGATACACATCGCGGCCACCACAGCCGCCGTCCTGGCCACCATCGCCGCCACACCCACCCCCGCCCACGCCGAACTGGCCATCTCCGTACCCTTCGCCGCCACCTCCGGCGACGACTGCCGCTACGGCTTCACCGAAGGCACCCTGACCTGGCGCTTCGGCACCTCACCGCTGCCCGTCCGGGCCGTCGCCGTCAAAGGCCGCGTGGCCGACCGCCCGCTGCCGGCCGACCCCGCCGTCCCCTGCCGCGACGACGGCCTGTTCAGCGTGGCCACCTTCACCGCGTTCCTCGCAGACCGGGCGGTCGACCGTGATGCGCGCCGCGCCGACAACGGAGTCACCAGTTTCGAGTTCGTCCTGGGCGCTGACTCGACGGTCTCCGCGATCGACCGGGTGGTCGTCCAGGTGTGCCGGCACAGGCCGTCCAGCACCGTGCCCGCCTACTGCGGCCGGGCCGTGGACTACCGGATTCCGCCGGTAGCCACACCGTGATCCGATCCTCGGGGTGGCCGCGTCGCGGCCACCCCGACCATCACGCCCGCCCGTCACGCGCCGACGCTCAGGAGGAACCCGATCGGAACGTGTTGCTCCTGAGGCAGGCCCAGGACGCGGTAGCGCACGGTGATTTCCTCCCAGTTTTGGGAGGTGCCCTTGGCCATTTCCCAGTCCGGGATCTTGACAGTGACGAACAAAGTCAACACCGCCTCCGGAGCGACAGTGACCGGCTTCCACGGCAACGCCCGGTCCGGCTCATAGGCATCACTGAGAGCGCCGTTGCCGCTGTCGTACCCGTACCGCAACTTCTCGACCACGTAACGAGGCCCGAATCCAGGCCCTGACCAGCCGGGCAACGACACATCCGTCACCTCGACCGGCCAGTGGCCGGGATTGCGAATCGACGTGTAGAAAGTGAAGCTGCCGTTGGGACGGTAGGTGTATCTGACCTCGGTGGTGTCTCCGGCTTGGAGCGCCGAAACGCCGTCGGCGGGGTTGTTGCCATAGAACCCACCGAACTCCAGCCGCTGGGTCACCGCCGTGACCACATGCCCGGCGACGACTACCACCAGCAGCACCGCCGCCACGCCGACCGCCGTGCGCCGCGCTCGAGTCGACATGGCATCCTCCACGGGTTCCTAGCTGAATCGCCACAGGTGTCGTTGGTGCCGTTGTCATCCAGATTAAGACCTGCGCGGCGAGACCGCCGTCCACTGTGGACACACCCTGGAGGTCTTCGGGCGCCGGCTGGCACAACAAGGATTCACACGATCCAGGGATCGCGGGTGATGAAGGAGCTCTCCGCGCCGAAACCCTTGGAGCCGTCCGGGAGATTGACGTAGAAGGCGCCCGCGCGGTAGCGCACGACCTGGGGGCGATAGTTGTACGACTCCAGGCTCACCGACCCGGGGACCGCTCCCGGGCTCGGGCAGAAGGTGGCATCCTCACGGAACAGCTGCGTACCCTCGTCGTTGCTCAGCCGCAGGCGCATCATCATGTGGCGCAGATACCGGCCGTCGCTGGCACGGAAGGTGACACAGTTCGGGTCGGCCAGACCTTTCACCACGGTCAGGGTGGCCTGCCGCTTGACCTGTTCGCCGCTGGTGGCCGAAACCTGTTGCAGCGCCGCGAAATCTCCGACGTAGGTGACGTACTGGCGGGGTACCGCGACCGACTCCAGCGACCACGCGCCCAGCGGGACACCCGGCGCGCCGCTGGGTGTGCTCACCGGCGACGGCGGCGTGGCGACCGGAATGGCCGCGGGGCGCGGTGCCGGCGGTGGTGGCGTCGTCGCCGAGGGAACCACCGCCGGATTGGGCACCACATTGGGCGTGGGCGGCGCGGCGATCACGGCTGGTGTCTCGGCGGGCGACTCGGGCCAGGTCACCATGGTTACGGCGGAACCGAAAACCACCACGGCCGCGCCGGTCGCCAGGCTCGCCACCGGGTTACCGATCATCGCTTGCGCCAGCTTGCCGATCATAGACGTAGGCACCCCACCCGCCACCGCACCGGCCGCCATGCCAGTTGTCATGCCGGTTGCCATGCCGCCACCCGCCGAAGCGGCGCCAGCCGCACCCGCACCCGCACCCGCAGCCGTCGCCGCGCCGCCAGCCAAGCCGGTTGTCATGCCGGTCGCCGCGCCCATCGCCAAGCCGCCGGTTGTCATGCCGGTCGCGACACCGCCCAGCGAGGCGACACCCGCCGCGCCTGCGGCGGCCCCAGGCAGCAGGCCCTTGGCGGCCAGGGTCGCGGCGAGGCCGACCGGCACGGTCAACGGCAGGAAGGTCAGCAGCAGCCGTTCGAGTGGCACCTGGCCCTCCGAGGCCACTAGGCAAAGCCGGCATCCCCGGACATGCCGAGCGACCCGCTTGCGCCACAACGGGTTTGGGTCACCGCCCCAGCCGCCGACGGTCGCCGCCAGTTTCCCGCAGCGCGGTTCGGCGTCCAGCGCCGCCACGACCTCACGACATTGCTCCAGTTGCTCTCGCATGCGCTGCAGCCGCACGGCCGCATGCGCCACGCTGAGCCCCATCGCCGCGGCCAGGTCGCCGCGGCTCAGCCAGCCCGCGCTCTCCTGCCACCACAAGGACAACAGCAGGCGATGCTCAGGGTCCAGCCAGCGGCTCGCCTCGGCGACCTCACGCCGCTGCCCGGACACGTGCAGCCGCAGGATCGTCAGGTCCTCGAAACCCGAGTCCGGCAGCTCGTCCGCCTCCGCGACGACCACGACCCGGCCACCGGCCGCCCGCTGCCGCTCCCGGTAGGAGCCGATCTGGCGGATCGCGATCGCCACCAACCAAGACCGGAAGCTGTTCGGGTCGCGCAGGGCGGGCAGGTCCCGCACCACCCGCAGCAGGGTTTCCTGTACCACATCATCGACGTCGGCATGCGGACCCAGGGCGCGCCTGACGATGTTGTACAGCAACGGCAGATACGCCGCGATCAGTTCCTCGCGCGCGCGGCCGTCACCGAGCTGCGCCGCGACGACCAGGCTCGAGTCAGCCATCCTCATTCCCGTTACCACCCCGGCGCGGGAGCGTTTCCATGATGCGTGGCGCCAAGCTACCGCGAGGACCGAAGGAGGTCAATATATTCAGGACTTCCTGGGCGGCGACCGGCGTGGCGCCTTCGCCGCCCGCGCGAACCGTGACACTGCGGGCGCCGGCCCAGGACGCCTCGAGCCACTGCCAGATTGCCCGCGGAGATCCGTTCATCACTTATTTCAATCCTTGTATTGACGTAAATAGTAAGGTCTCTTAAGCTTTCCGGCACGGTCCCCATGGAAGGATGCCTATGCCGAAACGTCTCACAGCCCTGGCCGCAGCTATCTTGTTGTCAACGTCGACGGTGGTGATGGCGGCGAGCCCGGCGCAGGCGGTGATACTGCCCAACAACTTCAAGAGCGTGGGGTACATGCCCTCGTGGTCGGGCAGCGTCACCAGCATCCAGTACGGCAAGCTCACCCACATCAACTACGCCTTCGCCCTGCCCAACAGCAACGGCACGCTGCGCCCGGTCGACAACACGGCCAAGCTGTCCCAGCTTGTGTCCCTGGCGCACTCCAACAACGTGCGGGTCTCCATCGCCGTCGGCGGCTGGAACAACGGCGACGACTCGGCCTTCGAAGCCTTGGCCGCCAACGCCTCCGCCCGAACGACGTTCGTCAACAGTCTGGTCAGCTTCGTCAACCAGTATGGACTTGACGGCGTCGACATTGACTGGGAGTACCCGGACCCGGGCGCCTCGGCCGAGAACTTCCGGGCGATGATGCAGCAGCTGGCCGACGCCATGCACAGCCGCGGCAAGCTGCTGACCGCCGCGGTCGTCTCCGAGGGCGGCACCGCCAGCGGCGTACCGCCGGCCGTCTTCGGGTACGTCGACTGGCTCAACATCATGGCCTATGACGGCGGCAGCCCGCACGCCAACTACGACTGGGCCATCAACAGCGTCAACTTCTGGAAGTCGCGCGGCCTGCCGGCGAGCAAGGCCGTGCTCGGCGTCCCGTTCTACAGCCGCCCCACCTACTACACGTACGCGCAGCTAGTGGCGATGGATCCGGCCAACGCCAACCGGGACTGCACCACGGTCAGCGGCGTGCAGCAGTGCTACAACGGCGTACCCACGATCAAGCGCAAGACCCAGTGGGCCATGGCCAACGCCGGCGGCGTGATGAACTGGGAGCTGTCGCAGGACACCAGCGGCTCCACCTCGCTGGTGACCGCCATCTACGACACCGTGGTCGGCCAGCCGACCGGACGGGTAGGACAGATCACCGGCATCGCCGGCAAGTGCGTCGATGTCGCCGGGGCGAACACCGCCAACGGCACGGCCGTGCAGCTGTGGACGTGCAACGGCACCAACGCCCAGCGCTGGACGGTCGCTTCCAACGGCACGTTGCAGGCTCTCGGCAAGTGCATGGACGTCAGCGGCGGCGGCACCGCCAACGGCACCAAGGTGCAGCTATGGGACTGCAACGGCACGGGCGCCCAGGTGTGGCAGGCGCAGGCCAACCGGACCCTGCGCAACCCGCAGTCCAACAAGTGCCTCGATGCCACCGGACCCAGCTCGGCCGACGGTACCCGTCTGCAGATCTGGGACTGCTTCGGCGGCACGAACCAGGTCTGGACCCTGCCTTAAACCTCGCCGGAGAATTGCCGCCGGGGCACCAGCCCCGGCGGCAACCTTCCTTCACAGCCCCAGATCGCTCGCGCGGAACACTCCAATGTCATCGATGCAGGTCTCTCCCGCCGCGTAGAGCGCGCACGCGCGATCGCTGGCCGGCACCGGCGGTGGGTTCGGTGCGACGTCCGGGTCCTGGGCGTCCCATACAAATATCCACACGTCCGACTCATTGAGTGTGCTAGTGCCCGGGTCGTCGGCGATAGGTGTGAAGAACAGGTTGGTCGTCGGCGCCCATTCCTGCGCGGCGATGGGGACCTCGCCCAGCACCGTCCCCCACCGGGGAACCGGGGTGGACCCCCAGGCTCCATTGCCCGCAACCGCCTTGAGAGCCGAGCCGTCGCCCAGTGCGTTTGCCTGTATCACATAGCGCACACCGGGAGTCAGCCCGGTCACTTTGTACCCGACGATCCCGCTACTGACCCGCAGCACCCGGTCCGCGTCGGCATAGCCGAGGTTACGTCTCGTCCAATTCGGACAGGCCTGCGTGGCCGGGGCGGTGCAGTTGAGGTACCGCCACCGCTGTTTCTGCACGATCTGCCAGCTGGTCTCGCCGAAAGTCCATTTGCCCCAACCATCGTCGCGCCCGAAGGTACCGTTGTTGATCGAGCCGGCGTTGACCGTGACCATCACCGAACGCTGCGTCGACAACCCGGTGGCCGGGTCGGTCAGGGTCACCGTCACGTTGCTGCGTCCGGTACGCTGCGTGGCCCCGGTGGTGTGGGTGTCGAGCGCCCATTCCGACTCGCGATAAGGGCTGTCGCGGATCACGCGCACGTTCGCGTCGGGCAACACCTCGCCCAGGCCGGGCGGAGCAGGCACCACATCGGTGGTGGTGAAGCCGACCACCGTCGGGTTGGTCGAGCCGCCGCTGCTCGCCGCGCCCGCCGCGAGCCGGCCGACATCGAAGAGCGCCTTGGTGTCCCAGGAGAAGGCGCTTTGGTTTTGCCGCAGCGACAGCTCCCGGATCGGGCTGGAGGTGGGAACCCGGATCAACGCCAGATCGTCCACAAGCGACGGTCCACTCGGGTTGGTGTCGCTCAACGAGATCTCCACCTGGCCGCCCATCGCCGCAAACTTCGGTGCACTCGCTTTCTGTCCGATGTGGCCGCCCCGAGCCTCGCAGTCCGGGCACTGGGTCGTGATGAACCGGGTCTGGCCCGCCGTCCAGCCACTGCCGCTCCAAGTGCCTGTGATCACCTCGGCAAACGACTCGGGCGGCTGGCGCGAGGCGTCCGGCACGGTCCGGATGGTGACCGTGATCGATCCGTTGACCCAGCCGGTCAGGGCGTATTCGGTGTTGTCCGGAAGGCCGGTGAGCTGCTGGCGCACCACGGCGGCACCATCGAGGCGCAACGCGCCCTTTCCGCTGCGCTGTCCCGAGGTCACGATGGTGGGGCCGCTCCACCCCTGAGGGTTCTCGAAGCCTGGATTCTCCAGGCGGCCGTCGGAGACGAAAACCGAGATCTGCTTGGGTGGTTGCGCTACGCCGGAAAGATTCCAGCCGATCGTCACGACAGCTTTTCCAGTTCTATCGGGTACCGGGCTGAGCCCCAAAACCTTGTGAAGGCTGCCTTTGGTCACGGCCAGGTTGGTGTCGGGCAGGAGCGCCTGGTTGTTCGAGGCGAGCGACGTAATGGTGGTGGAGTTGCTCGTGTTGGGCAGGCTGAATCCCAGGGCGACCGGCGCGGACGACGCGAGACGCTGTTCACCGAGCGCGGTCAGCTGTGGCGAAACCACTGGAGGCAGCGATGTTGCCGCGGCCGTGGTGAGGGTCACATCGTCCACAAGAGACACTCCGTCGGCCGGGTTCCAGTCCAGGATCACCACATTGCCCGTCCCGGTGCCATCGGCGGTGAAGGTGATGCTCTTGCGGACCCAGGCATCCGGGTTCGTGATGGCACAGGCCGTGGCGGTGGCGCACGGATCGGTACCGACGAATCCTTGGAATCCGAAGCGAAGGTCGGCCCCCTTGCCCGTCACCGAGAGGGTGTACGCGGTGTTCGGCTGCAACCCGCTGACCCGCTGGAATACGGTGCCCGCCGAGCGTTTCGAGGTGTCGGGTTGCCAGCCCGGTCCGGCCAGCTCCAGCACCCGGTCGAGCTGGAAGGGATTGTCCACGATCACCTCGGCTCCGGCGCCGGGTGCGTTGTCCCACAGTTCCCACCCGGTTCCCACCGGCCCAGTCTCGAAGTCGCCGTTGGTGAAGCTGGATCCGTTGGTGAAAGTCACCGTGAAACTGTCCGTGCCGAGGGTCTCCGAGCCGGCGCGGATACCGTCGTGATTGGAGTCGACCCAGGCCGCGAGCGTGACCGTCGTCGACCCGGTGGCGTTGTCGGTGGGGCGCAATGTGACCGTCCTGTTCGGAGGGTCGAGCGCGCGTACCCACACGTCGTCAACGGATAGGTCGGTATCCTCGTTGGCCGCCTCCCCGGCCGTGATGGTGTTGTCCACGAAGAAGGTAACCTGTGTGGTGGCTGGTCCCGTGGTAAAGGTCAGCGTCTCCTCCTCCCAATCGGTGGTGCGCGGCCCCCACCAGTGCGCCGCCTCCTGATAGCCGTTGCGGCCGCGGTTGCGCACCAGGTCCTGGCTGCCGGCCCGGCTCGCGTCGGTGTCGACGATGCCGATGTCGAAATCGCCGCCCAGGTCGCCGGGCTCGGTGATCGGCTCCAACTCGTTCTGATCCACCCGGCCGTCGCCGTTGGTGTCGGCGATCCAGGTCAGCCGGCCGTCCGGTCCGGTCGTCACCGAGCCGTCGGGATTCTTGGTGTGGGTATCGGTGAAACCGAGCTCCTGATTGAAGAATGCCCCGATCTGGTATGTCGTTTGTGGACGCAGGCCGGTGATGGTCTGCTCGATCCTGCCTCCGGCCTGGGTCAGCCGGGCCGAGCTGGCCCCGGAGTGCACTCGCGTGCCCCAGGTGGACGCCGCACCGCTCGGGTTCCAGCCGGCCGGGCCCGACTCGAATCCGGCGTTGGCGACCGAGCCGTCGACATCGGACGGTTCGTTGCCCGACAGCGCAATCCGGTTGTTCGGCAGCAGGGCGGTGTTCGTGCTGCCGGTCACGCTGACCTGCACCGCCTCCGGCCGCGGCTTGCCCGCCACCCCGACCGTGCCGCTCGCGCTCGCCGAGAAGTAGTCGGTCACCGAGAACGGGATCGCCAGCGCGGTGTTGGCCGCCACCGTCCTATTCGGAATATCCGACACCGGCCGCTGCCAGATTCTCACATAGTCGATCATCATTTTGTTGGGCGAGGTGGCCAGATTGCCGAATCCCTCGGCGGGAGCCGTACCCGAGCAGTAGACGCACTGGTCGATGACCATCCACTCCGGGTTGTAGGTGATCGCCTCGGTGCTGTGGAAGGTTTGTACGCCGTCGCGGTACATCCAGTACCCGTCGGGTGTCCACAACAGACTGTAGGTGACGAAGTTGTCCTGCGGCGACGCCCCGCTCCACGGCACCTGCTGGCCGACCGCCGCGTGGTCCTCCTCGAACCCGTTCCAGTGCAACGTTCCCCCGGCGATCCGGTCGCACGGCAGCCGTACCTTCTGGTAGTCGCAGATGCCATCCGCCCCAGGCGCTCCCGTGTCGTCGTTGCGCACGTCGCCCGCGGCCGGATTGGCGATCTCGAACAGATCGATCTCCGGGCCCGACGCCGCCGGATCCCCCCACGGGGCCCGATGCCAGGTCGGCGAGAGCAGATAGAAGTTGCTGCGCGTCCCCGGTGGGTTGTGCAGCCGTACCCTGGCCTCGATATAGCCATAGGTGGCGTGCATGCCGGACCAGCTGCGGTTACTGATGTCCCCGGTATGAAGCGCACCGCTGAAGTGCTGGAGCCCACCCGCTTGCGACCCGTTGGTGTCCACGCTGTAGGCCGTGATCGTCGCGACCCCGTCTCCCGGCTCCCCCGGATCCGGCTCCACCCGCACCGCGTCTCGGGTGCTGTTCCACTCCTCGACCACGTCCCACACCGATTCGTCGACCGCCGCTCCCCGGAAGTCGTCGTGGAACACCTGCACCCAGCCCAACGCCGCCAGATCGGGCACCACCCCCTCCGGCGGCGCGGCGAGCCGCGCCCGGCCCGGCGCCTGCCTGGTGTCGGTGGCCACCGCTACTCCTGCCCCGACGACCTGCGCTACCAACACCCCCAGCGTCACCGCCATGGCGAGCATGGCTGGGCGCTTGCTTCGATGCCGGCTCATGATTCCTCCCCGCTCGGACCCTTTGCCTGAGGAGCTCAGTGTCCGAACGGGGCCAGACTGCCGACAACACAGCGAGACTTTTCTTTACCTGGATTTGCACCTCCACCGGCGCAGCCGGCTCAACTCACGATGTCCAGCCGGTCCGGCACGACGAAAGTGTTGGTGGCGCTGGCGTTCCTGGTCCCGGTCACCCGCAGCCGGAAGGTGTGCGTGCCCGGGGACAAGGTCGGGCTCGTCCACAGCAGGAAGTTGCCCTGGCGGGTGGCGTTGAAGAAGTCCACCATCACCTCGGCCCCACCGTCGATCGAGACCGCCCCGATCCCGTGCCTGGGATCGCGGACGCCGAAGAACCGCAGCTGCGTCCCGGTGAAGGTGAGCGTGGCGGTGTCTCCCGTGACATTTGACCAAGTGTTGGTACCCGAGAAGAGCTCAGACCCGCAACCCGAACACGTCTGCCAGCTCCCGGTGAACGTCATGGCCCGATCGTCCAAACTGGTCACTCCCCCGCCACTGCCGGCCCGCACCTGCAGGTTGGCGACCGCGGCGAACGACCCGCCGGCGAGCGCGTTGAGCGCCCGGAACCGCACGAACCGCCCGTTCTTCGGGGTGAAGCTGACCGTCTGGACCGCGGTCGAGTTGGGGAAGGTGCCGCTGGCGACCGCCGTCCCCCAGTTGGTCCCGTCCGCGCTCACATAGAACTCGTAGCCGCCGATGCGCCCGTTGGCGTTGGTGCCCTGCCTTGGGGTGTAAAGGAAAGCCGAGACGTTGTAGCTCGCGCCGAGATCGATCTGGATCTCGTGCGGGTACGGGTCGGTCGCCTCCTGCCACCGGCTGTGCCAGAAGGTGCGGGTGCTGCCGTCGAAGGCGCTGATCGCCGGTCCGCTCAGGCTCTGCGGCTCGCCCTCCAGCTCTTGGCTGTCGACGAACCGCAGTGTCCACTCCGCTTGCGGGACAAGGCCGGCGGCGGGCGGTGTCGACGGCGGCGGGGCGACGAACGCCGGCCCGGCCGACACGGAGATCGCGCGGTCCAGCGCGATCGGCCCGTTGCCGACCACCCTTACCCGCACCGTATGCGAACCCTGCGCCAGCTGCCCCGTGGTGAACAAGGCCACATCGCCGCGCCGTGACGTGGCCTGGAAGCTGACCGTCTGCTCGGCCCCACCGTCGACCGAGATCGCCGCCGACCCGTGCGCCGGGTCCTGCACCCCATAGATCACGGCCCGGTTGCCCACGAAGCTGAACGTCGCGGTGTCGTTGGCGGTGCTGCTGTGGGTGTTGTCCTTGCTGAACAACTGGCTGTCGCCGGTGACCGTCCACCCGCTCCCGCTATAGGCCAGATGCCGGTCGTTGAAATCCAGCGGGAAACCGAAGGTGTAGGATCCGCTTGCGGGCACGATCGGGTCGGTAAACGCTTGCACCCCAACGCTTACCGCTGTAGCCGAAGTCAGCCCGGGGGCGGATGCTCCCACCGTCATGGTGCCGGTCAGGTTCAGCGCGGTCTTCGCATACACCGCACCGACGCCCGCCTCCAGGATCAACGGGTTCTCGCCGACCAGGGCGCCCGGCCCGGTGAGGCTGAAGGTCACCTTGGCGTTGCTCGTCGGTACCCGCTGCCCGTTGGCGTCCTGCGCCTCCACCACGACCCGCGTCATGTCCGCCCCGTCGGCGCGCAGCGAGGCGTCGTCGGCGCGCAGCACCAGCCGGACCGCGGCGCCCGGCGCCCGCTTGGTGTCGGTGGCCACGACCGTGCCACCGTTGACACAGTCCGCCCGCAGCGTCCCCGGGGCACCGGTCACGTTGGTGAACTGGAACATCGGGTGCGGCAGGGCCGTGTACAGGTTGGGGCTGATCCGCCCGCGCGAGGTGCCGTTGGCGAACAACTCCACCTGCTGGCAGTTGGCGGCCACGATCACGTTGCCGTTGGCGGTGAAGTAGCTGTTGATCGAGATGTACGGCGGCGAGTTGCGCTGCGAGGCGAACACCGACGCCGGGAACTTGCTGGGCACGCGGAAGATGTCCGACACGCCGTGATAGCACGTGAAGTCGATACACGACTCGCTGTCGAACGTGGTGTTGTAGTCGAAGGCCGCCCAGTCCAGGGCCCCGGCTATGTTGGCCTTCTGGTGCGCCTGGTTCTGCACGTTGAGGTGGGAGTTCATCGTGGAGAGCATCACCCGCTCCGGATCGTTGCTGCGGTCCGGGTTGGTGTGCCCGACCGACTCGGTCACCAGCCACGGCAACACGTTCGGATCCCTGGCCCCACCGGAGAAGTCGTTGAACGTGTACACGTCCTCCAGGAACTCGCTGCCGACGAAGTTGCGGATGCCGCCCGTGGGCCGCGACGGATCCAGCTGCCGGGCAAGGTTGTTGGTCCGGGTATAGAAGGTGTTGTTGTCGCCGGACTCGTTGATCCGCACACCCCACAGCACGATCGACGGGTGGTTGCGGTCGCGCGTCACCATCTCACGCACGTTCTCCACCGCGAGGTCCTGCCACGCGGTGTTGCCGATGAAGTTCCAGCCCGGGATCTCCTCCAGCACCATCAGCCCGATCTCGTCGGCCCGGTCGAGGAACTCCGGGTCCTGCGGGTAGTGGGAGGTGCGCACGATGTTGATGCCCAGCTCGAACTTGAGGATGTCGGCGTCCTTGGCTTGCAAGCGGTTCGGGGCGGCGCGGCCGACGTAGGGGTACTGCTCGTGGCGGTTGAGACCGCGCAGCTTGAACGGCGAGCCGTTGAGGTAGAACCGGCCGTCGGTGCGGTTGAACTGGATCGTCCTGATCCCCAGGCGGGTGCGGTGTTCGTCCACAAAGGTCGATCCGTCCCGTACCTGTGTGAAAACCGTGTACAGGAACGGATTGTCCGGTGTCCACAGCCGAGGGCCGGCGATGGTCGAGGTGTTGTAAGCGAACTCCACCGCCGAGTTGGCCCCGATGGTCTGCGTCGCCGTCCCGGAAGCCACCACCTCGTTGGTGTTGTCCACCACACTGGTGATCACCGTCACCGACCTGGCGGCGCTCGTCGCGTTGCGCACCCGGGTGCGAGCGTTGACAACATTGGTACCTTGACTCGACACGAACGTCCAGTCAACGTTGACGGGATCAGTCACGATCATGTTGACGTCCCGGACGATCCCACCCCACACGAAGTAGTCGATCGAGCCGCCCTCGGGCGGGATGTCGTTGCGCGTCATCGAGTCCACCTTGACCGCGATGACGTTGTCCGCCCCGCCGATCGTCACCAAGGACGTGATGTCGAAGGTGAAGCTGGTGTACGCGCCCCGATGCGTCCCGACCAACGTCCCGTTGACATAGACCTCGGCGACCTTGGCCACGCCCTGGAACTCCACGTTGATCCGGCGCCCGCTGTACGCGGCCGGCAGCGTGAAGTGCCGGCGGTACCAGGAGACCGGCAGCTCGAAGTCGCCCTTGGGAAACGCCTTGTGCGGGTGGGTCCGGAAGTAGGGCAGCGTCACGGGGACGAAGCCGGACTCGTTGAGCCCCACCGCCTGGCCGTTGCCGCCGGGCACCTCCCCGGCGAAAAGCCAGTGGGTGTTGAAGTTGAGCACCGCCCGGTTGGAGGCTTGCGGCACATAGGGCGCGGCCCAGGAGCGGGTGGGCGGCGCCAGGGCGACCATCGACAACGTTGTCAGCGCCAGCGCGGCCAGTGAGACGGCGACCTTGCGCATAGCGGCCTCCCGGGAGGGCTCGTGTTGGATTTCTTCGGATTCCGTTTAAGACTGTTCTACTCCTATGTATCGATGTAAGCAACCCGCGGACCTTCGCAGCGAACAGCCCGATGCTAGGCTGATCACATTGACCTGTTTAGGGATCCGGCCAGCTCGATCCGGGGCGAGCTTGCTCCGGATGAGACGGTCGTGCTGCACACCCGGCCCCACGTCGCGTCGTTGCTCAGCTGGCTCCCGCGGCTCCTCTGGATCTCGATCGGCAACGGCGTGATCTCCGTGATCGTCGTCTTCTGCGCCGGCCTGAGCAACCCCCGCTTGAGCGTCAACCTCATCCTGACCCTGTTCGTCATCTAGGTGCTGGTCTTCCCGGCTGTCTATGTCATGGTGCTGATCGCGACCTGGCTCACGACCCACTACGTCATCACCGACCGCCGGGTCTTCATCGCCGGGGGCGTCATCCGCCGCGGCAGCTACACCATCCCGCTGCCGCAGATCACCAACCTGTCGACCGGCCAGACCGCGATCGACCGCATGCTCGGCAGCGGGGACCTGCTCATCGAGTCCGTGGCCGGGCGAGCACGATCGTGCTGCGCCGCCTGCCACACGTAAAGAAGGTGCACACGCAGCTGCTGAACCTGCTCCATGCTTCTGATCGTGACCGCTGAACCCTCCCTGACCGAGCGCATGGACAGCGGCCTGCGCCGCTACTGGCCGCGCGCCCGCTGCCCGAGAGCCACCCGAGAGTGGTTCGAGGACAGGTTGGATCAGCCGCCGACGTGAATCCCGGGCCGCCGGTCCGGATCCGGCTCGCTCTGGCGAATAATCTCGCGGACCACCGGCGGGGTGTCGCCGCGCCCCAGGATCAGGTAGCGGAACATGTGCAGCAGCGGGTCGCCCTCGGACCACTCGAAATAGCAGTGTGGCCGTACGCCGGTGGCGTCGCGCAGCGCGAGCAGGATGGCCGCGATCGCGTTGGGCGCGGCCGGGCTGTCGGCGCGCAGGATCCGGTACCCGTCGACCTCCACCCCGTGTACCTTGAGCACCCCGCTGAACATCGACGGGTCGACGACATCGATCTCAAGGAAGATGACGTCCGCCCGCCCTGGCACGGGGTTCATGCCCCGCTGCTCCTTCTCCTTGGCCTCATACTCCAGGGCGTCCCCGGCCTGGCGCCGGTTGGCGATGAGGTTGAGCCGCCCGTCGTACTCCAGCGAGTCGGTGATGAACCGCCGCGCCCGCCGGTCGAACTCGATGTGGTCGGCGCGTAGCTCGGTCGTGCGGGTCACGCGCGAAATCAGCGACACCACAATGACTCCGGCGATGAACATGGCGGAGATGGCGATGCCGTCGGGCTTCTCCCGGATGTTCTCGAACAGGGCATACAGCAGCACCAGGGTCAGCACACCGAACCCGATGACCGACCGCCGCTGCCTATACCTGTAGGCCGAGATCGTGACCGCCACCGCACCCGACACCATCATCGCCAGGATCCCGGTCGCATACGCGCCGGCCTGCGCGTCAACGTTGGCGTCGAACGCCATCGTGATGACTATCGATATAACCGTATAGACGAATACGACTGGCCGCACCGCCCGGCCCCACTCCGGCGCCATGCCATAGGACGGCAGGTAGCGTGGCACGATGTTGATCAGCCCGGCCATCGCCGACGCACCGGCGAACCACAGGATCAGCACCGTGCTGATGTCATAGACGGTCCCGAATCCCTCGCCCAGCTTCACATGCGCCAGATAGGCCAGCGCCCGCCCGTTGGCCGCCCCGCCCGGCTGGAACTCCTGCGGCGGGATCAGCACGGTGGTCACCACGCTGGTCGCGATCAGGTACACCGACATGATGAGCGCGGCCGTGGTGAGCAGCTTGCGGGTGTTGCGGATGCGCGAGCGCATCCGCTGCCGCGGATTGTCGCCCTCGGCGGACACCAGCGGCATCATGCTCACGCCGGTCTCGAACCCGGACAGACCCAGCACGAGCAGCGGGAAGGCCAGCACCGCGGGCCCGATCACCCCGCCGTCCATGTGGGTCAACCCGTCGACCCACGCCGACCACGCCCCCGCCGTCGTGAACACGTCGACCAACCCGACCGCCACGATGACCGCGTTGAGCGCGAGGAAGACCGCCACGAGTGGGATCGCGACGCCGACCGCCTCGCTGAACCCCAGCAGGAAGATGCCGCCCAGGATCAGCAGCAGCACGATGGTGATGGCCACGGCCTGACCGTGCAGAAAGCTTGGCGTCAAAGGGTTTTCCACCAGGTGCACGGAGGCGTCGGCCGCCGACAGGGTGATGGTGACGATCCACGAGGTGGCAACAAAACCCAGCAGCACCAGCACGAAGATCTTGCCGCGCCAGAACGGCAGCAGGTCCTCCAGCATCGCCACCGAGCCCTGCCCGTTGGGGCTCTCCTTGGCCACCCGCCGGTACATGGGAAGCATGCCCAGCAGGGTCAGCGCCACGATGAGCAGGGTGGCGATGGGCGAGACCGCGCCGGCGGCCAGCGCCGCGATACCCGGAAGGTAGGCCAGCGTGGAGAAGTAGTCGACACCGGTCAGGCACATCACCTTCCACCAGGTGTGCGGCTTGGCGTGGACCTCGTCGGTCTCCGGCCCCACCGGTTGCACCTTGTGCTGCAGCAACCACCCGGCGATCCCGTGCTTGGGCTCGGGCACCTGCCCGGGCGTGGGCACCACCGTTGGCAGGGCTAACGACTCCTCATCACTCACCCGCGAAACGATACGCGGGCCGATCAAGTGGCGAATATCTGGGATACGTCCGCGAAGGCCTTGAACTCGAGCGCATTGCCGGCCGGGTCGGTGAGAAACATCGTCCACTGCTCGCCCACCTCGCCCTGGAAGCGCACATAGGGTTCGATGACGAATTGCGTGCCGGCCTCGCGCAGCCGCGCCGCCAGGGTGTGGAAGTCCTCAATGGACAGTATGAGCCCGAAGTGCGGCACGGGAACATCGTGCCCGTCCACCTGGTTGTGCGCCCGCTCGCGCCCGTCGCCTCCGGGCACGACGTGGGTCACCAGCTGGTGGCTGAAAAAGTTCCAATCCTGCCAATGCTCGGCGGACCTCCCGGTCGGCAGGCCCAGCACCTCGCCGTAGAAGCGGCGGGCGGCGGACAGGTCGTCGACGGGGATGGCCAGATGAAAAGCCGGTCTTGTCACCACACATTCTTATCATTCATAGGTCAGCACCCCCGCCACCGGCCGGCGGGCCAGCCGAGCCGCGGGAACGATGACGGCCAGCAGGTACAGCAACAGCGCCGCCACGGCCACGAGGATGTAGACGGACACGTTCAAGGCGATCGTCGGAACCTCCCTTTGGCCGCTGGTGGTGGCGGCGTTGTACAGGATCACCCCGAGCGGGATCCCGATCGCGCACCCGAGCAGGCACGCACCGGACTGTGCCACGACAAAGGAAATCACGGTCTGCCTTGGCGTGGCGCCCACGGCGCGCATGATGGCATGGTTGCGGGCGTTGTCGCGCGCGGCGAAGATCGCGACGATGAGCGCGTTGAGTGTGGCCAGCGCGATGAGCAGTACGGACGCGGCCAGGACCATGTCCAGCAGCTGGTCTATCAGGATCGCATTGACGGTGCGGCTGATCGCCTCCTCTTCGTCTCTCGGGGCGCTGTCCAGGAAGTCGTGCGCGGCCCGGTCGGCTCCCAGGCCGACGATCACCATCGCCACGCCCAGTGCCAGCCCGATGGCGTTGGCGATGGTGCGCCCCGGACGGCGTAGCGCCGCGCGTATCCCGAGCGCCACAGGCAGGGGGACACCCACGTTGGCGGCTAGGCGGGCTGTGCGGCTGGCACGTCTCGGTGGGCGTGCGGTCGACGCGAGTGCCCGGACCGTGCTTTGCCGTACTCCGCGTAGCGCAGGGTTTAGGGAGCCGACGATCACGACCGCCACCGCGACGGTGAGTGCTGCGATCGCGCGTGGCCAGGTGAGGGGTGGGGGTGCCGGTGCGCCGTAAAGGTTGGGCATGCCCTGGACCATCAGTGGGGAGAGCAGGGTGCCGGCGATGATGCCGATCCCGGCCGCGGCCCCGGCGATCGTCAGGTACTCCACCAGGACCACGGCCAGTGCCTGGCGTGGGGTGAGCCCGACCGCCTTCAGCGTGCCGATCTGGCGGCTCTGCGCGGTCATGCGCCCGGTGACCAGAACCGCGGCGGTGGCGACGGTCAGTCCGGACAGCAGGGTCGCGATGATGAGCAGGACCAGAAAGACCCCGAGGTTCTCGCCCGCCTCGGACCTGGCTTGCTCCAACGTCTTTATCCTGACGAGCCCGCTGGCGTTGCCCGCCGCGACCAAGGCGTTGGCCTGTTCGGGTCGTGCCAGCCGCAGCTCGAGCATGGCTCCGGAGGGGATCGCCCCGGCTGCGCGGAGTTGGGCGGCGGTGGCCCGGTTGGCCCAGATCATCGCCGGATTGTCCAGCGGGTAGTGCCAGACGCTGGTCGTGGTCGCCGACCCCCGTACCCGCAGGCGCTGACCGGCTATGGTGACCTCGTCCCCCGGCTTGACTTTGAACAGCGACGCGAACCCGTCCTCGAGCACGATGCCGTCGTCGCCGTCGGCGAGCCAGGCGCCGGAGGTGATCAGCGGCTGGCTCACCGCCGCGGGCGTGGCATCGCGCACCTGGACGCGGATCTGCACCTGGATGTCCGCGACGCGCCCCTCGGTGCGCAGCTGCGGCCACGGCCCGCTCACCGCTGCCACTCCAGGCTCGCGGGCCAGCGCGGCCAGTGTGGCGTCGACGCGCGCCGCATCCGCCGGATCCGGCGCGGGCGGTGTAACCAGGCCCTGCCACGCTTGCGGGTGGTAGACCGCCGTCACGAGAACGTGGAAACCGTTCATGCTGCGGTGAAGCCGGTCCCACGACTCGTCGCCGGTCTCGTTGACCGCCAGCCCGAGCCCGACCGTCGTGGTGGACAGGCTAAGCACCAGCAGCAGAAGCACAGCCTGGCCTGGGCGGGCCCTCAGGTTGCGCCAGGCCAGCCGGAGAATCAGACCCATCTACGGCTCCCAGCCCGCGACCTGGCCAGCTGGGCCTGACGCGACAGGCCACCCTCCAGCCGCACATCCTCCACAAAATTGGTCATTCCGAAGCCTCCTTCGCCGTGGTCGGTCGGCACCGGCCGCGCAAGGCATAAACGAATCTCAATCTCATGATCGGCTCCCGCAAGCGTCATGTCGATCACTCGTAGGTAAGCGCTCCCGCCGCCGGCCGGCGGGCCAGCCGGGCCGCGGGAACGATGATGGCCATCAGGTACAGCAGCGGCACCGCCAAGCCCACCACGACATAGGTCAAGGCAGGCAACGCCATCGTCGGCAAGTCCTTGGCGCTGCCGGTGACAGTGCTGTTGTACAGCAGCACGCCCAGCGGGATCCCGACCGCGCACCCGAGCAGCCCCGCACCGAGCTGGGCCACGACAAAGGAAATCACGGTCTGCCTTGGCGTGGCGCCCACCGCGCGCAGGATCGCGTGGTTGCGGGCGGCGTCGCGCGCCGCGAAGATCGCCACGATCATGGCGTTGACCGCAGCCAGCGCCACCAGCAGCCCGGCACCGATGAAAAGGATGGCCACCGCCTGGTCGATCAGCATCGCGTTGGCTGCCCTGACCACTGCCTCTTCTTCGTCCATTGCCTGGCTGGCCAGAAAGTCCCGCGTCGCTTTCGAAGCTCCCAGCCCCACGATCACCATCGCCACGCCCAACGCCAGCCCGATCGCGTTGGCAAGGGTCCGCCCCGGCCGCCGCATCGCCGACCGCAACCCCAGCACGACCGGCAATGGGATCCCCGCGATCGCCGCGAACCGGGCCGCACGGCTGGCGCGCCTGGGTGGGCGCGCACCCGACGCGAGTGCCCGCACGGTGCTCTGCCGCACCCCGCGCAACGCCGGGTGTACGGAACCCACCACGACGACCGCCATCGCGACGGCGAACGCCGTCACGGCGCGCGGCCAGGTGATCGGCGGCGCGGCCGGCGCGCCGTAGAGTATGGGAGACTCGCGGCCGATCAGCGGCGAGAGCAGGGTGCCGGAGATGATGCCGATCGCACCCGCGACCGTCGCCACCGCCAGATACTCGACCAGCACCACGGCCAGCGCCTGGCGCGGGGTGACGCCGATCGCCTTGAGCGCGCCGATCTGGCGGCTTTGCGCGGCCATGCGCCCGGTGACGAGGACCGCCGCCGTGGCGACGGTGAGCCCGGCAAGCAGTGTCGCGATGATGCCCAGCACGAGGGTGTACGGTTCCATGCCGTTCGCCCTGCTCCTGGCCCGTTCCCACGCCATCAGCGAGCCCGTGTCCGGGTAGGTGGGCGCTCGCGCCGCGACAAACGCCGCCGCGTCCTCCGGCCGCGCCAGCCGCAGCTCGAGTGCGGCTCCGAGAGGTACCGCGCCCGACGCACGAAGGTGAGCGGCGGTGGCCCGGTTGGTCCAGATCGTGGCCGGGAACTCGCCCGGGTAGCGCCTGATGCTTGTCGTCATCGCCGACCCCCGTACCCGCAGGCGTTGTCCGGCGAGGGTGACTTCGTCGCCCGGGGCGACATTGAGCAGCGACGCCAGGCCGTCCTCCAGTACGACTACGCCGTCGCCGTCGTCGAGCCACCGGCCGGAGATGACCAGCGGCCGGCCGACCGCCGCCGGTTGGGAGTCGAGCACCCGGACCCAGATCGGCAAGGCGACCCCGCCGACGCGGCCCTCGGCGAAAAGGATTGGCCATGGCCCGCCCACCGCTACCACGCCGGGCTGGGCGGCAAGCTCAGCCAGCTGGTCGTCGGCGCTCGCCGCGTTCGCCGGATCGGGCTGCGGCAGCCGAGGCAGCTCCAGCTGCTCTCTGGTGTGGTACGCCGCGTAGGCCTGGACGTGAAAACCGTTGACACTGTTGTGAAGCCGGTTCCACGGTTCACGACCGGTCTCGTTGATCGCCAGCCCGAGGCTGACCAACGTGGTGGACAGGCACAGCATCAGCAGCAGGAGCGCAGCCTGGGCCGGGCGCCTGCGCACGTTGCGCCAGGCGAGTCGGACTATCATGCTCATCTACGGCTCCCAGCCCGCGACCTGGGCCAGCAGGGCCTGCCGCGACAGACCACCCTCCAGCCGCACATCCTCCACAATGGACCCATCGCGCATCGTCAGCAGCCGGTCGGCGGTCGCCGCCACGCGCGGATCGTGCGTCACTAGAAGCAACGTCTGGCCCGCCTCATGCACCCCGGCAAACAACCGCAAAATCTGGGCCGTAGCACCTGAGTCAAGGTTGCCCGTCGGCTCGTCGGCCAACACCAGCAACGGCTCGTTGACCAAAGCCCGGGCCAGCGCCACCCGCTGCCGCTCACCCCCGGAAAGCCGGTCGGGCAGATGCCCAGCGCGACCGGCAACCCCAAGGCGCTCAAGCAAACCCAACGCCCTGCCCCGAGCGGCCTTACGCGACGCGCCGATCAGCAACGCCGGCAACTCCACGTTCTCCACCGCCGAAAGCTCATCCACCAGATGGAAAGCCTGGAACACAAAGCCGACGCTGCGCCGCCGCAACCGCGCCCAGCCGGTCTCGGAAAGCCGATCCACCCGTTGCCCGCCCAGCCACACCTCCCCTGAGGTGGGCCGCTCCAGCCCGCCCAGCAGATGCAGCAGCGTGGACTTGCCACAGCCACTGGGCCCCATCACCGACACAGCCTCACCGGTCTCCACAGCCATATCGACCGTGTCCACCGCGCGCACCGGGACCCCGTCACCCGGGTAATGCCGGGACAATCCCTTGGCCTGCAACACAAAATTGGTCATTGTGGCCTCCGGGTGGTCCAGCGGCGCTCGCAGGCCTCGAGCCATCTGACGTCGGCTTGCAGGCGCAGCGCGGTACCCTCGAGAATTAAAACAGCGTCATCATCGGATGGCGCTGCCTGAGCCAGGCGCTGCACATCACGCAAGCGGCGCAACAGATCCCGCCGCTGGGCGTCGATGAGCGCGATCGGGTCGGCCAGCCCGGTCACGGCGGCCGCCACCAGCTTGAGGTGAAACTCGGCCGGGGCCACCTTGGGCCAGGAGACGTCGAGCAGCCACGAGGCCACCTGCTCGCGGCCCTGCGGTGTCACCTCGTAGACCTTCTTGTCCGGCGCGGCGGCCTGTGCGACCTGGTCGCTGCGGACCAGGCCGGCCTTTTCCAAGCGGGACAAGGTGATGTAGATCTGCCCCGGGTTGAGCACCTCGCCGATCGGGCCCAGTGCCCGGGTTAGGCGCTGACGTAACTCGTAGCCGTGTGCCGGCTCCTTAGCCAGCAACGCCAACATGGCTTCACGCATGCTCGCCTCCTCTAGATAACAGTAACCTACAACCGTTATCTAGAGGAGTCAAGTGGCTGCTAGGCAACGTTTGAGGTGCGTCTTGCCATCGATGCCATGTCGCAGGAATGGGGTCTCGACGCGTCAGAACAGTGGCTGGCCGAATGGTCCGCCTCGATCGACGAGCGCGCCAGCCAGGCCCAAAAGCTCGCCAACAAGGTCGCGACGCTGTCCGCATCGCATCGAAGCGCCGACGGCGAGGTGGCGATAACCGTCAGCGCGTCGGGGCAAGTCGTCGACCTGAAGTTCAGCGAACGCATCCGCGACCGAAGCCCGGACGAGCTGGCACGCTTGGTCATGGCCACCATCCGTCAGGCCCAGGCCAGGCTGACACAGCTTGCCCGACAGGCCGCCGAGGAGACCGTCGGTGCCGACTCCGCCACGGGCGAGGCGGTCGTCGCATCGTTTAGCCGCCAGTTTCCCCAGCAGCCGGAGGACGACCGCCGCACGAAACCTGGCGGCTAGACGCCTGCATACTCCACTTGTGCGTCGGCGCCTAGTTCCTGCGCAAGGCGGTTGGTCAGCTGGCGTCCGGTGCCGAGGAAGGCATCCTCGGCCGCCTGGTCGGGGGAAGGCGGAGTCCGGTGGGTACTCCTCGTTGAAGGTCGCGTCATAGGCGTCGGCCCAGTCGTTGAACGCTCTGGCCAAGCCCTCCGAGATGGGCAGGCTCGCTGGATCGATGTCCAGCCACAGCCCGTCATCATCCTTCCAGATGGGGTAGCAGTGAAAGTCCGCTTGGACCTTCAGCTTCACTGATGTCACCTACCTCTGCCCGTGGGGTTCGCCCCCACGATAAAGCCGTTGCTGCCAACGTCGATCGCAATATCGTAGGTCTTGCCGTCGAAGACCGTCCGATAGATCGCCCGGCCACGCTGCGAACCCACCACATTGCCTTGCTGCACTGCGTCGAAGACCACATCGCTACGGCCTATCTCAACCCGTCGAGGTTGCGCGACACGACCTGGTCGGTCCCGGTGTAGTGTCTCGACGCATCGCGCAAGCGGTCGGCGGTGTCGTGCAGACCCTCCTCCGTGGAGATGAGAACGTCGACAACCATAGTTACGGCCAACCATCCCAGGGCCGGCCTTCCAGAAGCATGCTCCCGGAAACCACCACGGCCTCCGGGAGCGAATGACCTTTCGTCAGAGGCTGGAACCGGTCTCCAGCAACGTCTTCAGGTCGCTGAGCACGTAGGCCCAGCCGCCGCCCGCGTTCGGGATGGCGCCCGTGATCTGCGCCGTGGTGGTCGGCGCGTTCTCCAACTCGTGGGTCACCGTCAGCGAACACACCCCGTTGTCACCCGGCTTGATATCGAAGGTGACCGTAGTCGGTCCCTCAGCCTTGACGTTGTCGTCCCACAAGAACCGCCAGGTGTGCACCAGCCGGCGCGGCGGATCGACCTCGATCACCTCGCCGTCGACCACCACCTCCGGCATGCCCATCTGCTGGAACTCTGGCGTGGCCAGGCCTCGGTACCGGCCGCCGGGCCGCAGGTCGTACTCGGCGATGCTGCGATACCCGTACTTCTGGGTCCACTCAGGCCTGGTGATCGCGTCCCAGATCGCCTCCGGGGTCGCCTTGATATACACCTGATAGACGTGCGTCGTTTTATCCATCGTTGCCCTCCAGCTCATTCTTCAACTCCAGCAACGCCGTGACCCGATCCTCGGTGTACTTGTCGATCCACCGGTCGTGGATGCGCCGGATCGGCACCGGGTTGAGGAAATGCAGCTTTTCCCGGCCTGAGCGCCGCGCGACCACAAGGCCCGCCTCCTCAAGCACTTTCAGGTGTTTCATCACGCCGAAACGGGTCATCTCGAGCTCCGACTCCAGCTCGGTCAGCGTCCGGCCGTCGCGCGCGAAGAGCAGGTCAAGCAGGAACCGCCGGGTCGGGTCGGCCAGCGCCTTGAAGACCTGATCATCGTCCGTCACTGACCAAGAATAGGTGACCATTTGGTCACGTGTCAATGCCGGCACCCTTGATCAGCAACCAGAATCCGGTGATGATCTCGAAGGCGGCCACCGGGATCCAGATCACAGCGGAGACGCCGGCATAGGTGGGTTGGCTCAAGGCGGTTTGCACGGTCACACCGACGAGGACGATGAGCGACCCGATCAGGCCGAGAAGGGAGAGCGGCACGGGAATCAGCCGCGCCTTCCACAGGAGATAGCAATAGATGGTACTGCCGGCGGCGAAGAAGACGGTGCCGATGTTGGTCCCCATCCACCGCAGCTCAAGCAACAGCTCGGCCGGCGCACCATTCGACAGCGACACAAGCGTGCCAAGGATGCCCACTGAACCGCCCCGGGTTTTTTGGAGGCTCTGAAACCTGGAAAGGTAGGAGCCATGCCAGCGCCGAGGAAGTACTCGGATGAGATGAAGGATCGGGCGGTCCGGATGGTGACCCAGATCCGG
>Ga0075428_100000425_pt1 | contig 41939 bp, 36 predicted proteins | sample RhiMetdeltSRZDD2_FD_75291 | JGI IMG/M metagenome (GOLD analysis project Ga0075428, IMG submission 75291) | Populus rhizosphere microbial communities from Tennessee, USA - Rhizosphere MetaG P. deltoides SRZDD2 | ecosystem: Host-associated > Plants > Roots > Rhizosphere > Soil | place: USA... | reverse complement strand
CTCCAGGACCGTCACCTGGTACCCGTCCATCGCCGCCTGGAGGGCGCAGATCGGGTCGACCTCGGTGATGATGACCCGGGCGCCCTGGCCGCGAAGCGACTCGGCGCAGCCCTTGCCGACATCGCCATAACCGAACACGACGGCGACCTTGCCACCGATCAGCACGTCGGTCGCCCGGTTGATCCCGTCGATGAGCGAGTGGCGGCATCCATACTTGTTGTCAAATTTGCTCTTGGTGACCGAGTCGTTGACGTTGATCGCCGGGAAGAGCAGGGTGCCGTTGCGCTGCATCTCGTAGAGCCGGTGGACGCCGGTGGTGGTCTCCTCGGTCACGCCCTTGATGTCCTGGGCGATGCGGGTCCACTTGCCCGGATCGGTCTCCAGCGACTTGCGCAGCAGCTCGAGGATGACCGCGTACTCCTGGGAGTCGGTGGCGGCGGTGGCCGGCACCGCGCCCGCCTTCTCGAACTCGACGCCCTTGTGCACAAGCAGCGTGGCGTCGCCGCCGTCGTCGAGGATCATGTTGGGGCCCTGGCCGCCGGAGAACTCGAACAGCCGCTCGGTGCACCACCAGTACTCCTCGAGCGTCTCCCCCTTCCACGCGAACACCGGAACGCCGCGCGGCTCGTCGACCGTGCCGTCGGGCCCGACCACCACCGCGGCGGCCGCGTGGTCCTGCGTGGAGAAGATGTTGCAGCTCACCCAGCGCACGTCGGCGCCGAGCGCCACCAGCGTCTCGATCAGGACCGCGGTCTGGATGGTCATGTGCAGGGATCCCGCGATGCGCGCCCCGGCAAGCGGTTTGGTGTCGGCGTATTCGCGCCGGACGGCCATCAGGCCGGGCATCTCGTGCTCGGCGAGCTGAATTTCCTTGCGGCCGAAGGCGGCGTGGGTAAGATCGGCGACCTTGAAGTCACCGGCGGACAGAATCTTGGTCATGCGAAAAGCTCCATGTTGTCGGTCGGCTGACCAGTGCGCAGATAACACTACGGCACGCGCCGCGCACAACGCGGAGCCCGGCTCGCCACCCAACGGATCTTCCGTCTGGTACGAACCGGGCCCCACTTCCCCCCGGTTTGGTTCCCTCGCGCGTGACCGGACTTTCGTCGGATAACGCTGCGTGGTTATAGAGTCACACTCCGTCGAGTTCATGTCAAGCAAAATCATGATAAGTCCGGAATCTGCCTTCGGATGGCATGCGGGAAAAGGGAACTGAGCCACCGGCCGGTGCGAACGAAACCGGAGCGTGGCTAGAGGGAAGCGACGAAAAGCACAGCGGGAGCGCCGTCCGCGGTGAAGGTAAGCGGACCCGCACCCGCCAGTCCGAAAGCCGACTCCCCACCCGCAACCCTGACGCCACCTTCGTTATCACGCACGGTGGCTGTGCCCGTGAGACAGAACACGGTGCGCGGCCCGGCCGGGTCGAGCGTGACCGGGGCATCGGTGACGGTCACCCGGAAAAGGCGGAAGTCGGGCACGGGAACCGGCCAGGTGACCACGCCGTCGGCGACCGGTTCGGCGCGCACCACCGGAATCGGGGCGGGCTCGAAGCGGAGCACCCGCAACAGCTCAGGCACGTTCACGTGCTTGCGGGTCAGCCCGCCCCGCAGCACGTTGTCGCTGGCCGCCATGATCTCCACGCCGGCGCCCTGGATGTAAGCGTGCAGCGTGCGGGCGGGCATCCACACCGCCTCACCGGCGCGCAGCCTCCTGTGGTTGAGCAGCAGCGCCACCATCACCCCGGGATCCCCGGGACAAAACCCCGCCAGCCTGCTGGCGAGCGGATCGTTTGCCGCGACTCGCTCTACGGCGCTCTCCTTCAGGTTCAGGAGGTACCCCAAAGCGTCGCGCAGGGACCCGGAGGTGAGGTGCCGCACCACCGGATCCAGCTCCGGCACACCGAGGGCGGCGAGCGCGGCGGCGGACTCGTCCAGCGGCCGGAAGCCGCACAGCGCCTCGAAATCCTCAAGCGCCACAAGAAGTTCAGGCTTGTGGAACGGGTCGGCATAGCTGCGCTCGGTCGAGCCCTTGGGGACGCCGGCCGCCTCCTCGGCCATGAACCCGGCGCGGGCCTGGGCCGAGTCCGGGTGCGCCTGGACCGACAGGGGTTCTTGCGCCGCAAGCAGTTTCATCAGATAGGGCAGGCGGGGCCCGAACCTCTGGAAGGCCTGCTCGCCCAGGAAGCGCACCGGCGAGGCCTTGATGAGCTTGTCGAGCGGTTGCGAATCGATGGTCGACGGGCTGTCCGGGTGGGCGCCGATCCACAACTCCGCCTCGGGTTCATCGGTCGGTGCGGGCCGCCCCTGCACCTTCGCGATGAACTCGTGCGAACCCCACGGGTACCCCCTGATAATGGTTTGCAACGGCAGCAATTGCTAACCGTCCCGCCGGAAGATGTCGGGCTCGAGATAGATCACGCGCGCGATCGGCACGGCCTCACGGATGCGGGCCTCGGCCGCGTCGATGCCGATGGCCACCTTCTCGGCGGTCTCATCGTCGCGGACGGCGATCTTGGCGGCGACCAGCAGCTCCTCGGGGCCGAGGTGCAAGGTCTTCATGTGGATCACGCGTTCGATCTCGGTGCCGTTGAGGATCGCCTGCTCGATGGCCTCGACGTGCTCCGGGGTGGCCCCCTCGCCCAGCAGCAGGCTCTTGGTCTCGACCGCGAGGATCGCGGCGATCGTCACCAGCAGAACGCCGATCATCGCGGTGCCGATGGCGTCCCACAGCCCGTCGCCGGTGATGAGCGTCATGCCGACGCCGAAGAGCGCGAAGATCAGGCCGAGCAGGGCGCCCAGGTCCTCAAGCAGGATCACGGGAAGCTCGGGGGCACGGGCGGTGCGCACGAACCTGACCCAAGAAGTCTTGCCGCGCACCATGTTCGACTCTCTGATCGCGGTGCGGAAGGAGACCGACTCCAGGATGATCGCCACGACCAGCACGGCCAACGGAACCCACTGCCAGCTCGTGATGCCTTCCCGGTGCTGCGACTTTTGGTACGCCTCGTAGAGCGCGAACAGGCCACCGACCGTGAACAGCACGATGGAGACGATGAAGGCGTAGATGTAGCGGTCGCGCCCGAAGCCGAAGGGGTGCTGCGGTGTCGCCGCCCGCTTGGCCCGCTTGCCCCCGACCAACAGCAGCACCTGGTTGCCCGAGTCGGCCACCGAGTGGATCGACTCGGCGAGCATCGACGAAGAGGCGGTCAGCGCGAACGCGATGAACTTGGTGACCGCGATGCCAAGGTTGGCCAGTAATGCCGCAATGATCGCCCGTGTGCCATGTGCTTCCGCACTCATGCTGTGCGCCTCCCGCGTCGGGCATTGCCTTCGGCCGACGCATGAGCGAATCCCAGTTCCGTGATGAGCTCCCGCAAGCGTCCGCTCATAGCCTTCTCAGCTTCTCCTTAAGCTCGGTCACGGCGGGCACGGCCATGGGATCGAGCCCGTGCCCGAGTCCCAAGTAGACAGACGCGAAGTCGGGCGCGGCCACCAGCGAGGCCAGCCGCTCCACGGCGGAGCCGCCCTCGGCGGTCAGCACGCCCACATCGATCCCACGCCTCTCCGCAATCTCCTGAACGACTTGCGCCCGCCGATCCGACACCGGGACCGTCCCGGTCTCCTCGTCGGCAAGTCCACCATCGCACAGCAAAACAACCTTCAGCCGAGCGGGTGCGCCCGAGCCCCTCTCCTCGTCCGGATCGGCAAAGATGTCCCTTTCCGCCTCGGCCAGCGCCCCGAACACGCCGTCCAGCAACCCGACTCGGCCTCGGCCGGCTTCGCCGAGCGCGTCGGTCACGACTGGGTAACGGGCGTTGGCGGAAAGCATGTCGCCGTAACGCAGCGCGGCAACGTGCGAGAGGGGGGAATCGCCCCAGATGACCGGGATCGAGCCGGCCAGGTTGAGCGCCAGCGTCTTGGCGCGGTTGACGAAGGACTCGGCGGTCGGGCGGCATCGATCCGCCTCGAGGTCGAGGCGGGAGGCCGTCTCGGCCAGATCCGCCTCGTTCACCTTGACCAGACCGAGGGTGCGCGCGGCGAGAAGGACCGGGACCGTCAGGCCCCAGAGGTTGGCCCGCGCCGGGCCGCGCCTCGGGATCGGCACGAAATACGCCCGGTTGCGCTCGGCCGTGGCCTGCAACGGCGATCCGGGGGAACCGATGGCCACCAGCCGCGCCCCGCGCCGGCCGGCCGCCGCCGCGATGGACAAGGCCTCGGGCGAGCGGCCGCTCGCCGACACCGCGATCACCACGTCGGCGGCGCCGATCCAGCCGGGCACCTCCCCGCCGCGGTGCGCGACGACGGGTACCAGACAGCGCGGGCCCGCCACGGTGGCGAGGATGTCGCCCGTGCGAGCCGCCGTCCCGGCTCCCGCCACGATCACCGCCCGCGGGCGGCCCTCGTCGGCCAGGCCGGACAGGTCGGTCTCGGCGGTCAGCGCCGCCGCCTCCCGCACCTGCGCGCCGGCCGAGGCGATCGCCCGCAGCATGCCGCCCGGGTCGCGCGCGGCCAGCGCCGGCGCGTCATCGAGAAGTTCGTGATCGAAGGACCGGTTCCCGCGCACACCGGCGGTGCCGTCGACTCCAGCCGCCATCCCTACGCCACCTCCAGGGTCTCGTCCAGCAACAGCACTGGCAGGCCATCCTTTACCGGAAACACACGCCCGCACGATGTGCAGGTCAGCGTCTGAGCCTCGGCGTCAAAGCGTAGCGGTGCACGGTCAGGAGACGGGCACGTGATTAACTCGAGCAGTTGTGGATCGGGCGACATGTCCAGCAGCTTACCTACCTGACGATCGACAGTACCTCGTCCCGCAATTGCGCCATGCGCTGTGCGGTCGCGGCCTCCACGTTGAGCCTGAGCAGCGGCTCGGTGTTGGACGGGCGCAGGTTGACCCAGGAGCCGTCGCCGAAGCTGACCGTGAGGCCGTCCATCTCGTCCTGCGGCTCGTTGGCGAAGTGCGCCTTCACCTCGGCCAGCTTGGCCTTCTGGTCGTCCACCCGGGAGTTGATCTCTCCGGAGGAGACGTAGCGCTCGAACTCGGCGCCCAGCTCCGCCAGCGGCTTGTCCGACTCGCCCAGCGCCGCCAGCACGTGCAGCGCGGCCAGCATGCCGGTATCGGCACCCCAGAAATCCTTGAAGTAGTAGTGCGCCGAGTGCTCCCCGCCGAAGACCGCGCCGGTCCTGGCCATCTCGGTCTTGATGAACGAGTGCCCGACGCGCGTGCGCACCGGCATCCCGCCGTTCTCGCGGACTATCTCGGGCACCGCCGATGAGGTGATCAGATTGTGGATGATCGTCGAGCCGGGGTGCTTGGCCAGCTCGCGCGTTGCCACGAGTGCCGTGATCGCCGAGGGCGAGACGGGGTCGCCGTGGGCGTCGATGACGAAACAGCGGTCGGCGTCGCCGTCAAAGGCGATGCCGAGGTCGGCGCGCTGCTCGACCACCGCTTTCTGCAGGTCCACCAGGTTCGCCGGCTCCAGCGGGTTGGCCTCGTGGTTGGGGAACGACCCGTCGAGCTCGAAGTAGAGCGGCACGACGGTCAGCGCCTTCACCCTGCCCAGCACGGCCGGAACGGTGAAGCCGCCCATGCCGTTGCCCGCGTCGACCACCACCTTCAGCGGCCTGATCCCGGACAGGTCGACCAGCTTGTGCAGGTATTCGGCGTAGCCGTCGAGCATGGCGCGGGTCTCGACGCTGCCATTGGGCGCCGGCATCTCCTCGTCGCCGTCGAGCATGCCCTGCGCCCGCTCACGGATCTCGCCCAGACCCGTATCCTGGCCCACCGGCTTCGCCCCGGCCAGGCACATCTTGATGCCGTTGTACTCCGCCGGGTTGTGGCTGGCCGTGAACATCGCACCCGGTATATCGAGCACACCAGACGCGTAGTAGAGCATGTCGGTCGATGCCAGCCCCGCGTTGACCACGTTGATGCCCTCGGCGCGCACGCCGTTGGTGAACGCCTCCACCAGGCCCGGTCCGGTCTCACGCATGTCATGCGCCACCACGATGGTGCCCTTGTCCTCCCCCATCGACCGTAGGGTCTGCGCGAACGCCCGCCCAAGGGCCCCGGCCACCGTCTCGTTCAGCAAATCGGGTACCGTCCCACGCACGTCGTAGGCCTTGATGATCTGAGCCAGGTCATATGTCACGGCTTCAGCCTAATCACCTGGTCTCAAGCCTTGCCAAGACCCGCGACGTCGTCCGGGCCGAAGGACCAGACGCCGGAGTGACCCGCCAGAGCGTCGCCGCGACCACAGCGCGAACCGAAGACTATTTGAGTTAAGCGACTTTATCGTCCCAGGCAATGCGGTGATCGGTGATCCAGCCGAGCAGGTTCTTCTTCTCCATCCGACGGGCCAGGACCGGCATGAACAGGTCGCGCACCACCGCGCCCACCAGGCCCGGCGCCTTGCCCGAGCCGTTGCGCTTGCCTTGCGCCACAACCTTTTCCACCCGGGTACGGCGCAGCCGCTCGAAGGTGGCGAAGGCGTCACGGATCGAGGGGACGTCGCGCAGGCACTGGCCGAGCACGAGTGCGTCCTCGATCGCCATCGAGGCGCCCTGACCCGACGACGGTGACGTGGCGTGCGCCGCGTCGCCGATGATGACCATCCGGTCGTTGAACCAGCGCGGCACGGTCGGGAAGTCGTAGGTGTTCCAGCCGGGGAAGATGTGCTCGGTCCCCTCGATGATCTCCAGCATCGGACCCGCCTCGTCCTTGAACAGCTCCATAAGCCTTGCACGCCAAGGGGTCGCGGCGAGCTCCTCGGCCGTGGGCTCCCGTGGGCTGGGTGGATTGGCGAACCACCAGACCTCACCGGTGGGGCTTACGAGGTACCCGAAAAAGCATCTCCTTCCGAAGATAAAGTGCTGCACGCCCGGCGTCCCGGGCACCTTGAGCCCGGCGGCGAAGCCGCCCGTGTTGAGCAGGCCAACGTGGCGGGCGCGCGGCGCGGACGGGTCGATCAGCGTGCGGGTGCGCGAGCGCAGCCCGTCGGCGCCGACCAGCAGGTCGCCGGTGGCGGTCGAGCCGTCCTCGAAAACCGCCGTCACGCAAGAGTTTTTGACCGACGCGTCGGTCAGGCGCCGGCCGTACTCGATCTGGACGCCACGGCGCACGGCCTCATCGCGCAGAGCCGTATAGAGATCGGCGCGCTTGAGCGTGCGGCTGGGCATCGAGAAGTCGGCCAGTAGCTTGCCCTTGCCGTTGCTGATGCGCATGCGCGGGCTGTCCATGCCCAGCTCGTGAACCACGTCAAAGAGCCCGAGCTGGCCCAGAGCGGCCAGCCCGTTGGGCGCGAGCGTGAGGAAGGCACCCACTCCGTCGGAAGTGCGGTCGTAAGCCTCGAAAACTGTGACATCTAGGCCGGCCCTGCGCAGCGCCATGGCGGTCACGGGTCCGGCGATGCCGCCGCCGATGATCAATGCCATAATGTTCATGTAATGACTATACATAGAATGACTATTCGACGGCAAGTGGATATCATGTCGCCATGTCGTCGAGGCGATCCACCCTGGCCATGGCCGTCCTAGCGCTGGTCACGGAGGCGCCGATGCACGCCTATCGCATGCAGCAGCTGATCAAGGAGCGGCACAAGGACGACGTGATCAACGTCGCGCAGCGCAACAGCATCTACCAGACCATCGAGCGGCTGCACCGGGACGGGTTGATCACGGTGCGCGAGACCTCGCGCGAGGAGAACCGTCCGGAAAGGACGGTCTATGAGATCACGCGGACGGGACAAGAGACACTGCGGGAGTGGATGCACACCATGCTCTCCACGCCAGCGCGCGAGTTCCCCGAATTCCCCGCGGCGCTTGCCTTCCTGCCCATCATCCCGGTCTCCGAGGCACTGCAAGCCCTGCGCTCACGCCAGGAGACGCTCGCGGCCAAGGTCGCGGCGGCCAAGGCGGAGATGAAGGAGGCCTCCAGGTTCCTCCCGCGCCTGTTCCTCGTCGAGTCGGAGCATCAGGCGGCGGTGGCCGCCGCCGAGCTGGAGTTCGTGCGATCGCTCGTAGACGACCTCGCCTCCGGCCAACTCACGTGGGATTACCGCCCCTGACCGGGGGTAGACCGAAGGTATGGAGTCTGACCTGATTGATGTGCTGATAAAGGACCATGACGAGTTGCGCGAGCTGTTCGACCGGCTCACCGACCCTCACCTGCTCCCCGAACGCAGCCAGGAGGTGGCCAGCGTGGCCATCGCCGAACTGGTGCGGCACTCGGTCGCCGAGGAGGCCTACCTTTACCCCACCGCGCGGCAGGCGCTGGACGGGGGTGAGGATCTGGTGCGGCGCGAGATCGCCGATCACACCCGGGCCGAAGAGCTTATGAAAGACATCGAGGGGGTACCGGTCCACGACGCCCGCTTCTTCAAGCTGATCAGCGAACTGGCCACCGATGTCCGCGCGCATATCGAGGAGGAGGAGACCGTGCTCTTCCCCCGGATGCGCGTCGCCTGCGATCCGAACGAGTTGCTGCGGCTGGGCGCCCGCGCCGAGGCGATCAAGCGGGTGGGCCCGACGCATCCACATCCGTCCGCGCCGGACACTCCGCCGTGGAACATCATCCTGGCGCCCGGGGCCGGGCTCGTAGACAGGCTGCGCGACCTGTTCAGCGATCGCCCAACCAAGCTGGACGACCTTCCGGACTGATACGCATATATCTACTATGTAAGTATAATCACTGTGGATGGACGCGAGTCATGTCCGGAATGGACGGTAGGGTCCCGGGCATGGTCACTGCCCCTCACGAAGCGCTGCATCGAATCTTTCAGAAGGATCCGGGCCTGTTCGCTCGGGCATTCAACAAGGTGGGCATTAACTTTCCCCTATCCCAGAAAGGTGTCGGTAGTAAGTCCGGACCTGACCGAGATCGATCCACTTGAGCGTCGGGCGACACTGTGCTGCTAGTGGAGACCGAAGGTGGCGAGCATGTGATCGTCATCGAGTCGCAGACCGTGCCGGACCTGTCACGGAAGTATGCGTGGCCCTACTACGTGGCGTATCTGTACAACCGGTACAGGTGCCCGGTGACCCTGGTGGTTGTGACCGCAGGCCTATGGACGGCCGATTGGGCGCGCCGGCCGATCCATGTGGGGATGTCAGGGGCGATCACACATCACCGCTTTGACGATGCGTCATGGCCGAGAGCACCGCCACCATCACGTCATCTTCCGCTTCGTCGACCCCAACCACCGGTGGCGGCGGCAGCGGCGGTGTTGCGGGTGCTGGAGACCCGCGGACTGGCGATACCGGAAAGCGTGTCCCGGCGGGTACGAGAGTGCACCGATCTCACTCTCCTGGGTGACCTGCAAACCCGAGCCGTCACCATCGAAGACGCGCGAGACCTGTTCGCGGATCTATAGTTCCAGGTTGGTCAGGACCATGACCCGGGCCTCGGTGTAGTCGTGCATGGCGCTGCGCAGGCCCTCTCGCCCGACGCCGGAACCCTTGGCCCCGCCGTAGGGCATCTGGTCGGCGCGGTAGGAGGGCGCGTCGCCGATGATGACCCCGCCGACGTTGAGGGTCGTGTGCGCCTTGAAGGCGGTCTGCACGTTGGTGGTGAAGACCCCGGCCTGCAGGCCATACTTCGAGTCGTTGACGGCGTCGAGCCCGGCGTCATCACTGTCCACTGTGGACAGCACCATCACCGGCCCGAAGACCTCCTCGGTCACCACCTTGGCGTCCCCGGCCACGTCGGTCAGAACCGTTGGCTCGTAACGCGTCCCCTGCCTTGAGCCGCCGGCTAGCACCCGCCCGCCGGACTCGTCCACCCACTGCTGCACCCGCTGCGCCGCCTGCTCCGAGATGAGCGGCCCCACCTGCGCATCGAAGTCCAGTTTGGACACCGCCTCGACCAGTTTCTCGGTGAAAGCGTCGGCGATCGAGCTGTGCACGAAAACCCGTTGCACCGCAATGCAACTCTGACCGCCCTGATAGTTGGAGAAGAGCGCCACGCGCTGCGCCGCCCAGTCGAGGTTCCGATAGTCGGAGCAGATGAGCACCGCGGCGTTGCCACCAAGCTCAAGTGTCACATGCTTTTCCGGTACCGCCGCCCGGATCTGCGCGCCGACCGGAGCCGAACCGGTGAAGGAGACCACCGGCAGGCGGGGGTCGGCCACCAGCGCACTCGCGCGATCGTTGGGCAAGGGCAGGATCGAGAACATGCCCGGCGGCAGCTCGGTCTCGGCCAGGATCTCGCCGAGCAGCAGCGCCGTCAGCGGGGTGGCCGGCGCGGGCTTCACCACGATCGGCGCGCCGACCGCGATCGCCGGGGCGACCTTGTGTGCCACCAGGTTCAGCGGGAAGTTGAACGGGGTGATGCCCAGCACCGGGCCGCGCGGGAAGCGGCGTACGACCGCCATCCGGCCGGTGGCCGCCGGGTCGGTGTCCAGCCGCATCATCTCGCCGGAGAAGCGCCTGGCCTCCTCGGCCGCCCAGCGGAACGTCGACACGGCCCGGCTCACCTCGGCCTTGGCCCAGAAACCCGGCTTGCCGTTTTCCGCGGTGATCAGCGCGGCGACCTCATCGGCTCTTTTCGCGAGGGTGGCGCTGACGTGGTCGAGCGCGGCGGCCCGAGCCGACGCGGGCAGCCGCGCGGCCTCCAGGGCCACCGCGGCTGCGGCGGAGACGGCCTGCTCGACTTGGTCCGGGCGGGCGTTGCTGGTCACGCCCACGACCGCGCCGTCGAGCGGGCTGCGAATGGTCACGATGTCGTCGCTTGAGGCGGGCGTGCCCGCGATCCAGAAATCGGCCACGGTTCCACCCTAAGACGGCGAGGTGATCACGCCACCCTTGTACGGCGTGATCACCTCGCGTTGCCGGGCCTTACGGCGCGGGGACGGCGATCCAGGTGGTGCCGTTGTCCGGGGACACCGACGCGAGCGAGTTCAGCTCGGGCTGGTCACCCCCGTCCTCGGCGCGCGCCGCCACCAACCAGCCGCCGGTGCGGTAGAGGACGTTGGCGTGCGGCGGCGCCCCGGCGACCGGCTCCAGCGCCGTGCCGCCGGCCCGCAGCCGCAGCACGCCGCCGGCCTCGGTGGCCATGGTCATGATCACATCGCCGTTAGGCAGGGCGATGCCGCTGCCGGTCCGGCCGGGCACGGTCACGCCGGGTACCGGCTGCCAGGTCAGGCCGCCGTCGACCGAACGGATCAGCGTGGAGTTGACCTGGTAGGTGCTGACGGATGCGTAGACGGTCTGCCCATCGGCGGTGGCCACCCAGTTGGCGCCTGGTACGCCCTGCTGCGGGCCGCTGTATGGCAAGGACAGGGTCTGCCAGGTCTGCCCCTGGTCGCGGGTGACCTGCACGCACAGGCTCTTGAAGCACTCCAACCAGAAGCTGCCGTCGGAGGCGGGGAACATGGAGTTCCCTTCCCCGACGTCACCTGACGGCGGGCTGGCCAGGAAGACGTGACGGTCGTCGAGGCCGAACGTGCCAAACGATCCGGGCGGGCCGAGATCATATGGGGACGGCGACTCCTGCCACATGATGCCGCCGTCGGTGGTCGTCCAATAACGACGGTTCCGGCTTCCCACCGCGAGGGTGCCCGGCGCGGGTACCCACAGCATTAAAGAGTGACCGAAAACGATCTCGACGCCCGCGTCCTTATGGGCTGGTGGCCCGGGAAGCGTGCGCTCCTGCCAGGTCGCGCCCGCGTCCGCGGTGGCCAGCAGCTGGTACTGGCACTCGCGCTGGATGTCCGGGGTCCCCTGCGGGTTGGGCAGCAGTTCGTTGGGGTGCAGCTCCGAGCAACGCTCCTGCGCCACATATCCGTGCTGCTGGTCGGTGAAGACCACGTTCGTCAGGCGGCCCGAGTGCACCAGCTGCGGGCCCTGCCCGACCGGCAAACCGCCGTTGTTCGTCAACGGCACGATGACAACCAGCGCCAAGGCGCAGGTCGCCAGCGCGCTCAGCCCCGCCACGAGGTTGCGGCGGCGCCGCGCCCGCGCGACCCGGGCCAGCGCGACCTCCTTCGAGATGCTCGGAACCGGGCCGGTGCGGCGCAGAGCCCACCGCAGGCGATCCTCAAACTGCTGCATGGTTTACTCCCGGAAAGTCTTTGAGTTCAGTGGTTTTCGGCTCCAGCTGCGAGCGCAGCGCCTGCAGCGCCCGGTGCCGCAGGGACCGGATCGTCGCCGGGCGCCGCTCGAGCAGCCGGGCGATCTGTTCATCGGGCAGGTCGTCGAGGTAGCCGAGGACCAGTACCGCCCGTTGCAGCCGGGGCAGGCCCGCGACGGCGCGCCGCAGCGCGTCCCGCGTGTCCACCTCCGCGAACTGGTCCCCTTCCTCCGGCGCCTCCGCAAGCAGTTCAAAAGCAGGCTGGCGCTTGAGGACTCGCCAGCGGCTCACAAAGGTCCGGAACATCACAGCGCGCGCGTAGCCCATCGGGTTGCCCTCGCGCCGCACCCGCCGCCAGGCCCCGGCCAGTTTGACCAGCGTGTCCTGCACCAGGTCCTCGCCGGCATGGGTGCTGCCCGTGAGCACATAGGCGTAGCGGGACAACGCGGGTAGGCACTCGCCTACGAAGTCGTCGAAATTCGAAGCTGGCATCACACCCCCTTCATCGGGTCTCGCCATCCAATACGCCTCCGGCCGGCCGCCTGTTGCGCCTTCAGGCGTACAAAGCGACGGCCCGCGCGATCCGGTCCAGGAACGCTCGCCCGAACGCGTTGGCGCCATCGACGGCTATCACTGCCAGGTAGCCGCGCAGCCGCCACAACTCGCGCCGCTCGCGAAAACCCTCATCGATCGGGGCGATCTCCTTGTAGCCCTCGAAAAGGGCCGCCGGGACGGGTGCGAAATAGTCGACCAAGGCAAGATCGGCCTCCGGGTGGCCGAAATGGGGCGCGGCGTCGAAGAGCACCGCTTCCCCCTCCGCGGTGATCAGGAAGTTGTTCTGCTGCGCATCGCCGTGCACGAGCGCGGGCTCGGGTTCGGGCCCGGTGAGCTCCGGCAGTCGCGCGATCACCCGCTCGACCCCGGGCCGCAGCGCGGCCGGCAGGTTTCTGCTGTCGACCGCCTGCCGGAGCCCCGGCTCGAGGTGGCGCTGGGCGAGGAAGTCGGCCCAACGGTTGGACCCGACCGGCCGGTTGTCCTGCGGCAGCGGGCCGAAGTAGCCGTCGTGCTCCTCAAGCCCGAAACGCTTGTCCCGCACACGGTGCAGGGTGGCGAGGGCATGGCCGATCGACCGCCACTGCTCGTCGGTCCGATTTTCGGGTGGTACCTCGCGGAGCGCTTCGAGCAGCAAATAGCACCCGTGATCGGCCCGCACCACACCATCGCCGATCGGTTTCGGGGTGCGCACGCCCGATCGGTGGCGGATCAGGTTGAGCCCTTTGACCTCGGCAAGCCCCTCCGGTACCCCCGTATGTTTGGCAAAAACGGCGAACCCGTCATCTCCATGAATCAAGGCACATGGATGCGAGGCGCGGTCATTGAGATCGACAACTCTCAAGGCCTTCCAGGGTCTGCGCAGGTTTTCCGAGACGGCTTGCTCTATGAGAGGGATGTCCAAGGCCCGGACGCTACTGGGGTGGCGGGACCGCTCGCAAGTGCCCGCGGCGGGCGGTCGTCGGCGCCGGATGCGCCGGACGCGCGTCGGCCTGGCGCGGCGACGGGCGGGCCGCCTCGCGCACCGCGTCGGCGAGCGCCACCAGGTCGTCGGTGGTGGGCGGGGGTGGCTCGAACTCCCCGTCGAACCGGACGAGCTCCCACCCGCGTGGAGCGGTCAGGCTGCGGGCGTGCGACTCGCACAGATCGTAGGTGTGCGGCTCGGGATTGACGGCCAGCGGCCCGACCACGGCGGTGGAATCCGCATAGACATAGGTCAACGTGGCGACCGCTTGCCGGGGGCAGCCATTGCGGGAGCAACGCCGGGGAGACCTCACGGCGTGACGTTATCCGACCCGACCGACAACCGGCTCGTTGGCGTGGGCGACACGCCGATGCAAGATCACGCGCTAGATTGGCGACGTGACGAGTCGTACCCGCCGCCGCCCATCATCCTGGCGACGCCGCCGCGACCGGCACGGCCGGGGGATGAGGGGCCGGCTCGTGCCCGCGAGCGTGCCGCTGGCGCGCACCAAGGCCGAGATATTTGATGATCTAGTGCTGGACACGGTCGAGTCGCTGGAGGCGCGCTACGCGACCGAGCTGGCCGGGGTCGAGTTCGCGGTGGAGGACGTTCCGCCCGAGCTCAACGTCTATGACTCCGACGTGCTGGAGGATGGCCGGGTGCCGCTGGCACGCCTGCTGCCGGGTCGCCCCGGCCGCCACGGCGTGCCCCCGCGGATCGTCGTCTACCGGCGGCCGTTGGAGTTCCGCGCCACGGATCGTGACGATCTCGGAACCCTGGTCCGCGACGTCATTGTCGAACAGGTGGCCAACCTGCTTGGCCTCTCCCCCGATGATCTCGGCCCGTAGGGCTGGGTTACACAGCCCTTCTCTTGAGCTTGCGACGTTCCCGTTCGGACAACCCACCCCAGATGCCGAACCGTTCGTCATGCGCGAGTGCATACTCCAGGCACTCTGACTTGACCTCACAGCGCGAGCAGATCCGCTTGGCCTCCCGCGTCGACCCGCCTTTCTCGGGAAAGAACGCCTCAGGGTCCGTCTGCGAACACAAGGCGCGCTCTTGCCACTCCGGCGCGTTGCCCAGCAGATCCGCCACGACGGCTTGACCGTCCATCTCCGCTGCCTCCTTCATGGACGCCGGTGTACCCGGCGCAACCCCCCAACGAACACGGCTCCTTCCAGCTTTCCTGTCCGGAAGGGCCTATGACCGTCCACATTGGCGGCGATGTGGCTCCACATAGCTCCCTCCCCCGACCCAGAGAATTACACGCGTGTCATGCGTGCATAGTCAAGCCAAGTTTGCTATTAGAGCCATCACCCCGACCGTCTGCTCACGTCCCTATCGATCCAGACCCGCTGGCGGTAACGGGTATTGGGGCGTGTCGTCGAAGAAAATTTTCGGCGTGTCGCGCTTGACGGGATTGTTACACAGGGCTGTATGAGGTCGTGCGCTGCCGGGCGGGGCGTCCGGCCGCGGCCGCGACAGCCGTGAGCTGCGCGACAGTCCTGGCCGAGCCGTGCGACGATCCTGCCATCCGGGAGATGGTCTCCTCCATGAGGGTACCCCCCAGATCATTACATCCGCCTTGGAGCATGCTGACAGTTCCCTGATCTCCGAGCTTCACCCAGGAGCACTGAATGTTGTGGATGCGTCCATGTAGGAGTAAGCGGGACATGGCGTGCACCGCTCGGTTTTCGCGCCAAGTCGGGCCGGGCCGGGCGACCCCCGCCAAATAGATCGGGGAGTTGGTGTGGACAAAAGGCAATGCCACGAATTCGGTGAAGCCTCCGGTGTTGTCCTGGATTCTGGCCAGTACCCGGAAATGCCCCAACCAGTGCCGAGGGTTGTCGACGTGCCCGTACATCATCGTCGAGCTGGACCGGATGCCCAGGGAGTGCGCCGCGGTGATCACCTCGATCCAGGCGGACGTCGGCAGCTTGCCCTTGGTGAGGATCCACCGCACGTCGTCGTCGAGGATCTCGGCGGCGGTGCCGGGGATGGTGTCGAGGCCGGCCTCCTTGAGCCGAGTCAGCCAATCGTGGATGGACACGCCGGCCTTGGCCGAGGCCGTGACGATCTCCATGGGGGAGAACGCGTGCACGTGCATCCGCGGGACCGTGGACTTGATGGCCCGTACCATGTCCGGATAAACCGAGGTAGGCAGCTGCGGATCGATCCCGCCCTGCATGCAGACCTCGGTGGCGCCCAGCTCGTGGGCCTCGCGGGCGCGGGCGGCCACCTCGTCGACGGTGAGGCGGTAGGCGTCGGCGTCGCGCTCCCGCTGGGCGAAGGCGCAGAAGCGGCAGCCGACGTAGCAGACGTTGGAAAAGTTGATGTTCCGGTTGACGACGTAGGTCACGTCGTCGCCGTTGACGGCGGCGCGCGCGTCGTCGGCGATGCGGCACAGCTCGTCGAGGGCGGCGCCGTCGGCCTCGAAGAGGGCGAGCGCGGCCGTCTCGTTGGCCGGGTCGAGCAGGGCCGCCGGGTCTTCCCGGGCGATCCTCAGGCCGGCGGCGGCGTCGCCCAGGATGGGCTTGGCCTGCGGGACGCTCAGCGACTCCCAGTCGCCGTACACGCTGTCGAAGTCGCCGCGGGTCTGGTTGGTCCGGCCGACGGTGTCGATGTCCTGGTGAAGATTTGTCCGGCCAAAGGCGATGGTCTCGGGCTCCTGCCACGGGAGGCCCCGCGCCTGGCCGCCCTCGGCCAGTGACTTCACATGGGGCTGGATGCGCGGGTCGATCCAGCGCTCCGGATTGTCCACATAGGACGGATAGATGGTGAGCCGTTCCCGGAGCTCGAAGCCCGCCTCCGCGGTCGCCTTGCTCAGATCGTCGAGGAAGGGCCACGGGCGCTCGGGGTTGACATGGTCGGGGGTGAGCGGCGAGACGCCGCCCCAGTCGTCGATGCCCGCTTTGATGAGTAGCTCGAACGACCCGTCGATGAGGTTCGGCGGGGCCTGCACCCGCATCCCCGGCCCGAGTATGAGACGCGCCACAGCCACGGTCGCCGCGAGGTCATAGACGCCCGCGTCGGGCGCCGCGCGCATCGCCGTGTCCGGCTTGGCGCGGAAGTTCTGGATGATCACTTCCTGGATATGGCCGTACTGGCGGTGGACTCGGCGGATGGCGAACAGCGAGTCGGCGCGTTCGGCCAGGGTCTCGCCGATCCCGATGAGAATGCCGGTGGTGAAAGGAATCCCGACCCGCCCGGCGTCCTCGAGGACGCGCAGGCGCACGGCGGGTTCCTTGTCCGGCGAGCCGTAGTGCGGCCCGTCCTTCTCGCTCCACAGGCGGGTCGCCGTAGTCTCCAGCATCATGCCCATGCTGGGCGCCACCGGGCGCAACCGCTGCATCTCGGCCCAGCTCATCACGCCCGGGTTGAGGTGCGGAAGCAGGCCGGTCTCCTCCAGCACGGCGATGGCGACCGAGCGCAGATAGTCCAAAGTGGACTCGTAGCCCCGCTCGGCGAGCCACTGGGCCGCCTGCGGCCAGCGCAGCTCGGGCCGGTCGCCGAGGGTGAACAGCGCCTCCTTGCAGCCCAGCTTGGCTCCGGCGCGGGCGATCTCGAGGACCTCGTCGCGGTCGAGGAAGGCGGCGGGCAGGCGGTGCGGCACCGTGGCGAAGGTGCAGTAGTGGCAACGGTCGCGGCACAGCCTGGTCAGCGGGATGAAGACCTTCTTGGAGAAGGTGATGACGCCGGGGCGCCCCGCGAGCTCCAGACCTGCGTCGCGCGTCTTGGCGGCCAGGTCGAGCAGCGCGTCGAGGGCGTCACCAGAGGCGGCGAGCAGGGCGGACGCCTCGTCAACATCGAGGGCCTTGCCCGCGGCCGCACGGGAAAGGGCACGCGCGATCGGTGTCATACCCGCAGCCTACGATGGTTCGCATGCGGATCGTGGTGCTGGCGGGCGGCATCGGCGGGGCTCGGTTCCTGCTCGGCGTGCGAGAGTTCGCCGCACAGCGGGGTGACGAGGTCACGGCCATAGTCAACGTCGGCGACGATGTCTGGATGCACGGTCTGCGGATCTGCCCCGACCTCGACTCGGTGATGTATACGTTGGGCGGCGGCATCGACCCGCAGCGGGCGTGGGGCCGGGCCGACGAGTCGTGGAAGGTGAAGGAGGAGCTGGCCGCCTATGCGGCCGAGCCGGCCTGGTTCGGGCTGGGCGACCGCGATCTGGCGACCCACCTCGTGCGGACCAACCTCCTCAACGCCGGGGTGCCCCTCTCCGGGGTGACCGAGCGGCTGTGCCGCCGGTGGCAGCCCGGCGTCACGCTGCTGCCGGCGAGCGACGATCGCGTAGAAACACACGTGGTCATCGACAGTGCCGATGGCGAGGGCGCGATCCACTTTCAGGAGTGGTGGGTGCGGCACCGGGCCGAGCTGCCCGCCAAGCGGTTCGTGTTCCTCGGCGCCGAGGAGGCGTCCCCGGCCGATGGTGTGGTGGAGGCGCTGCGTCAGGCCGGGGTCATCCTGCTGGCGCCCAGCAACCCGGTGGTGTCGATCGCCCCGATCCTGGCCATCCCCGGGATCAAGGAGGCGATGGAGGCGTCCAAGGCGCCTGTGGTCGGCGTGTCGCCGATCATCGGCGGGGCGCCGGTGCGCGGCATGGCCGACAAGTGCCTGTCCGCCCTGGGGGTGGAGGTCTCGGCGCGCGGCGTGGCCGGGCTCTATGGTGAGCTGCTGTCGGCGTGGCTCGTTGACCCCGGTGACAGGTTCGACGGCGAGGTTGGGCTCAGCGTGGTGCCGGTGCCGCTGCTGATGACCGACGTCGAGGCGACGGTCGCGATGGTTCGTGCCGCGGCGGAGGAGGTTGCCTGATGGACACGCCGATGGATGGCCACTGCGTGCTGGCGGTGCGAGGCATCCCCGACGTCGCCGCGACGGCGGCGATGGTTCGTGCCGCGGCGGAGGAGGTTGCCTGATGGACACGCCGGTGGATGGCTACTGCGTGCTGGCGGTGCGGGGCATCCCCGACGTCAGGCCCGGCGATGACCTCGCCGCGCTCATCACCACGGCCGCGCCGTGGCTGCGAGACGGCGACATACTCGTGGTCACCAGCAAGATCGTGTCGAAGGCCGAGGGGCAGCTGGTCGACGTGCCCACCGACGGCCCCGAGCGCGAGGCCGCCCGCGAGGCCGTGCTGCGCGCCGAGACGGCCCGGGTGGTGGCCACCCGCGGCCACACCAGGATCGTGCAGACGCACCACGGTTTCGTGATGGCGTCGGCCGGCATCGACGCGTCCAATGTGGACAGATCGCAACTTGTGTTGCTGCCCAAGGATCCCGACCGGTCCGCGACCGATCTGCGGGCCGCCCTGCGTGAGCGCCACGGCCTCGACGTCGCGGTCATCGTCAGCGACACCACCGGCCGCCCCTGGCGCAACGGCCTGACCGACATCGCGCTCGGCTGCTCCGGCATCGCCCCGCTGCGTGACCATCGCGGCGAGGTCGACCCGCACGGCAACGAGCTGCACATCACCCAGATGGCCGTCGCTGATGAGCTGGCCGGCGCGGCCGAGCTGGTCAAGGGCAAAATCGACCGGGTGCCCGTCGCGGTGATCCGTGGCCTGATCACCACTCCCGCCGAGGCGCCCGGCGTGGTGCCGGCGTTATTGCGCGATTCCGAAAATGATCTTTTTTCCCTTGGTACCCACGAAGCTATTGAAATGGGCCGGTCAGACAGATCCGATGCTGCTCATCGGTGACATAGATAGGCTGGCCATCAAGCTCGGACACCCCTTCGACGTGATGCAGCGGAGCCAGATCCCTTATCAGGCTTGGCTTTTCGCCCAGGCGCAGGCGATAGTGCCGGCATGTCGCGTCGCGCGCTTCCGGGTGCGCGTCGAGCAGCACCGAGCCCTTGTCCAGCGCGTCGATCGAGCCGACAACCACGTCAAAGCTCCCGTCGTCGCGCGCTGACAGCGCCCGCACCCCCAGCGGCCCCGACCCCACCCCGGTCAGCGGGTGCACCTGGAGCACGTCCAGCTTCCGGTCCACCTCGACCAGCAGCGGCTCGCCCGCCGCGGTCACCGGCCACCTGAGCCCCAGCAGCAGCGTCCCCTCCCGGGTGAACGCCGCCCCCTCGATGTTGATCGGATGGTCGCCCGGCACCAGCTGCTCCGCCCACGGCCTGCCCTTCTCCATCGCCTTTTGCCGCGTGGCCGCGATGAACCGCGCGTGCACCTGCTCGGCCGGCGTGCCCGCGACTCTGACGATCGCGTCGTTTACCTTGCGGTGCAACGCAAAGGGTCGCTTGGAGATCTCAAGCTTGGGCGTGAGCCCCTCGGCTTCCCGGAAACGGGCGGCGAACGCGCGCCTGGCCCTCAGCGGCCCCTTCTTCTTGCCGAAATGCGAACCCAGCACATAAACGAAGCCCTCGTGATAGGCCAGCGCTTCGGCGTCCTCCGTGCGGCCGGTGTGCCCGCCCGCGTCCGCCTGGACGTGCCGCGCCTCCCACCGCCCATCATGAAACTGGATCAGCAGCGCCAAGCAATCCTCGACCGGACCCTCGTCCAGCACCGTCCAGAACGCCGCCCGCGCCCCCAGTTGCTCGAGGAGGGTCGGGTCGTGCACCTTCAGCAGGTCGCTGGCCTCGTTCCCGGCCGCCCGCAATTCGATCTCCCGCACCTTCCCACAGTGCCACAGGTGCTAGCCGGGCTCGACGCGTTACTGCGGATAGACCAGGATCGGGTACTGCCAGTCCCCTTCATACTGAAGCTGATCCGGCCGCCCAGGTTCACAATTCGGTTGATGAAGTCCGCCTCGTCGGTAGGGGCAGGACGCGAGAAGATGTCGGCGAAGAGTGGATCTTTCCAGGTCTTCGCTTCTTGCTCACGGGCAAATTCCGCCAGTAGGTGTGCAGGTCGTCGACGGTCAGGTCGCGCCGCAAGCGACCGCGCCGACCCCGGTCCAGCCGATCAGTGCCCCGCAGCCGAGGCCGACGACGGCGCCGACCACGAACCCGGCGATCTCGGCTTTGTGCTCCTCGATCCAGTTGGTGGTGGCCTTATAGGCGTCTTTGACCGTCTGCACACAGGCTTCGGCGTACTTCTTGCCCGCCTCGTACACGGCCTGCACTGGCCACCTTGTTCACCCCGGCCGAAACCTTGTTCTTCACCCAGCTGCAGAAGCCGCAGTGCCCGGTGGGGTCCGTCACCGTCAACGGGTTGCCGTCGCCGTAGGCGTAGCGGTTGGCCCGCACCGACGACGGCATGGCGGAAACGGCCACGCCGTCCCGGGGAGGCGAACTGGGCGGTGGCCGGGTTGTACCAGCGGGCGTGCATGTTGACCCGGCTGGTGACCGGATCGGTCCAACCCGACTGGTAGCCCAGATTGCCCGTCATCGCGGTAGCGGCCAGCACCACACCCAACGGGTTGTAGGCGCGCGATCCGCTCAGAGTGGCGTCGGTCGAGGTGAGCTCGGCCACGACATCGGTGTGCAGGTCGGTCCAGACGAACCGGCCGGTCGAGGTCGCCTGTTTGGTGCCAAGGACATTGCCGCCCGGACCCCGGCTGTAGACCGCTGTGCCGTCGGAGGCCAGCTCGTTGCTGGTACCCGAATAGGTAAAAACCTCACCGGAAGCAACCGACAGCACCCGGCCAAGCCCGTCGTAGGCATAGGTTTGCGGGCCTTGGCTGATCTGCTGACCGTAAGCGTCGAATGTGGACGGTGTGGTCACCGTTCCTTCCGTGGTACCGGTAAGGCTGCCCCGAGCCGAGTAGCTGTATGTGGTGTTGCTGTCGGAGACCAGCCGATTGCGGCTGTCATAGGTGAACGTGCGCGACCCGATCCTGGTCCGGTTGCCCGACTTGTCGTACTCATAGGTCGCCGTGGTGGCGCCGTCGTTCCACGACACCAACCGGTTCACGTTGTCGTAGGTGTACGTGTTGGCGGCGGATCCGGCGAACCCGGTCGTCGTCTTTGACGTCAGGTTTCCATCGGTGTCGTACCCGTAGACGATCGACGCGATCCCGGCACTACCCGATGTGGACAGCGCATCCGACGTGAGGCGCCGCAACCCGTCATAGCCGAAGCTGCGCCGGTTTCCAGACGCGCCATATGTTATCGACGTCGCCTGGTTGAGGTTGTTGTAGCTCAGACTCAGCCGGTCGGCGCTGGCCGCATCGGACACAGTGGACAGACGTCCCGCGGTGTCGTACCCGTAGGTCGAGGTCCCGCCGGCGTCCTGGCGCGAGGCCATCAACCCGTCCGCGGTCCAGGTGAACGCCGACGATCCGCTCGCCCCGGTCCCGCCGGTGTTCAGCCCACGGTCGTTATAGGACACCGTGGAAGCGGCGCCGCCCTCCTCGAACGAGGTCATCTGCCCGCCCAGGTCGTATCCGTAGACACGAGCCGCGGTGGCCGCGCCGGCGCCGACGCCGGTCTGGCCAGTCAGCTGGCCCATGTTGTTGTAGGCGTTGGTGACGGTGACCCCGCCGGGCTCGTCGCGGGTGACCGCCCGGCCGGCCGCGTCGTACACATTGGACTCGGCCAGGAACGTGGCGGAGGTGATCGGGTTCTTGCGGGTGACGGTGGCGGTCAGCCCGTTGTCGGGGTAGGTGTACAGCATCTGCCAGCCCATGGCGTCGGTCACCGAGGCCAGCCGCCCGGCCGGGTCATAAGCCCGCGACTCCACGATCGGATCCGTTGGCGCCGAAGGGTTGTTCGGATCCCCGGTGTAGCCCTTCAGAGTGGTTTTGGTGAGTTGACCCGGGGCGTCGTAGGTGTATTCCATCAGGGCGCCGGTGGGATCGGTCTCGCTGACTTTGTTGCCGTACAGGTCGTAAGGGAAGGTGCGGGTCTTGTTCAACGCATCCGTGGTCGACACCAACTGGCCCAGCGTGTTGTAGCCGTTGGTGGCGGTGCGGTCCCGGACGTGGCCCCCAGGCTGAGCCCGTCGAGCCACAACTGCTGCCCGGTCCCGGATGTGGACAGCACCACATGATGCCACACGTTGTCGTTCACCGGCCCGGCCGACACGATCGCCGGCACCGGCCAGAACCCGGCCCGAAGGAACCGTTGACATCCACATACAACACCGGGTTGTACGCGCCGGACGCCCCGGAGGCCAACGTGGAGTCCTGATAGGACAGCAAGACACCCGAGCCGGCCGCGGATCGGCCGCCGACGCCAGCTGTGTCTTCAAGCCCGACAGCAACGGCCTGGCCCACCGGGACGGCCACGGTCAAGCCGAATAGCACGGCCACGCTGAAACAGGCATAGCGAAGCCACAACCCTCTGCGCATGGACTTACCCCCGTGAATGTTGGATGACCCACAGATGCGTGATTTCGGCACAGTCTGGGGGAAGTCAAGGCCAGCCACAAGAGCGATTGCCGCAACCGGAAACCAGCGGCGCGTCCCCGGTGTCCACGATCACCATGTCCCGCATGCCAAGGGCCACAACGAGTCTGCGGAGTCTCCCACCTCGGCCGCGCCCGCGCCCTCCATCACCGCGTCATCCACGGACCTCACAGCAGGCGATCAGCGGCGAACGAGTCCATGATCGTTTCGATGGGTTGCGGCCGCACCGTTGGCGGCGTGAAAGTGGCAGCGCCCTCGAAACGGCGGCGAGGGCGGCAGACCGATCTTGCAAACGAAGAGCGTGCTTGCAAGATCGGCAGACACACACCAGCAGGCGCCGCGATAGAGCACCGAGTTATCTGGCCGCCCGGCACCACGACGCGACGTGCGCCTCCGCGCTGTTGGCCCAGGAGAACTCCTTGGCCCGCGACAGTCCGGCCTCGCCGAGCTGCGCCCGACGCTGCGGGTCGTCGAGCAAGGCAGCAAGATCAACAGCGATCCTGTCCGTTTCCGGACCCGTGTATGCGACAGCGTCGCCACCCACCTCGGGCAGCGACAGCCGCGGCGTCGTCAGCACCGGCGCGCCGCACGCCATCGCCTCCAGGATGGGCAGGCCAAAGCCTTCTCCGTGGCTGGGATAGGCGCAAAGCACCGCCCCGCCAAGGAAACCGGGAAGATCGGCGTAACGCAGGTAACCCGGCCGCAGCAGCCGAAGGTGCGGGGGCACCTCCAGCGCCACCCTGTCGATCTCCTCGTCGTGGCCCTGCCCCCCGGCAACGACGAGCGCGGGCGGGCCCATCCGGTCGCGGACCGCCGCGATCCACCCGCGGATCAGGTTGGGAACGTTCTTTCGCGGCTCCTTCGCCCCGAGGAACGCCACGTAGGCCGTGGTCAACCCGAGCCGGGCGCGCACACGCGCCTTCTCCTCCTCGCTGGGAACGTGGAAGGCGATATGGTCGACACCGTGGTAGGCGACGTCGATGCGGGTCGGATCGGCGTCCAGCAGCCGGATCAGCTCGTCCCGCGTCGCCTTGGAGGGCACGATGACCCTTTCGGCGCGGCGCATGGACGTCTTGATGGCCGAACGGAAGAACGTGCCGCGAGACTTGTCGTAGTGCTCCGGCTCGGTGAAGAAGGTTGCGTCATGGACGGTGACCGTCACTGGGCACCCCGCACGCAACGGGCAGGTGTAGAACGGGGAGTGCAGCACGGCGGCGTTGACCTGCTGCGCCAGCAGTGGCAGGCCGGTTTGCTCCCAGGCCAGCCTAGCCGGGCGGTGTGCCGCGGCCGCCGGTGCCGCGATCACTTGAGCGCCCGGCAGCATGCGCGAATAACGCTCGTGGTCGGTCTTCTGGCACACCACCGCGAGTTCGATGTCGGCGTGTGGCGCCAGCGCCCCGAGCAGACCGTCAAGGTAGCGGCCGACGCCACCTCGGTCTGCGGGCACGCTTGTGGCGTCCACGAGTACTCGCGGAGGACGAGCGATTGTCACGGTGGACACTCCTTGTAGGGGTGTTGCTGACGCCCCATCCCCCCGGTGGAAGATGTGCGCCATTTCACAGCAGTCAAGTCTCAGGGTACGCCGGATCTCCTAAGCGTTGGTGCCCGCCATCCGAAGGAAACTCTTGGTGTCGCTAGGCTGACGCTGTGGTCACGGTCGCGTCACTATTCGCCGATAATGTGGCATCGGATCCAGTACGGCCCATGCTCACCTGGTATTCCGATGCCGAAAGGACCGAACTGTCAGGTGCCACCCTGGCCAACTGGGTGAGCAAAACCGGGAACCTTCTCGTCGACGAGCTCGGTCTGGGACCTGGCGATGTGGCTGGGGTCAATCTGCCACCTCACTGGCAGACCTCCGCCATTCTGCTGGCTTGCTGGACCGCGGGGCTGGCGGTCTCGCACCGTGGGGGTAACGCGGATGTCTCCTTCGGCTTACCCGGAACGGCTTGCGACTACGTCGTGGGCTTGCATCCCTTGGCGTTTCCTGTGAAGGAACTTGAAGCCGGCCAGCGCGACTGGGTACTGGCCGCCCGCGCCCACGGCGACCGCTACGCGGGGCCACCGGCCGAGCCGGACGCACCGGCGCTTGTCGGCTTGCCGCAACCGGTATCGCACGCCGACCTGGCCGCCCTCGCGCTGGCCCGCGCCCGCGAGCTGGGGCTCGAGGGCAAACGCGTGCTCATCGATGTCGGTTCCCATCCCCGCCCGCTCGACTGGCTGCTCGCCCCGGTCGCCGGTCGCGCCTCGCTGGTTCTGTGCCGGGACGTGGCGGACTTGGCGAAAACAGCCGCGACCGAGCGCGCCACGATAATCGAGTGAAATGAGGCGCTCGTACGTGGAAGCGCCGCAACGATATGAGGGGACCGGGCCGGCGGTCTTCCTGGCGGGTGGGATCACTGGCTGCCCGGATTGGCAGGCGGTGGCCGCCACGCATTTGCTAACGCACGCGGATGTCCTCAATCCACGCCGGCGGATTTACATCGCGTCCGGCGACGAAGGCGATGAAGGCGATGAATACGCGCGCCAGGTCGAATGGGAGTTCGAGCATCTGAGACGCGCGGACCTCATCATGTTCTGGTTCGCGGCACGGCAGATCCAGCCCGTCGCGCTATTCGAACTAGGCGCTTTCGCGGCGTCGGAAAAGCCCATTGTCGTGGGCGCCTACCCTGCCTATCCGAGGCGGACGGATGTGGTCCTACAATTGAGTCACGCCCGGCCCGAACTGGCCGTCCATTCGAGCCTTGAATCGACGCTGGCGGCGGTTGTCCGGACTCTCGGAAGCTAATGGGTATAGGCCTCGAAGTCGTGCAGCGACTCGGGATTCACAAGCGCTCCCTTTGCGGCCGCATTTTCAATTGGTACCCCCGAAAGAATTCTTTTCACCGGAACCTCGAGCTTCTTCCCGCTCAGCGTGCGAGGCACGGCCTTCACCCGGTGAACGGCGTCCGGGACATGCCTCGGGGACAAGGCGGTGCGCAGCTCGCGCGCGATCGTCGCCTTGAGCGCGTCGTCCAGCTCGAGCCCCTCGCGCAGCACGACGAACAGGAGCAGCTCGCCGGCGCCGCCCTCGGGATCCTCGAGGTGCACGACGAGGGAGTCGACGACCTCGGGCAGCCCCTCGACGACCGAGTAGAACTCGGCCGTGCCCAGGCGGACCCCGCCCCGGTTGAGAGTGGCGTCGGAGCGGCCGGTGATGACGCTGGTGCCGCGCTCGCTGATGGTGATCCAGTCCCCGTGCCGCCAAACGCCCGGGAACACGTCGAAGTAGGCCTCACGATATTTGTGGCCGTCGCTGTCGCCCCAGAAGCCGACCGGCATGCTGGGCATCGGCGCCGTGATCACGAGCTCGCCCAGCTCACCGACGACGGGCTTGCCCGAGGGGTCGAACGCCTCGACGCGGGAGCCCAGGCAGCGCACCGCGATCTCGCCCTCGTAGACCGGGCTCAGCGGACTCGCGCCGACGAAGCCGGTGCAGACGTCGGTGCCGCCCGAGAGTGATTGCAGCTGAACGGACTCACTCACTTTCTCGTACACCCAGCGGAAGCCCTCGGGCGGCAGGGGCGCGCCGGTCGAGCCGAGCCCGCGCAGCCGGTGGAGGTCGGCGACCTCATGCGGCACGATCCCCTCCTTGCGACAGGCCAGAAGGAAAGGCGCGGAGGTACCAAAGTAGGTCATCCCGGCCTCTTCGGCCAAGCGCCACAAGGCGGTCAGGTCGGGGTGGCCGGGGTTGCCGTCGAACATGACGATCGCCGAGCCGACGGCGGGCCCCGAGACCAGGAAGTTCCACATCATCCAGCCCGTGGTGGAGAACCAGAAGAAGCGGTCGCCCGGCCCCAAATCGTGATGCAGCGCAAGCATTTTCAGATGCTCGAGCAGAACGCCGCCGTGTCCGTGCACGATCGGCTTGGGCAATCCCGTGGTACCCGAGGAGTAGAGCACATAGAGCGGATGGTCGAAGGGGACCGGGGTGAAGGTGAGCGGCTCGTCGGTGGGTGCGCTCACCTCCCCCAGGCCCCTCTCGCCGTCCAGATAGGACAGCGTGATCGTGTGCTCGAGGGAGGGCAGGGCCTCGATGATCGCCCCGACCTCGTCGCGCCGGTCGATAATCTTGTCGCCGTAGCGGTACCCATCGATAGAAACGAGCACCTTCGGAGAGATCTGCGTCCATCTGTCGGTGACGCTGCGGGTGCCGAACTCCGGGGCGCAGGAGGAGAAGATCGCCCCGAGGCTGGTGGCCGCGAGCATGAGGATGAGCGTCTCGGGCACGTTGGGCAGGTAGGCGGCGACGCGATCACCCGGCTCGACGCCAAGGCGGCGCAGCCCGGCCTGGGCGCGGCGCACCTCGTCACGCAGCTCGTCGGCGGTGAGTAGGTAGCGGTCGCGGGTCTGCGAGTAGGAAAGGACGATCGGCTCGTCGCCGGACACACCGGGCATCCGGAGCAGGTGTTCGGCATAGTTGAGCGTGGCGCCGGGGAACCATTGGGCGCCGGGCATCTTCGCTTCGGGAAGCACGTCGGTGTAGGGACTGTGGGCGATGACCCGGAAGTAGTCCCAGATCGAGGACCAGAAGCCCGGCAGGTCCTCGACGCTCCACTCCCAAAGCCCGTCATAGGTGGCGAAATCGAGCCGCCGGTTGGTCCTCAGCCAGCGCATGAAATCGCCGATTCGCGAGGTTTCGAGCACGTCCGGAGGCGGGGTCCACAGCACAGTCACGCGGCCATTATGTAACCCCACGGAGGGCTGCCGCCCCCCATGCTTCCCCTATAAGACGGCTGGCGGCTATGTGGCGGCGATCCGGTTGCGTTCGATCGCCCGGCGACGGTTGAGCCGGTGCTCACGCCGGAGTCATGATGCGGCTGAGCGTGACAAGCGAATATGCGGTGGACGACCTTCGATCATGCTCGCCAGGTACGGCCTGTGCATGGCCCGGCTGTTGATTGTCGGAACGAAGCTGTAGCGTGCAAGGCCATGCGTCATGTTTGGTCTCTGATCGCGGGCGTCGTGATCGCGCCGCTCGCCTGGTTCCTCATTGCCTTCGGCCAAGACGCCATGACCCGAGGGCAGTCGCTGAACGACTTCAAGGGCGATTTCATCATTGGTGGGCTGCTTGTCGTCGGCGTAGGCCTGTTGCTGGGCTTGTTGTCCAGCCTGCGGACCTCGCCGGTCGGTGCGCTCCTGGCATCGCTGCTGTACCTCGGCGGCTCGCTGTTCGCGCTGTTCGCCAGGCAGGACGCGCTCAAGGTGTTCAGTCAGGAGGTCAAGATTGGGGACTACACCCCCAACCTGGCCGACCCGCTCAACAGCAGCATTCTCGCGGTCGTGGGCGGCATGCTGTTGATCGCTGTGTTCAGCCCCGCACGCTGGCGCGGCGCCCCGTCCGAGACCAGTGTGGACGAGTGGAGCCCACCGCCGCCGCCCGCGCCGTGGGAGCCGCCGTCACCAGCGGGTGTCGGTCCAATGACTGAGAGTGGCGACACTAAGCCATTCTGAACTTATGCGCCATTTTGGATCTCTCATACTGGCGGCGGTGTTGGCACCGTCGATCTTTTTGCTGACCGGGACCGGCCTGAGCGCCTTCAACTCCGCCCTCGACGACAACAAGTTGTACGACCCGCTGGGCAGCCTCGCCGCACTCGGCGCCCTGCTGCTGGCCGGTGTGCTGTACGGGATCCTCGTCATGGCGCGGCTGTCGCCGCTCGGGCCGGGCCTGGCCGGGCTGGCATCCTGGGGCGTCAGCGGCTGGGCCCTGTTCGACATCGAGGCGTACGGGGAATTCTTCTCCCAACTGGATGTCCACATGGTTGGCGCCGTCGGCGAATCGGGCTTGGGCATCATGCTCGGGATACCTTTGGTGGCAACGCTTTTCAGCGGGAGGCGATGGCGCCGCAGCGAGTTGTACTCGCCGCTGATGACAAGGTCGCCCGCCGATCCCGCGTGGCTGTTGCCGGCCTCGCCCGTGTACCAGTCGACGCCGCTGCCGGAGTTCCCGCTGCCGGACGTGCCGCCGCCATCGCTGCGCTACCCCGCGTCCACCGCGTTCCCCGCGCCGCCCTTGTATGCCCCGCCGGCCCCGGAGTCGGCAGACGCGCTGCCCTATCCGGAGCCGGAACTGGCCTCGCGCCCGTCATGGCGAACGCCGCCTTACATCCCACCGGTCCCAGACCAACCGGTTTCCTCGCCGCCCGCGGCACTCCTTGCTTCCGAGGCACCTGCTTCGGCGCGACCGGTGTCAGCGCCACCCGAACTCGCACCGCCCGTTGCGGCACCAGCCGCATCCACGCCGCAAGCCACCCAGCCGGTGTTGGCCCCGCCAGCACAGGCAGAGCCCACCGTTACATTGCCGGGCGACACGCAGCCCGTTTCGGCGCCGCCAGCCTCTGCGGTTTCTGGCCCATCAGCTTCCGTGCCGCCAGTCTCGGCGCCACCCGTTGCGGCGCCGGGTGAGGCGGCGCAAGGGGTGCGGCCGTTTTCTGGGCCTCCCGAGTTGGCGCAGCAGCTTTCGGCGCTGGACGAGATCTCGTGGGCTTTGCGGCCGGTCTCCGGGCCGCCGGCAGAGATCACGATGGCGCAGGGTGAGGCACCACCGCTTCCCCGCAGGGTGCCGACACCGCCTCCGGGCAGCGCCGACGTCACCGTTCCGATTGTGTCCCCGCCACCTCCACCCCACAACGAGGTGACCGAGCGCCTGGGCCCGCCCGGAAGCATAGCGCCGCAGGCCAAGCAGGCCACAAACGGCAACAACGACGAGACTGTCCACTTGCGACCGGAGTAGCGCGGCCGCGGCCTGGACCCCGCATTTTCTCGGATATTGCGGCCTCCGACCGAGTTGATCGCGCGTTTTAGCGGAAAATGCTAGATCAAACAATCATGCGAGGGCGCGATAGATACGCACATCTGAGATCGGGTAAGCGGTCCCGATCTCCTGGGCGAAGTAACTGATCCGCAGCTCCTCGATCATCCAGCGGACCTGCTGGAGGGTATCCGCGCTGACCCGGCCGCGCGCATCGGCGTACTCCTCCAGGACTTCGTCGAGCTTGAGCAGCCATTGCCGGTCGCGCTGCGGGTTGGCCTCCAATTTGGACAGCCGATGTTCCATGCCGGCGAGGTAGCGCTTGAGGTCCGGCAGGCGGCGCAGCCCGGCGCCGGCGACAAATCCCTTGTACACCAGACCATCGAGCTGCTGGCGCAGGTCGGCCACCGAGCGTACGAGCAGCACGTTGGTGATAGTGCGTAACTTGCGATCGATCTCGTACCACGAACGCAGCACCGGCTCAAGCTGGATCAGCGCGTCGTAGAGTATGCCCGGCAGCTCAGATTTCGTACGCATGCGCAGCGCGTCGAAGGCGGCGCTGTCCCACGCCGGCCCGCCCGAGTCGATGACCACCTTGTCGATGCCGGCGGTCACGCAATCCTCGAGCAGGGGGGCCACCCCGCCGTGCGGGTTGCGGCTCAGCGCCAGCTTGGTCTGGTTGGAGAGCCGGCCCTGCATGGATTTCAGCGGTGGCGGGGCCACCAGGCGCAGCAGCTTCCTTGTCCCGCGCCACATCGCGCCCCACTGCTCGCCGGCGCTGTCCAGGACTCCAATCCCGACGGTGTCGCCCTCATCCACCAGAGCCGGATAGGCCTTGACCGTGTGGGAGCCGCGGGTCCGCTCGACAACCTTGGGCAGCGCGTCGAAGTCCCAGTCGGTCAACCCGTGCCGCTCCAGATCGTCGGCGGCCTCGGCGACCGCCGCCTGCGACCGGTCACGCAGCTGTTGCTTGAGCGCCACCAGATCCTTGCCTTCGGCGATGGCAAGGCCCTCGTCCTCCACCCGGAAGGTCATGCGCAGGTGGTCGGGTACCTGTGAGATGTCCCAAGCGTCCCGTGGCACCACCACCCCGGTGAGCCGCCGCAGTTCCTTCTCCAGGGCGCCCAGCAACGAACCGTCCGAGGGCGAGATTTGGGAGAGGACGTCGCGGGCGACGTCGGGCACGGGAACGAAGTTGCGCCGCAACGCTTTGGGCAGGCCGCGGATCAGCGCGATGACCAGGTCCTCGCGCAGCCCCGGCACCTGCCACTCGAAACCCAAGGGTTTGGGGGACACCTGGTTCAGCAGGGCGAGCGGGATGTGGACCGTCACCCCGTCGGCGGCGTCGCCCGGCTCGAACTGGTAGGTCAGCTCGAAATCGTCCCAGGTGGACGGGTACGCCTCCATCGAAACGTCTTTGGTGACAAGCAGTTCCTTGGGGAAGGTCAGCAGGTCCTTGGGCGCCCGCTTCCACCACGCGTCAAAGTGCCGCCCCGACACCACATCCGCCGGGATCCGCTGATCGTAGAAAGCGAACAGGGTCTCGTCGTCGACGAGGATGTCGCGGCGGCGGGCCCGGTGCTCAAGCTCTTCGACCTCCTCGAGCAACGCCCTGTTCTCGTGGAAGAACTCGTGCCGGGTGTCCCAGTCGCCCTCCACGAGCGCATGCCGGATGAACAGCTCCCGGCTCAGAATCGGGGCGATCTGCCCGTAGTTGACTTTCCGCTTGGCCACAATCGGAAGCCCATACAGCAGAACCTTTTCGTAAGCGATCACCGCCGCCTGGTTCTTCTCCCAGTGCGGCTCGCTGTACTGCCGCTTCACCAAGTGCGAGGCCAGACTCTCGGCCCACTCGGGCTCGATTTTCGCCCCGACCCGGCCCCAGAGTCTTGACGTCTCCACGAGTTCGGCGCACATGACCCAGCGCGGGTTCTTGCGGAACAGCGCCGAGCCCGGCCACAGCGCGAACTTGGCGTTGCGCGCCCCGAAATACTCGCGCTTCTCCGCATCGTAGAGTCCAATGTGGCTCAGCAGCCCGGCCAGCAACGCTTGGTGCACCGCCTGCGGCTCGGCGGGCTGGCTGTTGACGGTGAAGCCCAGCCCCCGGACCACCTGGCGGAGCTGGGCCTGCAGGTCCTGCCATTCGCGGACCCGGAGATAATGGAGGAACTCGGCCTTGCACATCTTGCGGAACTGGCTCGACGAGAGCTCCTTCTGCTGCTCCCTCAAGTAATTCCAGAGATTCAGATAGGTCGAGAAATCCGATTCCTTGTCCGTAAAGCGGGCGTGCTGTTGCTGCGCCGCCGCCTCCCGGTCTACCGGACGCTCGCGGGGATCCTGAATGGACAGTGCCGAGGTGATGATGAGAACCTCACGCACGCAACCGTTCTCGGCCGCCTCGAGCACCATCCGCCCCAGCCGCGGGTCGACCGGAAGCTGGGCGAGCTTGCGCCCGTTCGGCGTCAGCCTGCCGTTGTCGAGCGCCCCCAACTCGTGCAGCAGCGCCACACCGTCGGCGATCTGCCGCCGGTCGGGCGGGTCGATGAACGGGAACGCGGCCACATCGCCCAGCCCCAGCGCGGTCATCTGCAGGATGACGCTGGCGAGGTTGGTGCGCAGGATCTCCGGGTCGGTGTACTCCGGTCTCGACTCGAACTCCTGCTCCTCATAGAGCCGGATGCAGATACCGTCCGAGGTGCGGCCGCAGCGGCCCTTGCGCTGGTTGGCCGACGCCTGCGAGATGGGTTCGATCGGCAGCCGCTGCACCTTGAGCCGGTTGCTGTAACGCGAAATCCGGGCCGTGCCCGGATCGATGACGTACTTGATGCCCGGCACCGTCAGCGATGTCTCCGCCACATTGGTGGCCAGCACGATCCGGCGGCCGGTGTGGGGTTGGAAGACCCGGTGCTGCTCGGCCGTGGAGAGCCGGGCGAACAGCGGCAGGATCTCGGTATGGCGCAAGTTCTTGCGGCGCAACGCATCCGCCGTGTCCCGGATCTCCCGCTCGCCGCTGAGGAAGACCAGGATGTCGCCCGGCTTCTCCAGGCTCAGCTCGTCGACCGCCTCCAGGATGAGCTGGATCTGGTCCTGCTCCTCCTCGATCGTCGGTGGGCGGTATCTCACCTCCACCGGATAGGTCCGGCCCGACACCTCGACGATCGGCGCCCCACCGAAATGCCGCGAGAAGCGCTCCGGATCGATGGTGGCGGAAGTGATGATGACCTTCAGGTCAGGTCTTCGCGGAAGGAGCTTTTTGAGGTACCCCAGAATGAAATCAATATTCAGACTGCGCTCGTGTGCCTCGTCAATGATGAGCGTGTCGTAGTTGGTCAGGTTGCGGTCTCCCGAGAGCTCGGCGAGCAGGATGCCGTCGGTCATCAACTTGACGAGTGTGTCGTCGCTCACCTGATCCGTAAACCGGATCTTCCAGCCCACCGTACTGCCTAGCGGCGTCCCCAGCTCGTCCGCGATCCGCTCCGCCACCGTCCGCGCCGCGATCCTGCGCGGCTGCGTATGCCCGATCAGCCCCCGGATCCCCCGCCCCAGCTCCAGACAGATCTTCGGGATCTGCGTCGTCTTCCCCGAGCCTGTCTCGCCGGCGATGATCACGACCTGGTGGTCCCGGATGGCCGCCGCGATCTCATCCCTTTTCTGTGCTACGGGGAGTTCTTCCGGGTACCGGATACACGGCACCGAATCCCGCCGGAGAGCGATCCTCGCCTCAGCCGCGGCAAGCGCTTTGGGGTCGCCTCGCCGGCGCTGCCCTATCCCGCCCACCGTCCCCCCATCCCGCAACCCCAGCGGATCTGATCTCGGATCATCAGCCCGGACAGGCGCTCGCTCGTCTCGGGTTCACCGGCTGCTTGCCCATCATCTCGCAGCAAGGATATGCGCCAACCCCCGGTTACCTGCCAGCGGTTTTCCACAAGCACTTGGATCCGCGGACGCCCCTACATGAAATTTTCCGACCAACCACATAGCCGTCCTCAGGGCGATCGCCCACGGTCAGACACGTAACAATGACATCGGACAGCGGACGAAGCTCGCCCCAGCCAACGTCACGAAGGTGCTCTCCTCGCTTGAGCGGCTTGGTCTGGTCGAACGGCTGCAACCCGTCACCGCGTCGGCACGCAGCACCAAGACCGCGTACGCCATCTGCGACCAGTTCCTGCGGCTTCATTACAGGTTCGTGGAGCCGGCCAGGTCCCAGCTACGAACCAGAGCACTCGCCAGCGCCTACCTCACCGGCGCCGTGCTACCGCAGCTGGATCATCACACTTCGATCGCGTGGGAGGAGATCAGCCGCCAGTACGTCTTGCGCCACCTGCCTGGTGTGAGCGTTATCGGACGATGGTGGGGCCAGATACCCAGCGGCGAGGGGAGGCGGACCGAGGAGCGCGAGATCGATGTCGTCGGCGTCGACCAGCACCGCAAACCTGTCGTCTTCGGCATGTGCAAGTGGACCGGGGGAGAGGTCGACTTCGATGAGCTCAATCTGCTTGACCGCGTGGCCGCCCGGGTCGAAGGGGCCACCGGCCAGGAGCCGCGTTTCCTCTTCTCGCGCAAGGGCTTCACCAAGCGCCTCGCGGCGCACGCGGCTGCGGAAAAGAATATCCATCTCATAGAGCCAAGGGACATCTATAAATGAGCGAGCTTTAGAGTTGACGGCATGCGGGTTGGGATCGTTATCTTGCCGGACCGGCCTTGGCGTGAGGCCAAGGAGCTTTGGCGGCGGGCGGAGGCATACGGATTCGACCATGTCTGGACCTATGACCACCTGGGGTGGCGGGATCTGGTGGACGGGCCGTGGTTCGATTCGATCGCGACGCTGACGGCGGCGGCCCACGTCACCGAGCGGGTCAAGCTGGGCACGATGGTGGCCTCGCCCAACTTCCGGCACCCGGTGCACTTCGCCCGCGAGGTGACGACGCTTGACGACATCAGCGGCGGGCGGCTGCTGCTGGGCCTCGGCTCGGGTGGCATAGCCGGGTTCGACACCGTCGTGCTGGGGCAGGAGCCTCTGACGCCGCGCCGGCGCGTGGATCGCTACGGCGAGTTCGTGGAGGTTTTGCACCGCCTGCTGCGCGAAGGCACGGTGACCTACGAAGGCCGGTATTACAAGGCTATCGACGCGCGCTGCGAGATCAGTGAGCTGCCGCTGATCCTGGCGGCCGAAGGCCCGCGCTCGATGCGCATCGCGACCACCTACGGGCAGGGCTGGGTCTGCGGCGGCGAGGTGACCGACACCATCGAGAAGTGGTGGGCCTCGGTCGAAAAAGTGAGCCAGCGCAACCAGAAAAGCACCGAACGCTACCTGATCCTGGATCCGCGCTCCCCGGTCTACTCACTGTCCAGTGTGGAGTATTTCCGGGAGTCGCTGGCGCGGGCGGAGGAGCTGGGCTTCACCGACGTCCTCACCCACTGGCCGCGCGAATCGAGCTGGTTCGCCGGCGACGAGACAGTACTCGAAAGGCTACTCGCGGGTTAACATCTGTCCATGTCAGCGCTGAACAGTGTGCTTGCCGACCTGCACGACGAGAGCGACGATCTTGACCGGCTGGTCAGCGTGCTGCCCGTGGCCGACTGGGCGACCCAGACACCCGCGCCGGGATGGACCATCTCCCACCAGGTCGCCCACCTGGCCTGGACCGATCATGTGTCCCGGCTGGCCATCACCGATCCCGTGGCGTTCGCTGAGGTTCTGGCCCAGGCGCTTGAGGATCCCGGGGGCTTCGCCGACGCGGGCGCCAATGAGGGGGCGGCGCTGAGCCCGGGAGAGTTGTTGGCGCGCTGGCGTTCCGGGCGGGCCGCGCTGGCTGTGGCGCTGGCCGAGGTACCAGATGACGCCAGAATTCAATGGTTCGGCACCCGGATGAGCGCGACCACCATGGCGACCGCCCGCATCATGGAGACATGGGCGCACGGCCAGGACGTCGCCGACGCCCTGGCGGTAAACCGCGAGCCCACCGCGCGCATCAAACACGTCACCTGGCTTGCCGTGCGCACCCGCGACTTCGCCTTCCAGGTCCACGGCCTCACCCCGCCCGCCGAACCGTTCCGCGTCGAGCTGACCGCGCCCTCCGGCGAGCTATGGGAGTTCGGGCCGCCCGGCGCCGCCGAACGGGTCAGCGGCCCGGCCGTGGACCTGTGCCTGCTGGCCACCCAGCGCCGCCACCGCAACGATCTGGCCCTGGTGGCCGCGGGCGCCAACGCGGACAAGTGGCTCGACATCGCCCAGGCCTTCGCCGGCCTGCCCGGCGCCGGCCGCGCACCGACGGGCGCCTGACGAGGTATTGCCAGCGCACGGTCGACTTGTCGCGCATCCGGTTCGCCGATCCGGCGGCGTTTGGAGATCGGCACGGCCACGCCGGCACCGAGCTCATGACCAAGGTCGACAACGGAATGCGGCGGCGGCTCAACCTTTGACGGCCTCGAGCATGGTGGACATCGCCGGGTCGAGGGCGGTGGTGGTGGTCATCATGGCGACGAACTGGTGGGTGTGCCAGGCGACAAGCTGGTCGCGGGAGCAGAACTTGTCCTGAAGCCAGGAGAGGGTCGAGCCCTCGACGACCGCGATCCACGTCTGCACGGTGATCGTCGTCAGCGGCGTCGGGTTGGTTATGCCGGCCCGGCCGAAGATCTCGGCCAGCGCGTGGTGCCGGACGGCATCGATGAGAGCGTCCGTATCGGACGGGGTTACCACGACGGCGCCCGTGCGCAGCAGCGCCAGGTAGGTCGGCGCGTAGTTGCTGGCGAAGTCGACGAAGTCGGTGACCGAGGCGGTCAGCTGCTCCAGCAGGGTTCCGGAGCGGCTGAGCGTGAACCGGGCGATCAGATCATCCGTCGCGGCGCGCAGGGCGGCGACGTGGATCGCCTCGGTGCTGGGAAAGTAGCGGTACACCAAGGCGCGCGAGACGTCGGCCTGCTCGGCGATGTCATCGATCGACACCTCGGACGGCGGCCGCCGCGCGAACAGGCTCAGCGCGGCTTCGATCAGATGCCTTCGCCGGGCCTCAGGTGACATCCTGCGGGGTGTTCTCGGTTCAGGTGGCACAACTCATGATCCCACCGATGAAGGCACGCGCGCGATCCGCCACGAATCGAGGATTTGTCAAGGGTACCCAGTGACCCTCGGCCACCGTATGAACCTGACCATCCGCGATGGTCTGCATCTCCACTCCCACAAAGCGATCCCGCGTCGGCGCGATCACCTGCACCGGCGTCGCCAGAGCCCCGGCCGCCCGGTGCCCGGCGAAAAGGTTGGCGCGGTACAGCTTCAGGCCGTGCTTGACATCCTCGTGGCTGACCGGGTGCCCCCGGTGCGAAGGGTCGATGAGGTCGACGGCCAACCGCAGCAACCCGATCCGCGAGACCACCTCCGCCGCGTACGGTATCTGGAAAAACAAGAGATAGCTGCTTTTCAGCGATTGGCGGTGCAGGCGATGAGAACGCATCCACTCCCGGGCCCGCCCCAAGTCCGGCCCCGAGATCGAGGTGAACGAGGCGGCCCGCAGCCCGTTGGCGAGCGCGTGCCACACCGCCACCGATCCCCAATCGTGCGCGATGATGTGTACATCTTCTTTGACCCCAACGGCTTTGAGGTCCTCGGCCAGCCGCTCCAGCCGGTAGGCCCGTGTCGCCTTTGGACGGTCGGACTGTCCGGCGCCGCGCAGGTCGAACGTGACGACCCGGAAGTCCGCGGCGAGTTCCCTGACCACACCGTCCCAAAGGGCGGAGCTGTCCGGGAACCCATGCACGCAGACGACGGTTGGCCCGGCCGCGTTCCCCCTCTCCCGGACAGCCAGCCGCGTGCCGTCATCGGAGATGAGGCTCGACATGCCGTCATCTTAGAATTCGTGTCAATAGCTTGCCGCGGGCGGGCCCGCCGCACCGCGCTCCCCCGTTCATAAGCCACGCTGGGAGGGAACCGCCCGCGTGATGAAAGCGAATCGGGTCGCTACAGCCAAGTCAACGAGGCGTCGCCAAGTTGCGGGAACCCGCCCATGATCCGCGACGGGTTGCGGGATCCCGCAACCCGTGTATCACGAGTTGGAATACGGGCAACATGACCTTCGGCCGATGTGATTATCTCGTTGGCGTGGCGCCCATCCTGAGCCGAGCGGGCCTGACCGCCGACGCGGACCTGGTCTACCGCGCCCTTGTCCGCTTTGGACAATCGCGCTCCGCCGCGCTCGCGGGCGATCTGAGCCTCAGCCACGGCCGCGTCCTGACCGCCCTGGCCAGCCTGCTCGCCGCCGGCCTGGTGAGCACCAAAGGCGAGGGCACCCGGCGGAGGTGGTCGGCCGGCGCCCCCAAGGACCAAACACCCCTCCTCCCAAGAGATTTGCCTGGCAATCACCCAGCGCCAACCAGAACCACCGGGCAATTGCCAGGCAAGTCCACCTACGTGCCCGGTCCGTACCCAGCCCAGTTCCAGGCGCTCACCGAGGTGCACCCGCTCGGCGACGACCTGCGCCACCTGACCAGCCGCCCAGCCGCGCAGCGCCGCCTCGACGAGCTCTACCGCCGGGGGCCTAGGGAGCTGCTGAGCATCGCCCCCGAGTCGAGCTGGGACGACGCCGCCATGACGGCGGCCGCGCGGGCCACCCACTGGATGGCCCACAACGGCGTGTTCATGCGCGAGCTGGGCACCCAACGGCTCAACCCCGATTTTCTCGTCCCCTATGGCGGGCTCCGGCTGCCGACCGACACCTACCGCCGCCTCACCGGCGCGCCCATGAAGTTGATCATCATTGACCGGCGGGTGGCATTCTTTCCGGTCGATCCCGGTAATCTCGAACGTGGCTACCTGGAGGTCTCCCAGGCTCCGATCGTCGAGTCCCTGGCCGCCCTGTTCGAGAAGCACTGGGCCGAGGGCAAGACGGACACCGACAACCTGGCGGAGGAACCGATGAGCGGTTTCCAGCTGAGCCCGCGCGAGGAGGCCGTCGTCGAGCAGCTGGTGCTCGGCCACACCGACGCGACCGCGGCCCGGGCGCTGCACATCAGCGAGCGGACCGTCTCGACCATCGTGCGCTCGCTCATGGAGCGGCTGGATGTGCGCAACCGCTTCCAGCTCGGGGTGGCGTTGGGAAGGCTTGACGCCGCGCCCCTTCCCCCGCCGGCGGGCAGGGAAAGGGGCAAAGACCTCAATCAGCGATCCGGAACCGGGACATAGGCGCGCTTCTGCGCACCGGTGTAGACCTGGCGGGGACGGCCCAGCTTGGTCTGCGGGTCGCTTATCATCTCGCGCCACTGCGCGATCCACCCGGGCAGCCGGCCCAGCGCGAACAGCACCGTGAACATCTTGGTGGGGAAGCCCATCGCCTTGTAGATGACGCCGGTGTAGAAGTCGACGTTGGGATAGAGCTTGCGCGCGATGAAGTAGTCGTCCTTGAGCGCGATCTCCTCGAGCTTCATCGCTATGTCCAGCAAGGGATCCGGCTTGTGCAGCTTGGCCAGGATGTCCTGCGCAGCCTTCTTGACGATCACGGCGCGAGGATCGAAGTTCTTGTACACCCGGTGGCCGAAGCCCATCAGGCGTACGCCCTCCTCCTTGTTCTTGACCTTGGTGACGAAACCGGCCACGTCGCCGCCGTCCTGGCGGATCTCCTCCAGCATCTCCAGCACGCTCTGGTTGGCCCCGCCGTGAAGCGGCCCGAAGAGCGCGTTGACGCCGGCGGAGACCGACGCGAACAGGTTGGCCTGGCTCGACCCGACCAGCCGCACGGTCGACGTCGAGCAGTTCTGCTCGTGGTCGGCGTGCAGGATGAACAGCTGATCAAGCACCCGCACCAGGTCCGGGTCGATGTCGTAAGCCGCCGCGGGTACGCCAAAAGTCATCCGCAGGAAATCCTCGACATAACCGAGCCGGTTGTCCGGGTAGAGCAGCGGCTGGCCGATCGACTTCTTGTACGCGTAGGAGGAGATCGTCGGCACCTTGGCCATGAGCCTGATCGTGGACAGGTCGACGTGCTCGGCGTCGAACGGGTCGAGGCTGTCCTGGTAGAAGGTGGACAGCGCGCTCACCGCCGATGACAGGACGGCCATGGGGTGGGCGTCGCGCGGGAACCCTTCGAAGAACCGGCGCATCTCCTCGTGCAGCAGGGTGTGCACCCGCAGGCGGCCGATGAAGTCCTCGAGCTGCGCGGCGGTGGGCAGCTCACCATAGATCAAAAGGTAGGAGACCTCGAGGAAGGTGGATTTCTCGGCCAGCTCCTCGATCGGGTAGCCGCGGTAGCGAAGGATCCCGGCATCGCCATCGATGAACGTGATCGCCGACTCGCAGGCGGCTGTGTTGATGAAGCCGATATCGAGGGTGACGTGCTCGGTCTCCTTGAGCAACGCGCTGATGTCCATGCCCGACGGACTCTCGGTTCCCTCTCGCAGTGGCAGCGGTAGCTCGCCTTTGGGGTGTTTCAACAGGAACTCGGACATGCCTTCACTCCGGGTCTCGGTCGGCTCGTTCGCAAGGTCATCGCATTTTCAGCGTACGACCCTACGGTCGAGGGCGTCACTGCATCCCACGTTTGCGAACGTTCCATACTGTGTTGTGTACAACACCGTCCGTATGCCGGTTTCAAAGATACTCGTCCCGTTTAAAACCACCCTCTCCGGGCCAATCGGGCAGCCCCGATCTCGCCTGACGCGGCCAAGGTCACCGCGGCCTCGGGCCACAGCTCGGCCAGGCGTTTGCCCACGTGCGAGCGGATCGGCTCGGAGTGCGCGAGGACGCTGCCGGCCAAGACGATCGGCGCGGCATCGCCCGGCGCGCGGACCTGCCCGGTGGTCGCGACCAGGTGTCGGGCCGCCTCGTCCACAATGGACAATGCCAGCTCGTCGCCGGCCAGCGCCGCCTCGGTGACCAGCGGAGCCAGGCCGCCCAGTTCGCGCGGTGGCCGGGCGTGCACGGCGACGACGAATCCATCAGGATCCGTTTCGCCGACGGCATTTGCCACTCTTTCTATCAACATTCCCTTGGTACCAAGGGAAAGCGCGCGTGCCGTGAGAGAGGCGGCCTGGCGTCCCAGCCAGAAGCCCGAGCCCAGATCGCCCAGCAGCCAGCCCAGCCCGTCGGCGACCCGCACCTGCGTGAACCCGTCGACCTCGGCGGCGGCCGCACCGGTGCCCGCGATCAGGACCGTGCCCCGGCGGGCGGTAGTGCCCGCCGCGAACGCGACGACGACGTCGCCGACGACCCGCAGCGGGCAGTCAAGCCCCAAGGTGGGCAACAACTTCTCGAAGATGTCCGAGCCCGCCGCCCCGGCCGCGCCCACCACCGCCGCTTCGATCCGGTCACGGTCCACATTGGACAAAGCGGCGGCGATGGCGCCGGAAACGTTGGCCCGGGCCACCTCGGGTGGGACCGCGACCGGGTTTCCGGCACCCGCGCGGCCATAGCCCACGCGGGTGCCGTCGGTCGTGGTGACCAGCGCCCGGGACGCCGTGCCGCCGACATCAACCCCGAGGACGAGCCTCATCCTGCCGCCTTCATCTTGCCGCCTTCATCTTGCCGTGATGAGATCATTGTGACGCCCACAGCGCGTAATCGGTGTTGGATCACTGCGAGCGCCACAACGATTGTGAGTGGTCAGCAGCGGCCGAGATCCTCCCACTGGGCTGTCCAGCCCGGTTCACTGCCCTGCGTCCACCAGCGCGCCCGCCACAGATGCACCCCATCGCCCGACTTGGGACCATTGGGGTCACCGTTGCGGCTGCGCTCCCACTTCACCCGCGAGCCCGCGGTGTAGGCGGTCGAGAACTGCCATGTCGCGACGCCGGTGCAGCCCACAGGCCCACCGGTCGGTGACGACGACGGGCTCGGTGACGACGGCGGGCTCGGTGACGACGGCGGGCTCGGTGACGACGGCGGGCTGGCGGTCGGTGATGCGGTCGGGCAGGTGCCACCGCCCGTGCCGACCGTGTCGATGTGGCCGACTCCCGAGGCGCGGTAGGAGGCGACGCGGGCGTTGGCCTGCGCCGGGGTCAGCACCTCGCCCGCCGCGTGCAGCAGGTAATCCACCTGCTGGCGGTAGGTGGCCATGCCACCCAGATGCGCTGCGGTGTCGATGAACCACAGGTTGAAGTTGATGGACATCACGGTCTCTGGGTAGTAGATCCCGCTGTGGTCGGCGATCGGCACGCCGTCGATGAAGTACCTCACGTGACCGGCCGAGACGGTGAACATCAGGTCGTGCCAGCCGTTGTAGGACTGCCTCTGTTCATTGTGGACATTGACGGCCTGCCACGGCTCGGGGTTGTA
>Ga0075428_100000421_pt1 | contig 42169 bp, 38 predicted proteins | sample RhiMetdeltSRZDD2_FD_75291 | JGI IMG/M metagenome (GOLD analysis project Ga0075428, IMG submission 75291) | Populus rhizosphere microbial communities from Tennessee, USA - Rhizosphere MetaG P. deltoides SRZDD2 | ecosystem: Host-associated > Plants > Roots > Rhizosphere > Soil | place: USA... | reverse complement strand
TTGTCGGAGGCTGCGCCGTAGGTTTTCCACAGGGACGGGACACCACTACCGGAAACTGCGCTCTCGATTTTCCACACTAAATGGGACACCACCCTCTTCCCTGCGGCGGATACGCTGGAAAAAAGAGGACGGCCACGCGGCTGGCCTCAGGGACCGCTTCCTTTAAGAGGGCAAGCCTCTGGCCACAAGTTGCCGCCCGGCTTCGCAAGGCTCTGAACCAGACCGATCCCAACTGGATCACCTACCCCGCCAAAGATCACGGGAATTTTGGTTCGACTTTCTTCGCCGCCAGTGCCGCTGGCGCCTCAACGCCGAGCGGCGCGGCAAGGAGCGCAACGCTCCCGGTCAAGAAGGCGCGACGGTCCATCCCGCGGACCTCCGGCTGGCGCGATGCTAGCGCCCGACGAGGTGCTCAGCAACAGCCGGAACAAATGATGTTCTTTGTTCCGGCCACAATTCTCCCCGGCCTCCCCACGAATGGCGCGGATTTCCGCGCCGGGCGGGGAACCGGACCTGTTCCAGGTCGAAAGATGCGCTCAGCGGTGGTCGACTGCACCGATCGGCCTACTCCGAAGGGCACATAGATCGCGAGTCGTGGTTCTTGATACGGTCCGATACCCACGCATTTGAGGCTCAAGTGTGGGTATTGACCTGCGCCGGACTGGCGCGCTTTGCCTTCGAGCGCCCCGGGATTGGCCCGGGGCGTTTCGCTTCCCGTAGGAGACGGCATATAACGCCGACCGAAAGCGTTCGCAAACTGCTCGTCAGTGCTCCAGGCATCGCGGCATGTGACTCCTGCTTGGCGCGCGGCTGCGCCATCAGCCTTGAGGAGATCCGTGCGGCCACCACGGTGCTTCTGCAAACCGCCGGCTTTCGGCGCCACGATCGTTGTTGGAGTTGTGGTCGCCACGTCGACGCGGTCATGTACCGCGCAACGTGCGTTCATTGCACCCTGCCGATCGAAACGAATGACGACGCCGTGGGCTTCGGAACGAACTTGTTCCACGCTGCGTGTCTGACTGTTCTTCGTCGGCGCTCGCTGTAGCTGCTATGGCCTTCGATTGCTTGCGTCCACGGGTTCGCGACATGCGTGCTCGCCGGATAACGGCCTCGCTGCCTGGCGCGTCGTGAAGGAACGCGGGTAGGAGGAGCTGAGTCGGTCTACAGGGGCGGCCCCGACGAGTCTTACGGATTCGCGTTCGCCATTGCTCGTATCTCAGCCGTCAAGAAAGAATCTTTTCCCGAACTCGAAATGCCGTGCTCGATCCGTTCGCGCTCGGGAGAGCGGCACCCTTCATAGAAAGAAAAGGCCTCGACCGTTAACTTGACTTGCCGCCCGCCAAGCGTCATATCGACCCACTCTTGCTGAGTCACAGCTCGTTCAAGCTCCGCAAGGCGCTCGGCATATGGAGCCTGTGCGCGATGGAACTCCGAAGTGACGTCATTGATCTCTCGATCGAATTCCCGACGTCGCTCGCGAATCCAGTTACGGAACACAGCCTCATGCCGCTCATTCATCTCAGCCCACGATGCCTCGAATCGCCTGAGCCTCATGGAATGGAAAATCAGCATGACAGCCACACCCAAGACGGAGGCGGCGAGAAAGACTGGTGGCGGAAGTTCGGCCAGCATACGTGCCCACAGTGCAAGCTGAGCCGGCAATGGAAGCTCAGGCGGCGGCTTGACTTCGAGATACTTGAGCGCTGAGGCCAATGCCAAGGCGATGGACAAGGCGGCCACCGCCCACGACACCAGCCGCTTCAGCCACCGCCACATGAGGGTCCCCTTGGTCGGGGCATGTCAGCCGCCGTCTCGAAGGTGAAATCGTCCACTTGTCGAAGCATCACCCATCCGTTCGAGCACGTCGCGCTGCGCCTCGACGCTGCTCATAGGGCAGCGCTAGGTACAATCCAAACCATGCGGGTTTCCGAGCGGCTCCGCCGACTCCACGAGAGCGGCCGGCTCAAGAGCATCGTATTTCTCCTGATCATCATCGCGACGCTGGCCGTCTGGGCGTTTGGCTTGATCTACCTGAGCGGATGAGAAGGTTAGGGCTCATGTCGCCGATTAATTGCCGGGATCATGTCCGGTGCACTCTAGAATTTCGTCTATGGGCCCACATACCGTCTGGGTCGGCGCAGTCTGGTGCCTCGTCGTGTACGCGCTCTACTGTGCGATGCACGCGACACTGCCGGGCCTCGAACGACCAGCCAGCGTGTTTGAAGTCCTCGCAGGTGTTGTCGTCGCCGTGACCTTCGGCGCGATGCTGGGCCTGCTCCTGACGCGTTAGCGTCCTCACGCCGCGCCGTTTCCGACGCCGGATTTGGTGACCTCGACATGAAAACGCGCGAGACGTGCAGGGGCGCTAGCGCACATCGCGCGGCAGTGCCGATTCAACCCCGGCGGTGTCGAGCGCCCGCCGCGCCTCGCCGAGCAAGGGGTCTTTGGCGCCGGTGGCCTGCAGCTGCTCGTAGTACGCTTCGGCGGCCGTGCGATCGCCGGTGGCGACGAAGCACTGCACGGCGCCCACGAGCGCACGGCCGTAGCCCGGTGACCCGGTGGTGAAGAACGCCGCCGAGATGATGAACATGTTGACCGCTTCGCCATGGCGGCCTGCAGCATTGAGGAGTTTGCCGCTGCGATAGGCGGCCTCGCCGGCCACTTCGCGCTCGGCGGCGTGCGCCGGGCTACGACGCAAGGCGTCGGTCGGTACGGAGTCGACCAGCTTCGTGTAGGCAGCGAGAGCTTCAGGCCTCCGATCCAGCGCAGCAAGAGAATCGCCCGTACCGAGAAGCGCCAGTCGACCCGAGCGCGAATCCGGCGCAGCGGCAACGGCCTTGGTGAACCACTCGAGCGCCGCCGCGTGTTGCCCACGCTCGTGCGCCAGGCGCCCGAGCTCGTACGTGGCTTCGCTCGCCGTCTCGCCCGTCGAACTCTGTGCGGCCGCCTGTAGCAATCGACGCGCGCGGTCCGCCTGACCTGTCTCCTGCAGCAGCCGGGCTTGCGACAGCAAGCTCTCCGGCGCACGCTCCAGCGTAGACGGAACGTGCTCGTAAGCCTCGAGCGCCTCGCGGCGATCGCCCATCATCTGGCTGATCTCGGCCAGCCTCAGCCATGCGCGCGGGGATTCATCACCGCCGGCGAGCGCGGCACGCCGAAACTGCTCACGCGCCTGCGGCAGTGCTCCGGCGTGCACGAGTGCCTCGGCCAGCGCCAGACGCGCGCGGCGGCCGGCGGGTGCGTCGGCGTAGCGCGCGACGATTTTTTCGTAATCGCGCGTGGCCACCGGCCAGCGTCCGGCCGCCGCCGCCGCCTCGGCAACACGAGTCAGCAGCACCGGCGCCGCCTGGTAAGAGGGGAAATCATCGACGAGACGGTTGGCCAACGAATCGACCAGCGGATCCGTCCAGCCGCGCTCGTTGGCCGCGACGAGCGCGACACCGTGCAGCAGCGGCGGTGTCGTCTGCGCCTCGCGCATATCGATGATGGCGGTGGCGAAGCGCTCGAGCGAGTCGCCGCGCACAGGGGGGCGCGGCAATGCCGACTCCAGCGCCGCCTCGGCGCCCGGCGTTGCGAACGCCGCGGCGATCGCCGCGGAGTCCTGCACCACCGGCGTCCCGCTCGTACGGATGACCTCGCCCAGCTCGCGGGCGGCGGCCTTCTCGTCTCCGCGGTGCAGCGCAAGCAGCGAGCGCTGCAGGAGCGCCGCGCCCGCGTACGGGCTGCGCGGGTAGTTGGCGAGCACGCGATCGAGCGCCGCCTGCGCGGACGCGAGATCGCCGGCTTTGTTTGCCGCGACGGCGGCCAGGATCAGCGCGAGCGGAGCGCGCGCGTCGCCCGGGAAGTCGTCGGCGACCTGCGACCACGTCAAGCGCGCGTGACCCGCCTCGCCCTGGCGGAGTTTCGCCCATCCGCGTGCCATGGCTGCGCGCGGTGCCTCGCGAAGCGCGCGATAGCTCGCGAGGTAGGCGGTGTAATGAGCAGAGGCCCGCGCATAATCGCGCAGCGCGAACGCCGCGTCACCCGCAAGCAGCAGCGCGGAGGCACGCAACGACGCAGGCGGCTTCGATCGCAGCACCGTTTCCGCGCCTGCGAGGGCACGTGGGAAATTCCCTCGCGCCAGATCTTGCTGCGCCGTCGCGAGAATACCATTCAAGGCCCACGTGGGCGCCGCCGGCGCGCCGCGCGCCGTTCCGCCGCCTGTCGTGCGGCCACCACTTTGAACAGGATCACCGCCAGCAGCGCGGACGCTGGCGCCGATCGCGGCGATCAGCGCGACGAACGCGCACACGCGCACACAAACGAGGCGGCTAGCGGCGCTCACACGCGTGGCGGAAACGCCTTCACTCGGAGAGATCGTGGCTCACCGCGAGCCCGCCTTCGGTCCACGGGGATCGGCGGCGTCGGGCAGGCACAGGAGCTCCTGTATTCCCGCTCTGGATGTTGCGCTCATCCGAGCGTCGCTGTTGAACGCGACATCCCATCCGGTCTTCTTCCAGTCTTTGGCCCGCGCGCTGAGCTCGTGAATGCACGCCTTGCGGTTCCCGAAGCCAGTAACGACCGTCCAGGCTTCCGCCGCCGTCTGTTCGTTCGCACGATTCCACATAAGCCAGGCGCATTCAGCCCACCCTGACGATGCCAGCGTGAACACGGCCAGGATGGCGGTGAGCATCGCGGTGGCGAAGGTACGGGTCATCAACACCCTCCCAGGCAGACGATGAGCGTTTTCGCACCCATGGCTCGGTAGCCTGCAGAGGTCGCGCCATCGAGTCGTGCTGCTTCACGGCATCAGGGAAAGTTTTTGGATAGTTGGCGCGCGCGCCGCGGCGGTCGGAGAGAACCTGAGCGCGCGGTGGAAGCAGACGGCGTCCGCGGAGCCGATCGCATTGTCTAGACTGGTATATCCACCGACAGATGTGGACAACCGTGGATAACTGGAGCGATTTCTGTTGCCGCAGCGTGGCCGCAACGGTATCGTCGCGCCGCAGTGGTCGCAGCGTTGTGGCCGACAATTTCAGAAGCTGTCAGAGGCGCTCACGGCTTCGTCTGTTCGCACTGCATCGCGTCAGCCGTCGCTCTTCCCAGTGCACTCGTGGCCATGGCGACGCTCGGCCTGGGTCGGCGCAACGACTTTGAGACGGCGGACGCGACGTGCGGGTGCTGCGGGGTCCGTCGCCGCGTGATCCGCGCGCGACCGGTACGCGCGCCCGACTGGCCGGCCTGAGTCGAACCGCTCCCGCAGTCGTTGGGGGAGGCTTTCGCTGGAGCGGGAAACGGGATTCGAACCCGCGACCCCGACCTTGGCAAGGTCGTGCTCTACCACTGAGCTATTCCCGCGTGCCAGCGGAGACGGATTGTACCACGCCGCTCAGGGAGCGGCGGCCCGCAGCGCCTCCGCCGCGTCCTCGGGACGCGCGGGATTGATGAAGAATCCACTGCCCCACTCGTAGCCCGCCACCCGCGTGAGCTTCGGGATGATCTCCAGGTGCCAGTGGAAGTAGTCGAGCGCCCCGTCGCGCAGCGGCGCGGTGTGCAGCATGAAGTTGAACGGCGGTGAGCTGAGCGCGCGGTTCATGTGACGCAGGAACGTCCCGACCATGATGGCCAGCCCGCGCAGCTCCTCGACGCTCGACTCCTCGAACGCCGAGCGATGGCGCACGGGCAGGATCCAGGTCTCGAACGGAAATCGCGGGGCGAATGGCTCGAGCGCGATGAAGCCGCCGGTCTCCGCCACCACGCGACGCCGGTCGCGCCGGTCCTGGCGGATGATGTCGCACCACACGCAGCGCTCCTTGCGCTCCCAGTACGCCTGCGATCCCGTGAGCTCTTCCGTCACCATGATGGGGATGATCGGCGTGGCGATGAGCTGGCTGTGCGGGTGCTCGAGCGAGGCTCCCGCCGCTTCGCCGTGATTCTTGAACACGAGCACGTACTCGAAGCGCGGGTCCTTCTTGAGATCGAGAATCCGGTCGCGGAACGTGAGAAACACCTCCGCCACGGCGTCGACGGACAGCGTGGCCAGCGACGCCGAGTGGTCCGGCGCCTCGATCACGACCTCGTGCGCGCCGACGCCGTTCATCCGGTCATAGAGCCCCTCACCCGAGGGCTCGAGCTCACCTTCGATCCGCAGCGCCGGAAACTTGTTGGGCACGACGCGCAGCGACCAGCCCGGCTCGTCGCGTCCCGTGTCGGGCGGGCGCACCGCCACGATTTCCGGCGGCGTTTTGTCCTCGTTCCCGGTGCAGAAGACGCACGGCCCGCCGCGCGCGCGCACGGGCTCGGTATTGAAGTCCGTCGGCCGCCGCGCGCGCTCGGTGGAGATGATCACCCAACGACCGACCACCGGGTCCTTGCGCAGCTCAGGCACGGCGACCCTCCACCGGCGCGTCCTCGCGGGTCGGCGCGCGGCCGAGCAAGGAGGCGAGCGCATCGGGGGCCGGCTTGCCGTCGAACAGCACCGCGGCGACCTCGGCGCAGATCGGCAGCGACACGCCGTGTCGCGCGGCGAGCGCGAGCGCGGAGCGCACGGTCGGAACCCCCTCGGCCACCATGAGCGTCTTGCCCGCGGCGGCGCTCAAGCTGTCCCCGCGCGCCAGCGCCATGCCGAGCGAGCGATTGCGCGAGAGCGTGCCGGTCGCCGTCAGCACCAGATCGCCCATGCCCGCGAGCCCTGCGAGCGTGGTCGGCTCGCCGCCCAGCGCGATGGCCAATCGGGTCATCTCGGCGAGGCCGCGCGTGATCAGCGCCGCGCGCGCGTTTTCGCCGAGGCCCAGGCCGTCGGAGAGGCCAGTAGCCAGCGCCATCACGTTCTTCAGCGCACCGCCGGCCTCGACTCCGATGACGTCACGATTGGCATAGAGCCGGAACGCGCGGGCCCCCAGCCGCCCCTGCAACATCATCGCAAGCGCGTCGTCGGCGGCGGCGATGACCGCGGCCGTCGGCGTTCCCAGCGCCACCTCGCGCGCGAATGTCGGGCCCGACAGAGCGGCCACGCGCGCGTGGGGGAGCCGCTCGCGCACCAGCTCGGTCATCCGCACGTGACGCACGGGATCGAAGCCCTTGGTCGCCGACACGATCACCGCATCGCGCGGCGCCGGCACCGTCGCCAGCGTGGCGGCAAAATACTCGGACGGCACGACCATCACGATGATGTCGGCGCCGTCCACGGCGGCGCCAATGTCGGCCGTCACCTTCACGTCGTCTGGAACGTCGAAGTCGGGCATGTACAGCGGATTGCGGCGGCGCGCGCGGATCCCGTCCACGATCTCCGTTTCACGCGCCCACAGCCGGACCACCGCCCCGGTGCGTGCCAGATGGATCGTGAGCGCCGTTCCCCAGGAGCCCGCGCCGACCACGGCGATCATCGCGTGGCCTGCGCCTGCCGCCGCTCTCCGAGCCGGCGCTCGGTCCCCGCGCGCAGCCGCGCAATGTTGTCGTGGTGGCGCAGGATGACGATGAGGGCCACCACCAGGGCGCCGAACACGGCCGGACGCGGCGCGCCGAGTGCCCACGCGCCAAACGGGACGCACGCCGCGCCCAGGAGCGAGCCGAGCGACACGAAGCGCGTGGTCATCACCACCACGATAAACACCGGCAGCGCCGCCAGCGTCGCCAGTGGCACCAGGCGCAGCAGCGCGCCGAGCCCCGTGGCAACGCCCTTGCCGCCTCGAAATCCAAGGAACACGGACCAGCAGTTGCCGACGACGGCGGCTGCCGCGCCAAGCGCCAGCGCGCTCGGCACATCGCCGCCGATTCGGCCGGCCAGCGCGACGGCGATCCAGCCCTTGGCGATGTCACCGAACAGCGTGACCAGCCCAGGCAGCCGTCCCGCCGTGCGCAGGACGTTGGTGGCCCCGATGTTGCCGCTGCCGTGACGGCGGATGTCCGTCACGCCGAAGAGCCGCGCGACGAGGTATCCGACCGGGACGGCACCGACGAGGTACGCGGCGACGGCCGCGAGAACGATCACGACCAGCGTTCTTCGTCGGGCACGATGGCGCGGTAGTCCGCCTTCCTGAAGAACCGATAGAAGTAGTCGACCGCCGAGACGATCGTCAACGCGACGGCGACCCACAGCACGCCGACGGCGGCGCCGTGAAACGATGTCGACACGATGCCCTTCTCGAGGATCAGCATCGTCACCGCCACGTACTGGCTGACGGTCTTCCACTTGGCCAGCCGTGACGCGGGAACGATCACGCCGTGCCCGGCCGAGACCGCGCGCAGCCCGGTCACCGCCAGCTCGCGCCCGATGATGACCACCACCACCCAGGCGGCGATCTTGTCGATCGTCAGCAGCGAGACCAGCGCGGCGGCGACGAGCAGCTTGTCGGCGATCGGATCGAGCAGCGTGCCCAGCGTCGTGACCTGGTTCCGACGTCGCGCGAGCACGCCGTCGAGCCAATCGGTGAGCGCCGCCGCCGTGAAAATGGCCGCCGCGATGAGTGCGTGCACGCGTGAGCTGGAGATAAGGAAGAGGATGAGCAGCGGGACCGCGACGATCCGCGTGAGGGTGAGCCCGATCGGTAAGTTCACGCTTCGCTCCCGCTCGCCCGGGTCTCGGGCAGCGTCATTATCCTTTCGCCGCAACGACCTTGTCAACGTTCGGACGATACTCCGGCACGAGGCTCGACGTGTCGAGGCTGAGGCACGCGGCCACGTCGAGCGCCCGTCCGCGCGACGCCAGATGCCGGGCCCAGGACGAATCGTGCGCCAGACGGGCCACATCCTTGCCGTACGGCCCCGCCAGCTCCACCGCCGCTTCCGCCGCCTGCGTCGCGCGCGCGGCCGGCTCGCTCGCCAGCAGGCGCTCGGCCAACAAGCCGGCGCACACGTGGTCCTCCAGTGAGCGGGCGCCGCGCTCGCCGGAGCACAGCAACAGCACATCGCGACGACCGTCGAGCGCCCACGCCGCCGCCGCGCCGAGGTTCACGAAGGCCGCGACGCCGATCGCGATCGCGCCGCGCGCGGCGAGCAGCGCGCGCGTGCCGTTGCTGGTCGTCATGATGACCACGCGGCCCCCGACGCGCTCGCGCGTGAACTCCAGCGGCGAGTTACCCAAGTCGAAGCCCTCGAGCGGCTCGCCGCGGCGCTCCCCGGCCACCAGCGCGTCGGGCTGCGCCGCCAGGCGAAGGCGCGCCTCCTCGGGCGTGGCCACGGGCACGATCCCTGCGCAGCCGTTGGCCAACGCGCTGACGATGCACGTCGCGGCCCGCAGCACGTCGATGACGAGCACGCGCGAGCCCGCGATGGCGGCACGGTCGAGGCCGTCGGGGGTGACGGCGACATCCACCCGCACGTTCAGCCCCGACGGTCGCGCAGCGAGCGGATCTTGAGGCGGAGCGCGTTGAGGTTGATGAACCCCTCCGCGTCGCGCTGCCGGTAGACGGTGTCGGCCTCGAACGTCGCGAAGTCGGTGCGGTAGAGCGAAAGCGGCGAGCGGCGGCCGGTCACGGTGACGTTGCCCTTGTAGAGCTTGAGCCGCACGCTGCCCGTCACGTCCTGCGCGCACTCGTCCATCAACGTCTGGAGCGTCCGGCGCTCGGGCGCGAACCAGAAGCCGTAGTAGATCATCTCGGCGTAACGCGGCACGAGCCCGTCGCGTAGATGCAGCACCTCGCGATCGAGCGTGAGCGATTCGAGCGCGCGCCGCGCGACGTGCAAGATCGTCCCGCCCGGGGTCTCGTAGACGCCGCGCGACTTCATGCCGACGTAGCGGTTCTCCACGAGATCCACGCGACCGATACCGTGCTCGCCGCCGACGCGGTTCAGCGTCGTGAGCAGCTCCACCGGTCCGAGACGGCGGCCGTCCACCGCGACCGGATCGCCGCGCTCGAATTCGACGAGGATGTCGATCGGGATGTCCGGCGCCGCTTCGGGAGACTGCGTCAGCTGGAACATCTTGTCCGGCGGCGCCGCCCACGGGTCCTCGAGGATCCCGCCTTCGTACGAGATGTGGAACAGGTTGCGATCGGTCGAGTACGGCCGCTCGGCCGTCACCGGCACCGGGATATCGTGGCGTCGCGCAAAATCCAGCAGCGCGGTGCGCGAATTGAGGTCCCACTCGCGCCACGGCGCAAGGACGGTGAGCTGCGGCGCCAGCGCGGCGTAGGTGAGCTCGAAGCGCACCTGGTCGTTGCCCTTGCCGGTGGCGCCGTGGGCGACGGCATCGGCGCGCTCCTTCAGCGCGATCTCCACCTGCGCCTGCGCGATCAGCGGGCGTGCGATGGAGGTGCCGAGCAGGTACGCGCCCTCGTAGATCGCGTTGGCGCGCAGCATCGGAAAGATGAAGTCGCGCACGAACGTCTCGCGGAGGTCGACCACGTGCACGGCCACCGCGCCGGTCTTGAGCGCCTTGTCACGGATCGGAATGAGCTCCTCGCCCTGGCCGAGATCGGCGCAATAGGCGACGACGTCGCAGCGATACGTCTCGATGAGCCAGCGCAGGATGACGGAGGTGTCGAGACCGCCGGAGTAGGCGAGGACGACCCGCTTGACCTCAGGCATCGTCGACAGAGCCTCCGAGCAGGTCGAGGATCACCGCCTTCTGGGCATGCAGCCGGTTCTCCGACTGGTCGAGCACGATCGAGCGGGGCCCGTCGAGCACCGCGTCGGTGATCTCCTCGCCGCGGTGGGCGGGCAGACAGTGCATGACGACGGCGCTCGACTTGGCGAACCCGACGATCGTGTCGTTGAGCTGGTAGCGGCTGAACGCCTCCTGGCGCGTCGTCCTCTCCGTCTCCTGGCCCATGGACGTCCACACGTCCGTGTAGAGCACGTCGGCGCCGGTGGCCGCGCGACGGACGTCTTCCGTGACCTCGATCCGACCGCCGAGGTGCTGCGCGTGTTCCAGCACACCGCGATCAGGCTCGTAACCCGGCGGGCATGCGATGACCATCGAGGCGCCGAGCAGGCCACCGACGAGCAGGACCGAGTGGCAGACGTTGTTGCCGTCGCCGATCCACGCCAGCCGGGTCTTGGCGGGATCGAGGCCACGCTGCCAGAGCGTGAACCAGTCGGCGATCGCCTGGCACGGATGCTCGAAGTCGGACAGCGCGTTGATCACCGGGATGCCCGCGTGTCGCGCGAGCGCGTCCACGGTAGCGTGGACGAAGACGCGAGCGACGATGGCATCGACCCAGCGCGAGAGGTTGCGTGCGACGTCGGGTACCGATTCGCGGGTGCCGAGGCCGATCTCCTGCCCCGACAGGTACACCGCCCGCGCCCCCAGCTGCACGGCGCCGACCTCGAAGGTCACCCGCGTGCGCAGCGACGGCTTCTCGAAGATCAGCGCCAGCGAGCGGCCCGCCAGCGGCGCGCCCCGCCGCCCCTCTTTCCAGCGCTGCTTGAGATCGGCGGCGAGCTCGAAGAGGCCGAAGACCTGCTCGCGCGTGAGATCGCCGGCGGAGACGAGATGCCTCACGCCTTGGCTCGGGCCAGCACCGTCTTCAAGATGTCGACCGCCCGGCGGATGTCGGCCGAATCCACGATCAGCGGCGGCACCAGCCGCACGACCTTTTCCCCGGCGCTCAGCACGAGCAGACCCTGCTCGCGGCACGCGTCCAGCACCGGCGCCGCCGCCGTCGTCAGCTCGACCCCGATCAGCAGGCCGCGGCCGCGCACCTGCGTGATGACCGGGCACGCGGGCTGGATCGCCCGCAGCGCGTCCATCAGCTCCCGGCCCATGCGGGCGGCGCGCTCGGGGAGCTTGTCACCGATGACCGTCGTGAGCGTGGCGAGCGCGACCTGTGTGACGAACGGGGTCCCCCCGAACGTCGAGCCGTGCGAGCCGGCGGTCAGCACGCTCGCCGCCTCGCTCCGACACAGCATGGCGCCGATCGGCACGCCGTTGGCCAGCGCTTTCGCCAGGGTCATGACATCGGGCTCGATGCCGGAGTGCTCGTAGCCCCAAAGCGTGCCCGTCCGGCCGATCCCGGTCTGGATCTCATCGAAGATGAGCAGCGCTCCCGATTCGTCGCAGAGCTTGCGGAGTCCCGGCAGATAGTCGTCGTCGGGCACGTTCACGCCGCCTTCGCCCTGGATCGGCTCGACGAGGATCGCGGCGGTGTGGCTGTCGATCGCCCGCTCCATTGCGCGCAGGTCGTTGTAGGGCACGTGCTTGAAGCCGGGCATCAGCGGCTCGAAGCCGTGCTGGTACTTCGGCTGCCCCGTCGCGGTCACCGTGGCCAGCGTGCGGCCGTGGAACGAATTGTTGGTCGCGATGACCTCGTAGCGGTCGTCGGCGAGCTTGTCCTTGCCGTACTTGCGTGCCAGCTTCAGGGCGGCCTCGTTGGCCTCCGCGCCGGAGTTGCAGAAGAACACGCGGTCGGCGAACGAGTGCTCCACGAGCAGCTTCGCGAGATGGATCTGCGGCGCCGCGTGGAAGATGTTCGAGACGTGCAGCAGCGTGGCCGCCGCCTCGCGGATGGCGCCGGTCACCACGGGGTGGCAGTGGCCGAGCGCGGTCACCGCGATGCCGGTGGTGAAGTCGAGATACTCGCGCCCGTCCGAATCCCATACGCGCATGCCGTCGCCGCGGACGAGCAGGATCGGCGTGCGGCCGTAGTTCGGCGTGTGGTATTTCGCGGACCATTCGAGCAGCGTCTTCGTGTCGACCTTGTCGTCCTTCACAATACGATCTCCGTCCCGATGCCTTCTCGCGTGAACAGCTCGAGGAGGATCGCGTGGGGCAGTCGGCCGTCGATGATGTGCGCCTTCGCCGTGCCGCCCTGCAGCGCCCGCAGCGCGGACTCCACCTTCGGGAGCATGCCGCCCTCGATCACCCCCGCCTTCATGAGCCGCTCGGCGTCCTTGCGCGCGAGCGTACTCACGAGCTTGCCGTCTTTCCCGTTGATTCCCTGCACGTCGGTGAGATGGATGAGCTTCTCCGCCCCCAGCGCCGCGGCCACCTCGCCCGCCACCAGATCAGCATTGATGTTGTACGTCTCGCCGCCGCCGCCCACGCCCACGGGCGCGATGACGGGGATGAAGCCGTGCTCCTCCAGCAGCCGGATCGGCTCGGCGTTGACGTGCTCGACTTCGCCGACGAGGCCGATGTCCAGCGTCTCTCCGCCGGGCAGCCGATGCAGCCGCCGCCGCGACAGCAGCATCTGGCCGTCCTTACCCGAGAGCCCGACCGCCTTGCCGCCATGATGATTGATCAGCCCGACGATCTCCTTGTTGATCTTGCCGACGAGCACCATCTCGACGATCTCGACGGTCTCCTCGTCGGTGACGCGCATGCCGCCCACGAACGAGGGCTCCTTGCCGAGCCGCTTCATGAGGGCGCCGATCTGCGGCCCGCCGCCGTGGACGATGACCGGATTGATGCCGACGAGGTGCAGGAGGATGACGTCGAGTGCGAACGATTCCTTGAGATCCGCCTGGTCCATCGCGGCGCCGCCGTACTTGATGACGACGGACTTGCCCCGGAACTCCCGGATGTACGGGAGCGCCTCCATGAGGATTTCGACGCGCTTGGCGGCGTTTTCCATGCTCACAGGATGTAGCGGGACAGATCCTGATCTCGCCAGATGTCGGCGAGCCGCTGGCGAACGTACTCGGCGTCGATCGTCAGCTCCTTGCCCGGCATCTCCGGGGCGTTGAACGAGATGTCCTCCACGAGCTTCTCCATAACCGTGTACAGGCGCCGCGCGCCGATGTTCTCCGTGCTCTCGTTCACGCGCATCGCGATCTCGGCGATGGCGTCCACGGCCTCGGGCAGGACGCGGAGCGTGACGCCTTCCGTCTTTAGCAGCTCCACGTATTGCCGCACCAGCGCGTTCCGGGGCTCGGTCAGGATGCGGACGAAATCCGCGCCCGTCAAGGGCTCGAGCTCCACGCGGATCGGGAACCGCCCCTGCAGCTCGGGGATGAGATCCGACGGCTTGGCGACGTGAAAGGCGCCCGCGGCGATGAACAGCACGTGATCGGTGCGTACGACGCCGTACTTGGTCGTCACCGCCGACCCCTCGACGATCGGCAGCAGGTCGCGCTGCACGCCCTCCCGCGAGACGTCCGGGCCGTGGGCGGCGCTCTGACGGCCGGCCACTTTGTCGAGCTCGTCCAGGAAGACGATGCCGGAGTTCTCCACTCGGCGGATCGCCTGGGCCACGACCTCCTCCATGTCGATGAGCTTCGCGGCTTCCTCCTGGGCGAGCAGCCTGCGGGCTTCGACCACGCGCACACGCCGCCGCTTCGTCTTGGTCGGCATGATGTTGCTGAGCATGTCCTTGAGATGGATTCCCATCTCCTCCATGCCCTGGCCGGAGAGCACTTCGATCATCGGCATCGCCTGCTGCTGCGTCTCCAGCTCCACGAGCCGCTCGTCCAGCCTTCCGCCGCGGAGCTGAGAGCGCAGCTTCTCGAGCGTGGTCTCGCGCGAAGCGCCAGGGCTCACCTGCTCGAGCGAGGCGCTGCCGAACGGCTCGCCGCCCGAGCGCGGCAGCAGGAGCTCGAGCAGCCGATCCTCGGCGAGCCGCTCGGCCTTCTCCTGCACCTGCGCGGTCAGCTCGGCCTTGACCATGTTGACGCCGAGCTCCGTGAGGTCGCGGATCATCGATTCGACGTCGCGGCCGACGTAGCCGACCTCGGTGTACTTCGACGCCTCGACCTTCACGAACGGCGCCTGCGCCAGCCGCGACAGGCGCCGCGCGATCTCGGTCTTTCCCACGCCGGTGGGGCCGATCATGATGATGTTCTTGGGGGCGACCTCATCGCGAAGCTCGGGCGGCAGATTCTGACGTCGCCAGCGGTTGCGCAGCGCGATCGCCACCGCGCGCTTGGCCTTGGCCTGGCCGACGATGTAGCGGTCCAGCTCGGCGACGATCTGGGCGGGCGTGAGACTCGCGCTGGTCGCGCCGGGGCCCGCGCTCACAGCGATTCCACCGTGATCTGATCGTTCGTGTAGATGCAGATCGTGGAAGCCACCCGCATCGCCTCGGTGACGATGGCCTTCGCGTCGAGCTCGGAATTCGCAACCAACGCGCGCGCGGCCGCGAGCGCATACGGTCCGCCCGAGCCGATGCCGATCAGCCCGTCGTCGGGCTCGATGACGTCACCGGTGCCCGAGACGATGAGCGAGTGCTCGCGATCGGCGACCGCCAGCAGCGCCTCCAGGCGACGCAGCACGCGGTCCGTGCGCCAGTCCTTGGCCAGCTCGACGGCGGCGCGCGGCAGGTTGCCGCGGTGCTCCTCGAGCTTCGCCTCGAAGCGCGCGAACAGCGTGAAGGCGTCGGCCGCCGCCCCGGCGAATCCCGCAAGCACACGATCGCCGTGCACCTTGCGAACCTTGCGCGCTCCGGCCTTGACCACCGTCTGGCCGATCGTCACCTGGCCGTCGCCCGCCATGGCGACGTTGCCGCGGTGGCGAACGGACAGCACCGTCGTCGCGTGAAACATCGGACTATTGTAGCGGATTTATTTCGCGACGCTTATGGTCGCGGGCTCGCAGAGGCGGCGGCGCGCGGGTGTGCCGCTTCGTAGGTCTTCAGCAGCTGCGCGGTGCTCACGTGCGTGTAGCGCTGCGTGGTGGAGAGCCGGCTGTGACCGAGCAGCTCCTGGATCATACGCAGATCCGCGCCGCGATCGAGCAGGTGCGTCGCGAAGGTGTGCCGCAGCGTGTGCGGGCTCACGCGTCGGGTGACGCCGGCGGCGCGCGCGGCGCGCCGCACGATCGTGTGGATCGAGCGCGCGGAGAGCCGACCGCCGCGCCGATTGACGAAGACCGGTCCCCGTGCGGTCGCGCGCCGGCCCAGGTAGGCGTCGAGGGCGCGGGCGGCGGGCGCCCCGTACGGCACCACGCGCTCCTTGCTCCCCTTGCCGAGGACGCGCACGGTTCGCGTCTCCCGATCCAGCGCCTCGAGATCGAGACTCGCCAGCTCGGACACGCGCAACCCCGTCGCGTAGAGCAGCTCGAGCACGGCCACGTCGCGGACGCGCGCATCGCCGCCGAGGCCTCGCGCATCGACCACGGCGTTCGCCTCTTCGGTCGGCAGGAACGTGACGAGCTTTCGGGCCGGCCGCGGCGACCGCACCTCGCGGCCGGGGTTGCGCCGCACCGCGCCCCGCCGCGCCAGGAAGCGATAGAGGCTGCGAACCGCCGCCAGCTTGCGTGCGATAGAGACGGGGTCGAGACCGCGCGCGTGGAGGGCCGCGAGCCACCCTCGCACGTCGCGGGTCGTGGCCTCGAGCACGAGACGCTCATCCCGTGCTGCGGCGTCGCGGCCCGGCGGCGCCATGAAGCGGATCCAATCAACGAGGTCGCCTCGGTAGGCGCGAAGCGTGTGCGGCGAGGCGTGCTTTTCGACTTCGAGATGGCGCAGGAACGCCGTCAGGGGCCCCCTCATGCGACGGTGATCTCGGCCTCCTGCTTGTAATCGCAGCCCCCGCGCGGGCACGTCCGCACCTGACGGCCCTTGGCGACGCGCTCGGTGAGGAACGGCGCTTCGCACTTGGGGCACGGTTCGTTGATCGGCCGCTGCCAGACGACGAACTTGCAGTTCGGGTACGCTGAGCAGCCGAAGAACGTACGCCCCCGCTTGGAGCGTCGCTCCACCAGCTCGCCGGTGCAGCCGGGCTCCAGGCACTTGATGCCCAGCGTGACCGGCTTGGTCGTCTTGCACTCGGGATAGCCCGAGCACGCGATGAACTTGCCGAAGCGACCGTGCTTGATCACCATGGGCTTGCCGCACGTCGGGCAGATCTCGTCGGTCGGCTGGTCCTCGGCGCGCTCGACGCCGTTGAGATTGCGCGTGTAGCGGCAGTCCGGATACCCCGAGCAGCCGAGGAACTTGCCCATGCGGCCCCAGCGCTCGAGCAGCGGCTCGCCGCACTCCGGACAGGCTTCGCCGGTCTCTTCGCCCTTCTTGACGTTGCGCATGTCCTTCTTGGCCGCGGCCAGGTCGCGCTTGAACGGCTCGTAGAAGTCCTTGACCGTCTCGACCCACGACATCTGCCCTTCTTCGACCTTGTCGAGCTCTTCCTCCATCTGAGCGGTGAACTCGACGTTCATGATGTCGGCGAAGAACGGCTTCAGGAGATCGGTGACCTCCTTGCCGAGATCCGTGGGAAACAGCGTGCGGCGCTCGCGCCGCACGTAGCCGCGGTCGTTGATGATCGTGCCGAGAATCGACGCGTACGTCGACGGCCGGCCGATGCCGAGCTCTTCCAACGCCTTGATGAGCGACGCCTCCGTGTAGCGCGGCGGCGGCTGCGTGAAGTGCTGGCGCGGATCCAGCGTGATCAGGCGCAGCGTCTCGCCTTCGGTGAGCTCGGGCATCGGGCGCTCGGTCTCGTCCTCGACGACGTCGTCCTCCTCACGGCTCTCGACGTAGATAGCGGTGAAGCCTTTGAACTTCAGCGTCTGGCCCTGGGCGCGGAACAGGCAATCGCCCGCCTCGACATCGGCGGCCACGGTATCGTACACGGCGGGCATGAGCTGGCTGGCCAGGAACCGCTCCCAGATCAGGCGGTACAGCGCCAGCTGATCCCTCGTGAGGAAGCGCGCCATGGATTTCGGGTCGCGCGCGACGTCCGAGGGACGGATCGCCTCGTGGGCCTCCTGGGCGCTGCCGCGCGATTTATACGCCGGCGGTGCGTCGGGCAGATATTCCGCGCCGAGTCGCTCGGTCGCCCACCGACGGGCCTCGGCCTGCGCCTCCTGCGCAATGCGCACGGAGTCCGTCCGCATATAGGTGATCAGACCGACGGCGCCCTCGTCGCCGAGCTCCACGCCTTCGTAGAGCTGTTGGGCCACCGTCATCGTCTTCTTCGCCGAGAAGCCGAGCTTGCGCCCCGCATCCTGCTGCAGCGTGGAGGTGATGAAGGGCGGCGACGGATTACGGCGGCGCTCGCCGCGCGTCACCGAGCGAACGATGAAGGGCTGGCCCTCCAGCGAGGCCATGAGCGCGCGGGTGTCGGCCTCGTTGACGAGCGATGCCTTCTCGCCGCGCACCTCGCGGAGCGTGGCCTCGAACTGCGGCGGATGCTTGCCGGCGAGGGTCGCGTGCAGCGACCAGTACTCGACGGGAACGAAGGCCTCGATCTCGCGCTCGCGATCGACGATGAGGCGCACGGCCACCGACTGCACTCGCCCGGCGGACAGCCCACGGCGCACCTTGTCCCAGAGCAGCGGCGAGAGGCTGTAGCCCACCAGGCGGTCCAGAACGCGGCGCGCCTGCTGGGCATCGACCTTGTGCATGTCGATCTTGCCCGGCTTGGTGAACGCCGCCTTGACCGCACGCTCGGTGATCTCGTTGAAGGTGATGCGGTAGATCTTCCGCTTGTCGACGGGCAGCTCCTGCGCCAGGTGCCAGCCGATCGCCTCGCCCTCGCGATCCGGGTCGGTGGCGACGTAGAGCGCCTCCGACTTCTCGGCGGCCTTCTTCAGCTCCTCGAGCACCTTCTTCTTGGTCGGGGAGATGACGTACTTGGGCTTGAAGTTCTTCTTGGGGTCGACGCCGAGCTGCGACTTCGGCAGGTCACGCACGTGCCCCATCGACGCCTTCACGATGAATTTCGAGTCCAGATATTTCTGGATCGTCTTCACCTTCGTGGGCGACTCCACCACCACCAGCGACTTCGCCACGGCTAGGCTCCCTCCGACCGCGCGCCGACCGCGATCCACCGTTGACCGCCGAGCTGACGGGCCCACCCGCCCAGCTCGAGGCCCGTGAGGATCGCGCCGACACGCGCGGCGTCCATCCCCGCCCGAGCGATCAGTCGCTCGATATGTTGCGCCTCGTCCCGCATCAGCAATTGCAGCATCCGCGCCTCATCGGTACCTTTCGATGGCTGCGCCGCCTCGATCGTTGCGACGGCAGTGTCACGCACGCGACGACGCCACACATTCGGTAATTCTTGCACGACATCGGTCCACGTCTCCACAAGTCTAGCACCGTCCCGCAGGAGCCGATGCACACCAGCGCTCGTCGGCGACGTGATTTTGCCAGGCACGGCATACACTTCGCGCCCGAGATCGGCGGCGAAACCGGCGGTGGACAGGCTCCCGCTCCGCTCGGCGGCCTCCACCACCACCACGCCGAGCACGAGCGCGGCCAGCGTGCGATTGCGCGTCGGAAAGTGATACGGCAGCGGTGCGGTGCCGGGAGGAAACTGCGTGACGAGCGCGCCCCGCGCGACCACCTCGTCGGCGAGCTGCCGGTTCTCCGGCGGATACGCGACGTCGATGCCGCAGCCGAGGACGGCGACCGTACGTCCGCCCGCCCCGAGCGCTGCCCGGTGCGCGGCGGAATCGATCCCACGCGCGAACCCGCTGACGATTGTCACGCCACGAGCGGCGAGGTCTCGCGCGAGCCCCCCGGCGACCTCGAGCCCATACGGCGTCGCGCGGCGCGAGCCGACGATGGCGATGGCGAGCGCGTCGGCGTCCTCGAGCGCGCCGCGGACCCACAACGACGGCGCGGGGCTGAGCTCGGCCAATCGCGCGGGATAACGCGGATCGTCGGGCGCCAGTCGATGGGCCGCAATCGTCATGCGCGGCGGCGAGTGTGACGCTCCCGGCGCGGCGGGGTCAACGCCTCGCCGTGGATACGTCTACGGTCGTCGCGCTGAATGCTCCCGCAGCAGCGCGCGCGCCTTGCCGGCCGACTCGGTGGCCGGATACTCCCGAACCACGCGCTGCCACGCCTGCTGGGCACGCGAGTTCTCGCGGAGGTTGGTGTGCGCGAGCCCGATCTTCAGGAGCGCGTCGGCGGCGCTCGAGGACGACGGCGCCATCTCGACGACTCGCTGGAGTTCGACGAGGGCTTGCCGATAGTCGCGCTGCACGTAGTACGCCTCGCCGATCCAGTACTGGGCGCTCGGGGCGAGCGGGTGTGACGGATACCGCGCGATGAAATCGAGGAGCTCGAGCACGGCCTGCCCATGCTCGCGTGCGCGGAAGCTCGCCATCGCAGCGTCATACGCGCGTTGCGCGTCATCGGGCTCGGCGGTGCCGGGTCGTTGCACCGGCGCGGCGGAGGATGTGGCCTGCTGCAGCTCGTGCTCCGCGGCGTCGAGCCGTGCGCGCAATTGTGCGACGCTGGTCGAATGCTCGGCGACCTCGGCCTGCAGCTGGACGTTGCGCGCGTCGATCGCACGAAGCTGTTCGTTCATGGTGGTCAGCTCACGCAGCGTGGCTTCGTGAGCGCGGCGGAGGGCGATCACATCTTCCTGGGTTTGTCGGAGCGACGCCTGGGAAGCGCAGCCGGTCGCGAGAAGCGCCAAGACGGCCAGCGCGACCGAGCCCCGAGCCATCGAGGTGGGACCGTAACACGCACTATAAAAGGAAGTCAAAAAAAGCGCCGACGCTTCAAGAAACACCCGAGTAATCAAACGCTAACTTCCCTCAATACAATGACTTCGACCTCCTCTCCTTCCGCAACCGTCGTATCGCCGGGCAGAACCGCCAGGCCATCGCCCAACACCATGGAGCGAAGGATTCCCGACCCCTGATCGCCGGTCAGCCGGGCCCTCCAGCGACCGTCCTCGGGCTCGAGCGTCACCCTGAGATAGCCGCGTCGACTGCCCCGATTGACGATGGGCGCGGCCACCGTCGCCCTGACCCGCGGCCTCGACGTCGCGCGGCGTCCCTGCATCGCGAGGAGCATCGGCCGGACGAACAGCTCGAACGTGACCATCGCCGACACCGGGTTGCCGGGCAAACCGAACACCGGACGGCCGGCGAGCGAGCCGAACGTGATCGGCTTGCCCGGTCGCATGTCGACCTTCCAGAGATGAAGCTCCGCGCCCGCATTCACGAGCGCCTCGCGCACCAGATCCAGCTCGCCGACCGACACGCCCGCCGAGGTGACGAGGACGTCGGCTTCGCTGCCCCGCGTGATGCGCTCGGCGATGGCCTCGAGGCGGTCCGGAGCGACGCCGAGGTTGAGCGGAAGGCCGCCGGCTTCGGTGATCTGCGCCATGAGCGAGTACGTGTTCGAGTTGGGAATCTGCGCGGGCGTCGGCTCGGTACCGAGGTCGGCCAGCTCGTTGCCCGTCGAGAGCACGGCGACCCGCGGCCGGCGACCGACCGTGACGTGCGTGCGACCGAGCGTCGCGAGCAGCCCGATCTCCGCCGGGCCGATCGGACGGCCGGGCTCGAGCACCAGATCGCCCTCGCGGACGTCTTCGCCCGCGGGACGCACGAATGCTCCCGGCTCGACCGCGCCGTGTAGCGCGATCACGCCGTCACGCGCGTCGACGTCTTCCTGCGGCACCACGGCATCGGCGCCCGCCGGCATCGGGGCACCGGTGAAGATGCGTGTCGCCTCGCCGGCGCCGACCGTGCGCGTCGGCAGCGAGCCGGCGACGACGCGATCGATCACCTTCAACGTCGCAGCGGGACGCGTGTCCATCGCCCGAACCGCGTAGCCGTCCATGGACGAGTTCGGCCACGGCGGAATGCGACGCGTCGAGCGGATGGGCTCGGCGAGGACACGGCCGAGCGCGGCGACGATGTCCACGCGCTCGGTGGGCAGCGGCCGCGCGCGTCCGAGGATTTCCGCCTGCGCCTGTTCGACGGAGAGCATGCGCGAAGTGTACTACGCGGGACCGTGGGGGCCCGAAATGGGCCCGGGCGGCTCAGTGACTCGGATGTGGGAGATTGAAGACAGGGCGGACGCGCTGCATGTACAGGCGCCGGCTCAGCATGAAGAGCGAGAGGAAGCCCAGCGTCACGAGGAGGTCGCGCACACCGAACGGAAGGCGGCTCTGGGCCGAGACCGACGGGAACACGACGAATACGCGCTCGAGGAAGATCGCGACGAGTCCCATGAGCGCGACGATGACGAGCGGCCCGTGGCGCTGCGGCGGCCGGCCGGTCAGACGCTTGACGAGATAGGAAAACGGAATGAGCCAGCCGATCGCGAAGATCACCCAGGCGAGCGTCTGCCACGGCTGCAGGAGGAACCGATGGACGAAGAAGCGTGTCTCCACCGGCACGTTGCCGTACCAGATCACGAGGTACTGCGACCAGAAGAAATACATCCACATGATCGACATCGCGAACTGCAACTTCGCCACGTCCTGCACGGCCGCCGGCGGAATGGCCGCATGCCCGCGCGCGTTCGCGCGGACGGCCAGAATGGCGAGCAGGCAGAACGCCGTGTAGAGCGAGCTGACCGCGAAGTAGCCGCCGAACAGCCCGCTGTACCAGCGCGGGTCGAGCGACATCAGCAGATCGAACCCCCACAGGGAGACGGTGACGAGCCAGAGGAAGAGCAGGAGCGTGGCCAGGCGGTTACGGTGCACGCGCACGCGCTCGTCGCCCGGCGGCACGCTGTCGCGGAGAATGGCGGCGGCGAAGGCGAAGCACACGACGAAGAGCACGGCGGCCAGCACGAGCGTGCGCCCGAAGAAGAAGGGGGTGTTGAGCCAGACCGCCTTCACGGCGATCGGATGCGAGACCCACGAGTAGAGGACGTCCCGCCCGGCGAAGAGCACGATGAGCAGCACGAACGACACGGGCAGGAAGCCGACCGTGGTCACGGCGATGCGCCGCACGCTCGGCGACCAGCGCGCCTCCGTGAGCTGCATCATCGCAGCGATCGCCGGACCGGTCACGGCCAGCGCCGACCAGAAGACGAGATTGACGAGGTAGATCGACCATGCCGCCGGCGCATCCGAGCGCGCGCCGAGCAAGAACGCAATGGCGCCGATGCCTGCGAGCACGCCCCATACCGGCGTCACGGCTTCGCCGCCGTTCGGCCCGTCGCCCGTGCAGGCGCGAGCGAGCGCAGGTAGTTCACGATGTGCCAGGCTTCTTGCGACGAGAGCGCCTCGCCGTATGCGGGCATGACGGCGCCGCCGACGACGATGTAGCTGTGCCAGTAGCCGTCCGTGCGCTGGCGCTGCAGGTCGGCGTTGGTGAGATCGGGCGGCGGAATGAACTTCGTCGCCACCGGCCCCGTGACGCCGCCTTTCGCCTCGGGCCCATGGCACGGGACGCAGAACGTCGCGAAGCGATCATGCCCGAGCGCGATCGACTCCGGCGACGACTTCACGGGGTTGGGCACCTTCGCGGCGGCGTCCCGTTGCTCCTTCGGGATGATCGCCTCACCGCCCCGCGGCACGACACCGGTCGGCATGGCGAACACGCGCTCGCCGGCGACGATCCGGGGCGTCTGCGCCATGTCGTGCAGCCACCGATACCCGATGATCGTCGCCATGAGACCGGCGGCGGCGCCGACACACGCGAGCACGAGAATGAAGACGTACTTCACGCGCGCACCTCGTCGGCGCCGGCGGCGCGCAGGATGTCGCGCACCGACGAGCCACGCCCCGGCGTGCAGTGCACGGCCACGCCGAAGCGGTCGTTGGTGAAGCGCGGATCGAAGCTCGGCGACGGCCGCAGGCGGGGCAGCCGTCCCAGCACGACCATGCCGATGACGGTTGCGACGCCGCCGAACAGGACCATCATCTCGAACATGATGACGACGTAGGGCGGACTCACCGGCAGCCCGATCGGTGGCTTGCCGCCGACGAAGAGGCTCCACTGCAGCGACGTCCACGCGGTGAGGATCCATGCCGAAGCGAGACCCACGAGCCCGCCCAGGAGCGCGAAGATGCGCACGCGGCTGACCGGACGGTCACGCTCGAGCACGTCTTCGATTTCGTGCACCGGCACCGGCGTGTAGACCGTGAGATCGTGATAGCCCTTCGCGCGCAGCTCCTCCAGCGCGCGCACGGTCGTGTCCACGTGGGCGAAGACGCCCAGCACGGTCTCAGTGGTGGCTGCCATGCGCCGCGTCCCTCATCGGAGCCGGGAGGGTTTCCTTCACCTCGACCACCGACAGCGAGGGCATCACCTTGATGAAGGCCAGGAAGAGGAGGAAGAACCATGCGAAGCTGCCGATGATGATGGTCGAATCGGTCACCGTCGGCACGTAGATGCCCCAGGTGTACGGATAGAAATCGTGGCCGAGCGACGGCACGATGATGTTGAAGCGCTCGAACCACATGCCGATCAGCACCAGAATCGAGACGATGTAGAGGATCACCGGGCTCGTGCGCGCCCGTTTCCAGAACAGGATGAGCGGCGACACGCAGTTGCAGAAATACATCGTGGCCAGCGCCCACCAGTAGGTGCTGCTCAGTCGCCAGAACAGCGATGCCTTCTCGATGTGATCGCCGCTGTACCAGGAGGTGAACAGCTCGCACGCGTAGAAGTATGTGAGGACCAGGCCGGTGACGAGGATCAGCTTGGCCATCGCGTCGAGGTGCCGGTCGGTGAGATAGGTGTGCAGATTGAAGAAGTACCGCATCGGCAAAATCAGAATCAGCACCATCGCGAAGCCGGAGAAGATCGCGCCGTCGACGAAGAACGGCGCGAACAGCGTCGAGTGCCAGCCGGGAACGAGCGCCATCGCGAAGTCCCACGACACCACGCTGTGCACCGAGAGCACGAGCGGCGTGGCGAAGGCCGCGAGCAGGCCGTACGCGCGGCGGTAGTGCCGCCATTGCCCGTCCGAGCCCTCCCAACCGAGCGAGAGCATCGCGTAGATGCGCCGCCGCCAGCCGGTGGACGCGTCGCGCAGCGCCGCGATGTCCGGGATGAGGCCGACGATGAAGAACACCGTGCTGATCGACAGGTACGTCGAGATCGCGAACACGTCCCACACGAGCGGCGACTTGAAGTTCGGCCACAAGTAGCGCTGGTTCGGGTACGGCAGCAGGAAGTACGCGAACCACATGCGTCCGGCGTGGATCAGCGGGAAGAGGCCGGCGGTCATGACGGCGAAGATCGTCATCGCCTCGGCACCGCGGTAGATCGACGTGCGCCAGCGCGCGCGGAACAGATAGAGGATGGCGGAGATCAGGGTTCCGGCGTGGCCGATACCGATCCAGAACACGAACGTCGTGATGTACATCGCCCACATCTGCGGCGTGCGCTTGCCGGCGGCCCCCATGCCGACGAAGATCTGGTAGCCCCATGCGAGGAAGAAGCACGTCAGCAGCAGTCCGACGATGCACATCCACGCGAAGTAGAGGCTGCCCGGCGTTCGCAGCGTGGCCAGCACGTCGCGGTTGACGTCGCCGTACGTCGGCGTGACTGCCTGGGTCCCGGCGGCTCGCGCGTGGCGTTCGGTGACCGTGCTCACGCGTGGCCTTTCGCGCGGGTCGCCGGGCCGCCCTGCTCGCGGACGACCTTCTTGAGATAGCTGACGCCCGGCCGCGTCCCCACCTCGTCCAGCACCTGATAGGCGCGCGGCGAGCTCGTCAGCTTCGAAACCGCGCTGCCGTCGTCGCGCAGATTGCCGAAGGTGATGGCCTGGGTCGGGCAGGTCTGCTGGCACGCGGTCTGGATGTCGCCGTCGCGCACCGCGCGCTTGGCGTCGCGATGCGCGTGATCCTTACCGGCCATGATGCGCTGGATGCACATCGTGCACTTTTCCATCACACCGAGCTGGCGCACGGTGACGTCGGGGTTGAGCTGCACCTCGAGCGGCTCGGGAAAGTCGTAGTTGTACCAGTTGAAGCGGCGCACGTGATAGGGGCAGTTGTTGCCGCAGTACCGCGTGCCCACGCACCGGTTGTACACCTGCCCGTTCAGGCCCTCCTCGGTGCGATAGGCCGCGAACACGGGACACACCGGCTCGCACGGGGCGACCTCGCAGTGCTGGCAGAACATCGGCATGAAGAAGTTGGGCGCCTCGCCCTGCCTGCCGTCCTCGAACCACCGCTCGATGCGCAGCCAGTGCACCTGTCGTCCGTACGCCGCCTCCGCCTTGCCGACCACAGGCACGTTGTTCTCGGCGATGCACGCGACGACGCAGGCGCCGCACCCGAGACAGGCGTCGACGTCCACCGCCATGCCCCAGCGATAGCCGGGGTAGCGCTGGTTGGAGTACATCGTGATGGCTTCGTGGGCCTCGGTCCGGCCGCGCAGCGCCTGCTCGCGGGCGGCGCCGAGCTCGACGTGACGGGCGAGCTCGCGATGGTCCTGATCGAACGTCGCCTGTAAGACGGCCAGTGGCCGCCGCGCGCCGGTCTTCGCGAGCGTGACGCGCACGCCGAGATACTGCACGCCGCCACTCTGCGCCTCGGGCGCGCCGGACAGCAGGGCGACGGGATTCTGCGCCGTGGCCGGGCTGCCCACGTAACGCGGCACGTGGTAGGCGGCATACCGGTGACCGATGGGGACCGCCACCGCCTTGGGGTGCAGCGTCGGCGTCGGATACGCCGCGAGCTCGATGGCGCCGTATGGCGATGTCACACGCACCACGTCACCGCGCGCGATGCCCAGCGCGTTTGCGGTCTCCGTCGCGATCTCCACCCACGCGTCCCACGCCACCGAGGTGATGGGATCCGGCGCCTCCTGCAGCCAGGCCCGCGAGGCGCCGCGGCCGTCGTACATCCGCAGCGACGGGTACGCGAGCAGCGCGTACCCGCCCGCGTCACCCTCGAGCTTTGCGGGCGCCACGCTCACGGCCTGCGCTCGGGCGGGGCCGACGGCCGCGGCCGGCACGTCGCGCCACACGCCGCCCTGGCGCTGCGCCGCCGCCAGATCGCCCTTCACGAGCGGCTCCCACGCCTGCCTCAGGTACGGCTCGAAGCCTGCCCACGGCAGCGGCCCCTTGCCTTCCTCGGTGCCCAGCACGGTGCGCGCGACGCTCAGCAGCACGTCGCCGACGGGGCGCGAGTCGCGGATCGGCTTCATCGTCGGCTGCATCAGGCCGTTCACGCCCTCGCGCGGCGAGTAATCGCCCCACGACTCGAGCCAGTGCGTGTCGGGCAAGACGAGGTGGGCGAGCGCGGTCGTCTCGTCGGGCTGATTGGCGAAAGACACCACGAACGGCACCTTGCGGATCGCGTCCGCGGCCTTGAGTCCGCCGGGCAGCGTGAACGCGGGATTGACGCCGGGACCGAGCAGGAGCACCTCGATCTCGCCTGCCCCCATCGCCTGCACGACCTTCGCGACCTCGGCGTACGGCGTCGCCTTGCCGTACGCCCAGTCGGCGCCGAACCGCACGGTCTTGCCGACGTTGCCGAGCACCGCGTTGAGGAGCGAGACGACGTACTGCAGGGCGGTCGCATCCGGCCCGCCGCCCGCGACGCCGCCCGCGATGACGAGGCTCGGTTTGGCGCGCGTGAGCATTTTCGCCAGGCGCGTGAGCGTCTCGTAGGGCACGCCGCTCTGCTCGGCGGCCTGCCTGGGATCCACCTGCGCGACGGCCGCGGCGGAGCCGCGATCGCCGCCCTCGCCGCCGACGAGCTTCAGGAGCGCGGCGGCGACCATCAGCTCGGTGCCGGGCGCGTTGCGAATCCATTCGTCCGCGTTCGCCGCCGTCAGCGACTGGCGCGGCTCGACGTGCACGTACGTCCCCGTGCGGCCCTCGCGAAACGCGTGCATACGCGCGAAGCCCGCCGGCAGCGCGACGTTGTTGATCCACGTCTCCACCCAGTCGGCACCGAAGTTCAGGATGACCTGCGCGTCCTCGAACGCGTAGTAAGGCACGGCCTCGCGCCCGAAGGCGGCGCGATTGGCGGCCCGGATCGCCTCGTGGCCGAACGGCTCGAAGCTCACGCGCGGACGCGCGCCGAGCGCCTGCGTCCAGCGGTCCATCAGCGCCCCCAGGCTGCCCGTCTCCAGCTGCGTGACCAGCGCCACGCCGCGACCCTTCCCCGCGGCGCGTGCCGCCGTCAGCTTCTCGGACAGCGCCTTCAGCGCGTCGTCCCAGCTCAGCGATTTCAGCAGCGCCCCGTCGCGCCGCTGGGGTCCGGCGAAGCGATCCGGATGATAGAGGCCCTGCAGGCCCGCCTGGCCGCGGATGCAGAGGCCACCGCGGTTCACGGGATGATCGGGGTTGCCCTCGAGCTTCACGACTCGGCCGTCACGGTTGCGAGCGAGCACGCCGCATCCGGCCGGACACTCGCGGCATACCGTCGCGAACCACGACGCGACGCCGGGCACGAGCTGCTCGTTGGGCACGACCAGCGGAAGGATCGTCTCCGTCGCCTGCTGACAGCCGCCGGCGGCGGCCGCCGCGCCCGTCGAGGCCACGATCTTGAAGAAGTCGCGTCGCTTCATGCTAGTGATGACACGCGACGCAGTCGAGCGGCGCGTGCGCGCTCCGCGTGGCGTTCTGCTCGCGATGGCAGTCGACGCACCAGCCCATCGACAGCGGCGGGGGCGCGACGCGGAAGCCCGCCACGTTCAGCAGATCGTTCGTGAGTGTTGGTCCCGTGTGCGCCGAGACCGTGGTCATCGTCTCCACCGCGCCGTGACACGTCTGGCACCGCACACCGAACTGCACGTGCGCCTTGTGCGGAAAATAGGTGAACTCCGGCAGCTTGTAGACGCGCGTCCACGGAATCGGCTCGGCCTTGGCGCCGTACTCCGTCAGCTTCTTGATCTCCGGCTTGTCGGTGGCGACGATCTTGTGACAGCCGAGACAGCGTTGCACCGATGGCAGTCCGGCGTACTCCGAGCGGCGGGCGTCGGCGTGGCAATACTGACAATCGATCTTGTACGTCTGCACGTGGGTGTTGTGCGGAAAGTTGATGGGCTGCGACGACGGCCGCGCGGCGACGGCGGGCTGCCGACTCCACGACGACACCGCGAGGAAGATGAGGACGGCCAGGAGAAGGATCCCCAGCGCGCCCACGCCCGCCTTCGTCGTCATCGACAGTCGCACGCCCTCCCGAGAAGCGACCTGGATTGCTCGTGAATATATACACGAGCCATCGGCGTTCGTCTAGCGGATTTGGCCGCTCAGAGCACGGCGGCCATCGCCTCGGCGGCGGCGCGGGCGGCGTGATCGAGATCGTCCTCAGCGTGCGCGAGCGAGACGAACGCCGCCTCGAACTGCGACGGCGCCAGATAGACGCCGCGATCGAGCATGCCGTGGTAGAAGCGCGCATACCGGGCCGTGTCCGCCGCCTTTGCCTCGGCGTAGTCGTGCACGGGCCCCGCGCAGAAGAACGCCGTGAGCATCGAGCCGACGCGATTGATGGTGAGCGGCACGCCGGCCTTGTCGGCGGCGTCGCGCAAACCGCGCTGCAGCTGCGCGCCGAGCGCTTCGAGACGCGCGTAGGCTTTGCGATCCTCGAGCGCCTCCAACGTGGCGAGGCCCGCCGCCACCGCGAGCGGATTGCCGGACAGCGTGCCGGCCTGATACACCGCGCCCAGCGGCGCCACGTGGTCCATCACGTCGCGTCGACCGCCGTACGCCCCGACGGGCAGGCCGCCGCCGATGATCTTGCCCAGGCACGTCAGGTCGGGCCGCACGCCGTAGAGCTCCTGGGCGCCGCCGTACGCGACGCGAAAGCCGGTGATGACCTCGTCGAAGATCAGCAGCGCGCCGTGCTGCGCGGTGATTTCGCGCAGCGCGGCCAGGAAGCCGGGCGCCGGCGCCACCACGCCCATGTTGCCGGCCACCGGCTCGACGATGACCGCCGCGATCTCGGAGCCACGCGCGGCGAACAGGTCACGCACCGCCGCCGCGTCGTTGAACGGCACGGTGAGCGTCAGCGCCGCCAGCGCCGCCGGCACACCGCGGCTGTCGGGAATTCCGAACGTGGCGCCGCCGGAGCCCGCCTTCACCAGAAGGCTGTCGGCGTGGCCGTGATAGCAGCCGTCGAACTTCACGAGCAGGTCACGTCCCGTCGCACCGCGCGCGACGCGAACCGCGCTCATGGCCGACTCGGTGCCCGACGAGACGAGGCGCACCATCTCCATCGACGGGTAGGCCGCGGCGATGCGTGCCGCGAGCTCGCCCTCCGCCGCGGTCGGCGCGCCGTAGCTCGTTCCGCGCTGCGCGGCCGCGGTCACGGCCTCCACCACCCCACGTGGCGCGTGGCCGAGGACGAGCGGTCCCCACGAGCCGACGAAGTCGATGTAGGCGCGACCGTCCGCGTCCCAGAAGCGCGCACCCTCGGCGCGCGTCACGAAGCGTGGCTCGCCGCCGACCGAGCGGAACGCGCGGACGGGGCTGTTGACGCCGCCCGGGATGCGCCGCTCGGCCGCCGCGAGCAGGCGGCCCGACGCCCTCGGCTCCATGACGTCGAGGTCGCCGTCGTCCGCGCGCTCGAACACGCGTTGCTCGACGTTCCAACGGTAGGCCGCCAGCGCTCTCACTTCGCGCCCGACGACGGAGACGACGAGGTAGGCGGCTCCGGGATACGCGGGCTCACCCTTGATGAGGGCCTGCGCGCGATCGGTCTCGGAAAAGTACGCGCCCGCATTGGGATGCGAGTGATAGATCACGGCGAACGCGAACCCCTCGTCGACCAGGCGATTGAGCCGCAACGCGTCCAGCGGATCCATGTAGTAGGCGTTACGGGCCGTCCGCGGAAACGTCATGGGGTCGCGCGCATGCATCTGGTCCTGCACGTTGCGGCAGGGCACGTGCCGACGCTCCCCGCCGCGGACGAGAATGACGCCGCAGCACTCGTTGGGGTACTCCGCGACGGCCTGGCGCTTGATCGCCGCCAGCTCTTCGGCGGTGATCAGCATGCGCCGCCCGCCAGCGCCGGAATGATGGCGACCTCGTCGCCGTCTTTCAGCGGCGTGCCGAGGCCCTCGATTGCCTCGCTGTTCACGTAGATCGAGACGTGCCGATGCAGCTCGCCGGTGTCGCTGCGCACGAGCCCTTTGAGCCCACCATAGGCGGCTTCGAGCTCGTCGAGCATCCCGCGCACGTCCGGTGCGCGGACCTCGACGCGATCGCGATTGCCCGTGGCGCGGCGGAACGGCGTGGGAATGTACACGGTGACGGCCATGATCGATGAGCCCTTCCTACCCGAGACTCAAGTAGCGCTCGCCGGTGTCCGGCAGCACGGTGACGACGAGCTGCTCGGGCCGCATCGCGGCGGCCACCTCACACGCGGCCCAGACCGCGGCCCCCGCGGAGATGCCGGCGAGGATGCCTTCCTCGCGCGTGAGTCGGCGCGCCCACGCCGTCGCGTCCTCGTCCTTCACGGCGATGATGCGATCGATGATCGCGCGATTGAGGACGCCCGGTACGAAGGAGGCGCCGATGCCCTGGATCCCGTGAGGTCGGGCCGGGCCTCCCGCGAGCACCGGCGACTTCGCCGGCTCGACGGCGACGAGGACGATGGCCGGAATCTTTTCCTTGAGCACCTCTCCGACGCCGGTCAGCGTGCCGCCGGTTCCGACGCCGGCGACGAACGCGTCGAGGCGGCCTCCCACGGCGCCCAGGATCTCCAGCGCGGTCGTGCGGCGGTGGACGGCGGGATTCGCAGGGTTCTGAAACTGCTGCGGCATGAAATAGCCGGGATGCTCGCGCACCAGCTCTTCGGCCGCGAAGACGGCGCCGGACATTCCCTCGATGGCGGGGGTGAGATGGATCTCAGCGCCGAAGCGAGCCAGCAGCCGCTGGCGCTCGACGCTCATATCCTCCGGCATGGTCAAGATCAGGCGATAGCCCTTGACCGCGGCCACCATCGCCAACCCGATGCCGGTGTTGCCGCTCGTCGGCTCGACGATGGTGCCGCCGGCCTTGAGCGCGCCCGTGCGCTCGGCGTCGTCGATCATCGCCAGCGCGATCCGGTCTTTCACGCTGCCGCCGGGATTCCGGGACTCCACCTTGGCGACCACCGCCGCCCCTCCGGGCCTGGGCAGCTTGCGCAGCCGCACGAGCGGGGTCCCACCGATCAGCTCGAGCACCGAGTCGTGAATGGTCATGGATCTTTCCATTAAATGTGGTACATCGGCCGAGCGCGGCTGCGTCGCTCCCGCGCCTGCGCGACCAGCTCGCCGAACGTCATGCGATCGACCACCTTCGACACCGCCTCGGAGATCTCGAGCCAGAGCTCGGCGAGGTCCGGCGACGCGCTGCCCTGAAACGCCACGCGGGTGCCCTCCACCGCGCGCAGCACCGCGCCGACCGTGATGTCTCCGGGATCGCGCGTCAGATGATACCCTCCCGCGGAGCCGCGCTTGGAGGTCAGGAGCCCGGCGCGCTTGAGCGATAGCAAGACTTGCTCGAGATAGCGCTGCGGAATGGACTGACGCTCGGCGATCTCCTGAATGGGAATCAGACCGCGCTCGCGCTGCAACGCCAGGTCGAGCATGGCCTTGATCGCGTACTCCCCCTTCGCGGAGATCCTCACCGCCGCTTCCTCACCGTGCTCCGAGTCCGCGCTCGAGCAGCCGCGCCGCCTGCCGCGCGAAATAGGTGATGACGATGTCGGCGCCCGCGCGGCGGATCGAGGTGAGCGCCTCCAGCATCGCGCGCTCTTCGTCGAGCCAGCCGAGCTGTCCCGCCGCGCGGATCATCGCGTACTCGCCGGACACCGAGTAGGCGGCGAGCGGCACGCCGAACTCGAGCTTGGCCCGCGAGACGACGTCCAGGTACGGCAGCGCCGGCTTGACCATCACGATGTCGGCGCCTTCGTCGAGGTCCAGCGCGATCTCGCGCATCGCTTCCTGGGCGTTGGCCGGATCCATCTGATACGAGCGCCGATCGCCGAACTGCGGCGTCGACTCCGCCGCCGCGCGGAAGGGCTCGAAGAAGCACGAGGCGTACTTCGCGGAGTACGCCATGATCGGGGTCTCGGCGAACGAAGCGTCGTCGAGCGCCTCGCGAATGACGCCCACGCGTCCGTCCATCATGTCCGAGGGGGCGACCAGGTCGGCGCCCGCCTCGGCGTGGGAGACGGCCGTCCGCGCCAGGAGCTCCAGCGTCGGATCGTTGCGCACGGCGCCATCCTCGACGACACCGCAGTGCCCATGGCTCGTGTACTCGCACAAGCACACGTCGGTGACGACGAGCAGGTCGGGGACGGTATCCTTCACCGCGCGCACCGCCTGCTGCACGATGCCATCGTCGGCGTACGCTTCGGAGCCGCGCGGGTCCTTCTCGGACGGGATTCCGAACAGCAGCACGGCGGGGATGCCCATGCCGGCGGCGTCCTTGCACTCCTTGACCAGCTCGTCGACGGAGAAACGATGCTGACCCGGCATCGGCGCGATCGGCTCGCGCACGCCGCGTCCGGGCACGACGAACAAGGGGTAGATGAAGTCGTCGACCGACAGGGCCGTCTCGCGCACGAGCTTGCGGACCAGCGCCTTCTCGCGCAGGCGACGCGGGCGGAACATGCCGTGAGCCATCAGTCGCTCCTCCTGCCCCGTCGGCCGGGGCGTTTCGGGATCCGGGCGAACCACTCGATGATTGCGCGCGCGAGCGCGGGAATCGTGTACTCCGCGGGCATGATGTCGGTCGCGAGCCCGTACTCGGCGGCGGTGGCGCCCGTGATCGGGCCGATCGCCGCGATCGCCACGCGGCCGCGCCACGCGCGGCGCTCGGCCTCGCTGAACATCTCGGCGAAGTTCCGCGCGGTCGAGGATGAGGTGAACGTCACCGCGTCGACCCCGCCCCGGCTGAGCGCCTCGCCGAGACGGGCGCTGTTGTCCTCCGCGCGACGGGTGGCGTAGGCCGGGACCTCGACGACGTCGACCCCGAGCGCGCGCAGCCCCGTCACCAGCACGTCGCGGGTCTGGGCCGCGCGCGGCAGCAGCACGCGATCGCCATCGCTCAGGACTCCGCGCAGGCGCTCGGCGAGACCTTCGGCGCGATACTCCGCGGGCACGACGTCCACGCGCACACCATGGTCGCGCAGCGCGTCCGCGGTGGCCGGGCCGATCGCGGCGATGCGACGGCCGGCGACCGCGGGCCACGTCATACCGAGCGCGCCCAGGCGGCGATCGACCATGGCGACGCCGTTGACGCTGGTGAAGATCAGCCAGGTGAACGTCGGCAGCGCCCGCAGCGCCGCGTCGAGCGGCTCCCACGACGCGGGCGGGCCGATCACGATCGCGGGGGCCTCGATGACACGCGCGCCCGCCGCCTCGAGCAGCTGTGTGAAGCGCTGGGCCTGCGCCGCCGCGCGCGTCACGACGATCGTGCGGCCTTCGAGCGGGCGTCTTTCTTCCCGCGGTGCCGGGCGACGGCGGGACGACGAGCGAGGCGGCGCGCCGCGATCAGCGTCCACCGCCGACCTCTGCGGGACGGAGGGCGACGACCGCCGCGGCGCCCCGCGCGAGCAGCGCGTCGGCCACATCGCGGCCGAGCGCTTCGGGCTCGGCCGCCGGCCCTTCGGCACGCTCGCGCAGCACTCGGCCCCCGTCTTCGCTCGCGACCACCGCGTCCATGACGATGCGTCCGGCCGCGTGGCGCGCGTGCGCCGCCATCGGCGTCACACACGAGGCGCCAAGGCGCGCCAGGAACGCCCGCTCCGCGCGCGCGCTGAGCCGCGTCGGCGCGTGATCGAGCGGCCGCAGCGCGGCGAGCGTCGCGGCATCGTCGGCGCGCGCCTGCACGGCCAGCACGCCCTGCCCGACCGCCGGAACGAAGACGTCGGGAGCGAGCGGCGTGGCATGCCGCGGCGCCAGGCCGAGCCGTCGCAGCCCTGCAGCGGCGAGCAGGACCGCCGCCCACTCGCCGGCGTCGAGCTTGGTGAGGCGCGTGTCGACGTTGCCGCGGATCGGCGTCACGAGCAGGTCGGGACGGAGCGCGAGCAGCAGCGCGCGGCGGCGCGGGCTCGATGTCCCCACCATGGCGCCGGGCGGTAGCTCGTCCAGCGTACAGGGCTCACGCGTGACCAGCACGTCGCGAGGATCTTCGCGCTCGGGGAACACCGGCAGCGTCAGGCCGGCCGGAAGCTCGGCGGGAAGGTCCTTGAGGCTGTGCACCGCGACATCGGCATCGCCGCGGAGCAGCGCCTGCTCGATCTCGCGCACGAACAATCCCTTGCCGCCGATCGCGGCCAGCCGCGCCTCGGCGCGCCGGTCGCCCTCGGTGCGGATCGCGATGACCTCCACACGCGCGCCGCCCGCGGCGAGTCCGTCGGCTACCACTCGGGCCTGGGCCAGCGCGAGCGCGCTGCCGCGGGTCGCCAGACGGATCACGTGCGTCGCCTCAGGCCGAACAGCTCGTTGACGATTTCGAGCCAGGAGCGGTGCGATCCCGCACGCGACGACTCGCGCAGCTTGGTAATGGGCGCGTGCAGGATCTTGTTCACGATCCCCGTCGACAGCGCCTCGAGCGCGGCCCGCGTCTCCGGCGAGGCGTCCGGCACGCGGGCCAGCGCCCGGCGCAGCTCACCGGCCCGGATCTCTTCCAGGCGCTCGCGAAGCGACACGATCGTCGGAATGACCTCGACGTCGCCCAGCCGCGCCCGGAACTTCGCCACCTCGCGCTCGACGAGCCCCTCGGCGCGCTGCGCCTCGCGCAGCCGCTCACGGATGTTCGCGTCCACGACCGACTTGAGATCGTCGACGTCGTAGCGATAGACGTCGTCGAGGCCTTCGACACCCCGCTCGACGTCGCGAGGCACCGCGATGTCGATGAAGAACAGCGGGCGCGCGCCTCGGCCCCGCACGGCCTCGGCGACCATTCCGCGGGTGACGATCGGCGTCGGCGCGCCCGTGGACGTGATCACGATGTCCACCGCGGCGAGCACCGTGCCCAGCTCCACGAACGGCACCGGCGTGCCGGCCAGGGCACGCGCCAGCTCCTGCGCGCGCGCCCATGTGCGGTTGACGACGTAGATCGGAAACGCGCCCTGCTCGACGAGATGCTTGGCCGCCAGCTCGCTCATCTTCCCCGCGCCGACGAGCAGCACCGCGCGCCCGCTCAGCCCGGCGAAGATCTGCTTCGCCAGCTCGACGGCGGCGAAGGAGACCGACACCGCGTGGCGCGCGACGTCGGTCTCGGTGCGCACGCGCTTGGCGACGGCAAAGGCCTGGGTGAACAGCGTGTGGAGCGCGGGCCCCACCGCTTCGCAGGCCTGAGCGAGCGCGAACGCGTCCTTCACCTGTCCGAGGATCTGGGGCTCACCGATCATCATCGAATCGAGGCTGGCGGCGACGCGGAAGGCGTGGCGAATGGCGTCGTCCTCGGTGTACGTGTAGAGCGCGCCCTCCACCGCCGCGGCCTCGACACCGCGCTGGCGGCAGAGATGACGAAACGCCAGCGCGCGCGCCTCGCTGGGCACGTCGGCCACGCCATAGATCTCCACGCGGTTGCACGTCGACAGCATCACCGCCTCGCGCAGCGCGCCACCGGCCATGAGATCACGCAGGATCTCGCGGACCTTGTCTTCGTCGGCCGCCAGCTGTTCCCGCAGCGCGAGCGCGGCGTTCTTGTGACTGAGACCGGCGGCGAAGAGCGCCATCAGGCGCCGTGCCGCCCCGGCAGGAAGAGTCCGGCGCCGAGCGTGATGACGAGCACGACGAAGCCGACGATGGCGAAATACGCCGCGCGCCGACCGTGCCAGCCGCCCGCCGCGCGTCCCGCGAGCGTGCCGGCGTAGATCACCCAGGCGACGACGGAGAAGAACGCGAGTGGATCGAAGGCGAAGACGCTGCCCCACGCGGCGCGCGCCCACACGGCGCCGAGGATCAGCCCGGTGGTCAGAAACGGAAATCCGAGCGCGAGCGCGCGATACGTCCAGTTGTCGAGCGTCTCGAGCGGCGGCAGACGGTGATAGAAGCGCCCGGGACGCTTGGCGCGGATCTGTCGGTCCTGCAGCAGGTACATGATCGCGCCGGCGAAGTTGAGCACGAAGGCGGCGATGCCGACGAGGGCCAATACGATGTGGATCCAGATCCACGCGTTGCCCAGCGCCGGCGCGAGCGCCGCCGGCCGCGCCACGGACGATTTCAGGCTCAAGACCACCACCACCGGCATCACGAACGCGCCGAGCACCGTCACGCCCGATTGCCGCTCGACGAGCATCTCGAGCAGCACCACGACCCACACGGCCACCGACACCGCGTTGGGCAACGTCCCGAGCGGTGGCCGACCCAGCTCGATCGCGAGAACGACCAGCGCGAGCGTGTGAGCGATCCAGCCGATCAACGTGCTGAGCACGGCGAGACGGTGAGCGAGCGCCTGGCGCTGGACGAGGTGCGCCAGCGCCAGTCCCATGGCGCAGATGTACGCGACGATCGCGATGCTCTGAAGGTGCGGGTGCATGAGCTTGAAACGCTAACGGTATCGGGAGTTTACCACATTCCCGATGCACTGAGCGGAGATCGCCCGCGCTTACTCCGGTCGCGTATCTCCGCCCGGGACGAGATCGAGCAGCGCCGGCAGCGGCTTGGTGAATCCTTCGCGGCGGGCAACGACGTCCAGATGCGGCGAGCCCCAATCCTCGAGCAGGGGCGGTCCGCCGTTCCAGCGCTCACGCCTGTCCAGCTCCTTCAGATACGCGCGGCAGGCGCGACAGCCGGAAATGACGTACCCGGTGTCCTCGGCTTCGGCCTGCAGACGACACATGTCCTTCGTGCCTTCGACGCCACACAGCGGACAGCGCAGCTTCGCGAAGCCCCAGGCGCCGCCGCAGAAATGACATGCGAGCCGACGGTGGCCGCCCTCCACGACGTCGATGAATCCTGGCGGCGCGCCGCAGAAGGGACACACACCGCGGCCCCAGTCAACGCCCTCAAAATGTGGCTGCGCGGGCGCCAGCCAGGCCTCCAACGCGGGACGCAACGTCGCGCACGCGAGAAACGTGACCGCCGCGGCGTCGATTCCGCTTACTGCCTCGACGCGCCCGTCGCCGATCCCGTCGCGGCGTGGCAGCAGCGCATCCGGGCCGATGGCGCCGCTGTCCCACGCGGCCGCGAGTTGCTGCAGCGCCGGCCCGCGCGCGGGGTCGATCGCCGCGACGTCCTCCATCCCGGCGCCGAGCAGCTCTTCCAGCCCGTCGCGGTCCAGGGTCGGCGCCGCCTCGGCGGCCAAGGGCACGCCGCGCGCCCAGCTCTCGCGGCAGCGCTGCGCCGACCACGTCAGTCGCGTTCGTGGCGGATTCCACGCGCTCCAGCGCTCGAGCAGCGCGCCGTAGGGCGCGAGACTCGACGCGAGCGCGCGCCGTCGCGCGAGGAGATCGCGCCACGGCTCGCGCAGGTCGGTCATGCGGCCGCCGCCAGCGGGCGGGGCACGCGAGCGGCCATGGTGATGGTGAGCATGAAAACGCTCGGGGGCCGAGAGCCGGCCCCCGATCGACGGTACGCGGAACGGGCCTCAGCCCTGGATCGACATGACGATGACGTAACGCAGGATGAAGCCGCCGACCAGCACGAGCACCGCGGACACCGCGCCGAGCGCGCGCACACGGCCACCGAAAAGATTCAGCAGCAGCGGCAGGATGAGCCCGGCGGCGACGAGACCGCCCCAGAAGAGCGGCGCAAAGTGACCGCTGGTGATCGGCTGCGCGGCCGATCCGAGCACGGCCAGAAAGACGGCGAGCACGAGGATCTCGACGAGCATCGAAAAACGATCGGCGACCTCGATCTTGTGCCAGGTCTCGCTGATCGAGCCGCCGGTGATGAACATGATCAACGCGACGGCCGCCATGCCGGTGGAGCCGCCGGAGGCGAGGAACAGCGCGCCCATGAGACGCGAGTCGGCCCAGAACGGCATCGCCGAGTTGCTGAGCAGCACGCCCGTGTAGGCGGCCAGGAAAAAGCCGAAGAGCATGCCGACCAGCGAGAACTTTCGTCGAAACGCGGCCGCCGACTCCGACGAGGTGAACGACAGCACCGACGACACGAACGTGAAACCGCCGAAGATCCCGACGGCCCATGCGCCGATCGACATCGGGTCCCAGAACTTCAAGTGCAGCATCATGTTCATGAAGCGCGAGGGCACGCCGAGATCGATGATCAGCAGCAGCCCGCACACCGCCACCAGCGGCACCGACAGCAGGTACCCGACGCGCGCGACGGCCTGATCCCGTCGCGAGCCGAAGTTGTCGGCGATCGCCGCCGTGAAGTAGGCGCCTCCGGCGATGCCGCCGAGGAAGAAATACCAGACGATCGACATCTCCCAGCCCGGAACCTTCAGCATCACGCCTCCCCCTTCCCGCGCTCACGGAACGCGAGCAGCGCGCCGACGCCGACGAGGATGGCCGAGCCGATGGAGAGCAGCGAGTCGACGACGACGTTGCGCTGTGGGCGCTGGGGATTGTCGGGCAGGTTGTACGACGCCGGCTTGGCCAGCAGCAGGAAGAACGCGTTGAGCCCGCCGAGGAAGCCGTTGCTGTCGGCGCCGTAGAGCTGGGCGTCTTTGAAGCCCATCCCCTTCAGCGTCTCGACGCGCTTGGCGGCCTTGGCCACCAACTCGTCGCGGAAGCCGAACTGGATGGAGTCGGTCGGGCAAGCCTTGGCGCACGCCGGCCCGAGGCCGTTGTGGATCCGGTCGTTGCAGAAGGTGCACTTCTTCGCGGTGCCCGTCTGCTCATTGAACGCCACCACGCCGAACGGGCACGAGGCGACGCAGTAACGGCAGCCGTTGCAGACGTCCTGGTTGATGTTGACCGTGCCGTATTCGGTGCGATAGATGGCGCCTGTCGGGCACGCCTCGAGACAGCCCGCCTGCGCGCAGTGCTTGCAGACGTCGGACATGAGCAGCCAGGCCAGGTCCCCGTTGGGCTTGGCGCCCGGCGCCTCCATGAACCTCACGAGACGGTACGTCTTGTCGGTAAAGTGGGCGTGATTCTGGTAGGTGCCCGTCCACTCGGGCGTCTCAAGCCCGAGCTCGTTCCACTGCTTGCACGCCACCTGACACGCCCGACAGCCAATGCACAGCGAGGTGTCCGTGAACATCGCCAGCGTGCGCGCCATGGCTACACCACCCCCTTCTTCACGTTGCAGACGAAGGCCTTCGTCTCCTGGATGAAGACATTGGGGTCGCCGACCGTGGACGAAAGATCGTTGGTGATGTCGCCCTTGCTGCCCGGCAGCTGGTCGACACCCTTCCAGCCCCAGTGCCACGGCACGCCGATCTGGTGCACGGTCTTGCCGTCGATCGTGAACGGCTTGATGCGGTTGGTGACCATCGCGGTGACATGCACCTTGCCGCGAGGGGTGGAGACCGTCACCTTCTCGCCATTCTCGATCCCGAGCTCCTTCGCCAGCTCGTGGCTGATCTCGGCGAAGTGCGAGTGGTGGAGCTCCGCCAGCATCGGCAAGTAACGCGACATGACTCCGGACAGGTGGTGCTCCGTGAGCCGGTACGTCGTGATGACGTACGGGTAGTCCGGGGAGCCGACCGGCGCGAGCTCGTTCTTCTGGTCCGGCACCTTCCAGATCTTCGCCACCGGGTTGACCTGCTGTCGCGAGAGCAGATTCTTCGTCGGCGACTCGACCGGCTCGTAGTGCTCCGGGAACGGTCCGTCGTTGAGCGGTCCAAAGAAGCCGCCGACCAGGTCCGAGCGCATGATGAACGGCTTGTCGCCGTTCTTCGCGTCGGGCGCGAGGAAGGCGTTGAAGTCCGGCACGTCGAGGCCGACCCACTTGCCCGGTTTGTCTTCAGGCTTGGCCGGCGGCGCGGCGGGGTCCCACCAGATCAGCTTCTTCTTCTCGCTCCACGGCTTGCCGTGGAGGTCGGCCGAGGCGCGGTTATAAAGGATCCGCCGGTTGGCCGGCCACGCGAAGCCCCATCCGTGCGCCAGGTAGTCGGTGCCTTCCGCCGGCTTGCGCGCGGCGGCCTTGTTGGTGAGCTTGCCATCCGCCGTCTCGGTGACGACGCCGGTGTAGATCCAGCAGCCGCTCGCCGTTTTGCCGTCGTCCGTCAGCTGCGCGAACGACGAGATCGCCTGCCCTTTCCGGTAGAGCGGCTTGCCGTCCTTGTCGGCGATGTCCTCGGTCGCGAAGCCGTTGACCTCTTTCAGCACCTCGACCATCTCTGGATGGTCGGGCTTGCTGCCGTACGTGAAGTTCGCGGCCAGGAATCCGCGGTCGCGCTCCTTCTTGCTGCCCGCGTACATCTTCTGCAGCCGGTGGGCGAGCGTGCAGACGAACTGCGCGTCGGTCTGCACGTCGCCCGGCGGGTCGACGGCCTTCTCGTGCCACTGGATCAGCCGCATCGTGTTGGTGAGGCTGCCGTCCTTCTCCGCGGCCGGCGCCGCCGGAATGAAGAACACCTCGGTCTTGATGTCCTTGGGATTCACGCCGGGCTCTTTCCACACCTCGGCGGTCTCCGTCAGGAAGATATCGACCACCACCAGCCAGTCGAGCCGCTGCATGCCCGCGCGCGCCAGCTTGGCGTTGGGGCCGCCCACGGCGGGGTTCTGGCCGTCGGCGAGGAAGCCCTTGACGATGCCGTTGTACATGTCCACGAACATGTGCTGGTGGCTGTACGCGTCGGCGGAGGCGCGCTTCGCGATCCAGTGGTAGCCGAATTCGTTGTTCGCGGTCGCCGCGTCGCCATAGAAAGCCTTGAGCAGGCTGACCATGAATTTGGGCTTGTTCGTCCAGAAGCCGCCCTTCGGCGTCTCCTTCTCGAGATACGTCTTGAGGTCCGGGTGCGCGTCACGGAGCGGAACGGCCATATAACCCGGCAGCTCGTGGTAGAGCAGCTCGAGATCGGTGGCACCCTGCACGTTGGCGTGGCCGCGCAGCGCGGTGACGCCTCCGCCCGGCCGGCCGATGTTGCCGAGCAGCAGCTGCAGCATGCACAGCGCCCGGATGTTCTCCACGCCGTTGGTGTGCTGCGTGAGGTTCAGCGCGTACGTGATGGTGCCTGTCTTGTCGGGGCCCGAGGTGCCGCAGAAGAGCTGCGCCATCTCCTCGAACTTCTTGGCGGGGATGCCGCACACCTTCTCGACCATCGCCGGCGTGTAGCGGCTGTAGTGGCGCCGGAGATGCTGGAACACGGTATGGGGATTCCGCAGCGTGAGGTCACGCTTGGGGTTGCCCTCGCCGTCGAGATCGTACTTCCAGGACGCCCGGTCGTACGACTTCTTCGCCGCGTCGAAGCCCGCGAAGAGGCCGTTCAGCTCGGTGGCGTTCTTGAACGCAGGGTCGAGCAGGAACGAGGCGTTCGTGTAGTGGACGACGTAGTCCTTGAAGTAGAGGTTCTTCTGGATGGCATAGTTCATCAGCCCGCCGAAGAACGCGATGTTGGTGCCCGAGCGCAGCGGGACGTGCAGGTCCGCCGCCGCGCTCGTCCGCGTGTAGCGCGGGTCGACGTGGATGATCTTGGCCCCGCGCTCCTTGGCCTTCATCACCCACTGGAAGCCGACCGGATGGTTCTCGGCCATGTTCGACGTGATCATGATCACGTCGCTGTGCTGCAGGTCGATGAGGTTCGTCGTCATCGCCCCGCGACCGAACGTGGTCCCCAAAGCTGGGACCGTGGCGCTGTGTCAGACCCTGGCCTGATGCTCGTGGTAGACGATGCCGAAGGTCCGGTTC
>Ga0075428_100000418_pt1 | contig 42295 bp, 30 predicted proteins | sample RhiMetdeltSRZDD2_FD_75291 | JGI IMG/M metagenome (GOLD analysis project Ga0075428, IMG submission 75291) | Populus rhizosphere microbial communities from Tennessee, USA - Rhizosphere MetaG P. deltoides SRZDD2 | ecosystem: Host-associated > Plants > Roots > Rhizosphere > Soil | place: USA... | reverse complement strand
CTCCGGAGCACTCAGGCGCGCCGCAACAGTCGCCGGACCAGCCCCGGATCCGCGCCGCTCGTGCAGTACTCGAACAGCGTCGCATCGTCCGGCGGCGAGATCCGAGGCAGCGCGAACGGATCGGTGTGGCCGTCGACGAGCGCGGGCGGGTCGGTGACGACGGCAGCGCGAAACCGCGCCGAAGCCAGTCGCCGTACCGGGCCGGACGAGCGCCCATAGGGGAACGAAAGGAAGGCCGGCGTCACGCCAATGTGCTCGCGGACGTCGTCGATGCAGCGCGACAATTCCAACCCGATGCGCCCGGTACTGCGCGTCGGCAACGACAGGTGATCGCGCGTGTGCGCACCGATGTGGAAGCCCGCGTGCATGGCCTGCAGTGCCCGGACTTCCTCCCAGTTCATGGTCAGCCGCGGCGGCGCCACGGCCGGCCTGAGCTGCGACCGCAGCGCCGCGAGCAGATGACGGCGCTGGTAGAAGTCGGCTTCGAGCAGCAGTTCGCAGAGCCGCGCATGAGAGGCGTCGACGTCGTTCTGGACCCGCAGATCGAACGACATGCGGCCGAAGGTGTCGAGGGCCAGCGACAGCTCGCACGCAGCGTCGAGGTGCAGCGCCTGCGCCGTGCGCGCGTGAAACATCGAGTAGAGCTCGTCGACCCATGGCGGGTCGCCGCGCTCGACGTAGCCGGTGGCGAGGAAGAAGGTCGCCGGCAGCCCCAGGGAAGCGAGGATCGGCGCGGCAACCGTGTAGTTGTCGCGATAGCCGTCGTCGAACGTGAGCACCACCGAACCGGGCTCGAGGCTCCTGCCTTGATCGAGCTCGGCAGCGAGCGCCGTCAGCGGCACCACGCGGCGGTGGGCGGCGAGGAACTTCATCTGCCGCTCGAACACCTCGGGGTCGGTCGTGTTCCGCGGGTCGACCCACGGGCGGGTCTCGAGGTCCGGCACGCTGTGATACACGAGGATGGCGCCGCCGTGCCGATCGTCGCCGAACAGGCGGCACAGACGCTGGGCACTCGAGTGCAGCAGCGCCTTCTCGCACAGTGCGGCCAGCCTCCAGCGCAGGCGCATTGGCGGTGGCGACGGCATCAAGACACGATTGTCGGCGATCTTGCTCACTTGCAGCAGGGCTCCGCGTGCCAACGTAGATCGCCCCCGCGCAGCGGATACCGGGTCAAGACCCGAAACGCGCCTGGATCCTTCCCCGGCCAGCTGGCTCCGTGCGGCGGGGTCGCCCGACGCGCGCAGCAGGGAATCAGTCCGGGACGCGCACGTCGAAGTTGGCGCGGAAGTGGCGAGCGACCGTCGTGCCGGTCAGGTTCTCGTTCCAGTTGGCCCGCGATTGCAGGCGCGCGCGAGCCAGGAATGACTCGAGGCTGCCGGCCCCGCCGGTGGCGGCGTCGTAGTCGGCGATGGTCTCCTGGGGCCGGGGATACGACACCCGGACCGCCACGGACTCCGCATCGTTGACGGCCACGCGCCACTCTTCGAGCGACATCTGCTGCTGGGCGTAGAACATCCACGTGTTCGCCGGGGCGAACGAGAACAATCGGTTGCCGACCGACGTGAAGCCCTCGAGCGCAGCGCTGTAATCGGCGTGGAACAGCTCGGTGGCGCCGAGCTCCTGCAGGTCGTTGTCGCGCAGCCGGAGGCCGGCGAAGCGGTGGCCGAACATCATCAGCGGCGCTCCCCATCCGTAGGCGACGTTGTCGTGGAACGTCGTGTCGTTGACGCCGACGCCGGGCGTGCTCTCGAACACGTAGCCCAGCGGCTGCGTACCGGTGATCTGATGCGCGGCGACGTTGTAGGCGATCTCGCCGGCGGCCAGACACTGGAACGCCGCGGCCCAACCGCGTCGGTAGGTTTCGCTGATGTCGCGGCCGTCGAGCATCACGTTGCCGATGACGGCGGCCGTGACGGCACCGTTGCCCACGATGTCGCTGCCGATCAGCATGTTGATGGCATTGCCGAGGAACACGTTGTCGCGGATCACGCCGCCGGAGCGGGCCTGCATGCCGTGCGAGGCGCCGCGGGCGATGATGTTGCCGCGGACGGTCATGCTGCTCGTGTTGTTGCCCTGCAGGTAGACGTTGTGCCGGTAGGGCGTTGCATTGGCGCCGGGAACGACGGAGCTCCAGCCATTGTGGTCGAACACGCACTGCTCGAGCAGGAAGCCGTCGACTCCATCGACGTAGAGGCCTTGGGCGTGTCCGTCCGTGACCGTGAAAGCATCAGTGATCACGCTGCGACGCAGCTTCAAGTCATGGTGGCTGCCCTGCAGACGCACGTTGACGAAGAAGCTGCTGATTGCGCAGTCTTCGATCAACACACGGGTACACGGGGCCAGCAGGCTGATGCCGATGGACCCGCGGACTCCCGTGGGATCGTCTGCCTGGAAGTCCAGGCCGACGAAGGCGACGTCGTGCACGCCGACAGTGTGCACGGTCAGACCCGCATCGGTGCGGCACACCAATCTCGGGCGAACCCCGGAAGAGCCATAGGTGGTCACCACCATCGGTTCGTCGGCCGAGCGGCCCGACAGGCGCCAATCGCCGAGTCCCTCGAGGAACGTGTCGCCCCGCATGATGTGCAGCCAGTCGGGCTGCCCATCGCGCAGCAGGTTGCGGGCACCCTTGAGCGTCCGCTTGGCGCTGTCCTCGGAGAAGCCGCTGTAGTTGTCGCTGCCGCTGCTCGAGCTCACATACACGTGCAGGGTGCCGGGGCTCGGCTGCAACGGCGTCCAATCGAGGGGCTGGGGCACGGGACTGGGGGTCGCCGCCGAGGATGGCGCCACCCGGGTCCCGCCGCACGCAGCGGCCAGTGCGAGCAGAACGGCGCATCCGGTGCGGGAGGCGATCGCAGTGCGACCGTGGCGATCCGGCTCCGAGAATCGGTGAGGGGGTGTCTCGAGCATGTTCCACATCTCTGACGAGTTGCGTTGGCTGGTGGTGTCGTGCTGGATCCCGCCAAGTGAATTCCAGCAGGCGCTGCGGCACCCGGAACTGCGCCCTTGATGCCAGGAATCGGCTCGGCCTCCCATCCGGTGAGGACCCTCAGGCAGCCTGGAGCGAACGCCCGAGACGCGCGCTCGCCGGTCCGCGGCCGCGCCGCGCTTGCCACTCGTGCGCAGGATCTGCGGGGACGTCAGAGACCGCGCGGTTGTTCCTACTCGCCCGCGACGACGCGCACGAACGGCGAGGTCGGCACCGGCCGTGGCGGCGAGGCCGGCAGCACCGGCACGTCGACGGTGCCTGCGGTCAGCGCACCGGTGACCCGCAGCGCCAGCAGCCACGCAACCTTGCGCTCCAGTTCGGTCTCGACGACGTCGACCTGGCTGCGCTGCAGCTGGTTCTGCGCGAGCAGCACGACGAGGTTCGTCGTGAGACCCGCGCGCGCGCCGCCCTCGGCCTGACGCAGCGACTCGGCATCGGCGGCGGTCAACGTGCGCAGCTCGTCGAGGCGCTGCTCGAGCGTCGCGAGCCGGTCGAGCGCCTGGGCCAGATCGTGCGCGATCGAGCGACGCAACAGCGAGTAGCGCGACACCTCCTGGCGGAACTGCGACCATGCCTCGCGCACGTCGGCCGCGATGCGCCCGCCCGTGAACAACGGCAGGTAGAGGCTCAGCAGGCCCGTCCAGTCGCGTTCGGTCGGCAGACTGTCGCGCGACAGGAACCAGTCGAGGCTGACGCCGATCGACGGGTAGTACTGGCCGAACGCGACCTCGACGCGCGCGCGCGCGGCCTCGGCGGCGAGCGCAGCGGCCCTCAGGTCCTGCCGCCGCTCTTCGGCGAGCGCGAGCAGTGCTTCGCCCGCGGGCCGCTCCTCGGGCATCGAGAAGTCGTCGTGCAACGCGCTCGCGCCGACGTCGACGCCCGTCAGCAGGCGCAGGGCGACGCGCCCGCTGCGCGCCTCGTTCCTCGTGTCGAACAGCTCGAGCATCGTGCGCGACAGCAGCGCCTCGGCCTGGATCCGGTCGAGCGCGCGCGCCGTGCCGATGCGCTCGCGCGCCGCGAACTCACGCACGCGCTGCTCTTGCGACGCGAGCGACCGCTCGAGCACCGCCGCGCGCTGCTCGGCGCGCAGCACGCGGTAGTAGGCCTGGACCACGTCGAGCACGACGGTCTCGCGCAGGTCGAGCAGCAACGACTCGCGTTGCGCCACGGTCAGATCGGCGGCCGTCGCGAGGTTCGCGTTGCGGAAGCCCTCGAACAGGCTCCACTGTGCGTGCAAGGGCACGTCGAGCAGCGAGTCCGAGTCGAGGAACGTGATGCCCGAGCTCGTCTGCTCGCGGTAGATCAGCGTCGGTTCGACGTCGGCCTGCGGCAGGAAGCTCGACGTGACGCGCGCGCGCTCGGCCAGGGCCTGCACGATGTCCTCGCCGGCGATCGCGATCCGTTCGTTCTGCTCGTTCGCGAGACGCACGGCCGTGGCCAGCGAGAGCGGCGTGCCGGGCGTCCAAACCGGAGGGTCGCCGAGCGAGACCACGCTGCGCCATCTGTCCACGTCGGCCTGCTGGTCGGTCGCGCAGGCCGCGAGCAGCAGCGGCGCCATGAGGAGCCAGGAACGCAGGTGGTCCGATCGCATCATCGTCTCTGCCTCCTTGTGACGAGCACGCCGCGGCCCAGCACGCGCAGGATGTGGCGGCCGATCGCCTGCTTGCCGAGGTTCGCGGGCGGGAACAGCAGCGCGACGCGCACGAAGCTCAACACGAACTCGGCGGTCAGCTCCGGATGCGGGTCCTCGAGCTCGCCCGACTTCACGCCGTGGCGCAGCACGCGCGCGATCGCGTTCGCGAGCTTGCGGCGCTTGCCCGCGAGACTGCCCTGCGGCGGCGCTCCGCTGCGCATCAGCGTGTAGAGGTGCGGGAAGCGGTTCGCGAACGCGAGCAGTGCGGCGACCAAGCGCTCGACCGCGGGCCACGCGGCCTCGGTGTCGCGTTCGGTGGCCTGCAGCTCGACGACGAGCTGGTCGATGCCCTCGGCGATCAACGTCGTGTGCAGGTCGTCTTTGCTCGCGAAGTAGACGTAGATCGTGCCCTTGCCGAGCCGCGTCGCCGCGGCGATCTCGTCGAGGCGCACTTCGTGGAACGGACGCCGCGCGAACATGCGCGCCGCGACGCGCATGATCTCGCGCCGTTTCCGATCGTCGGGTCGTTGCACTTGCTGCTTGCTTGCAGGGCGCCCGCGGGGCGCATACGGTTTCGGCCAATACCGACCGGCCAGTATTGTCCCGAGGCCCCGCCGTGCGCAAGAACTCGTCCGCGTTCCTGATCCTCTGGCTCGCCGCCGTTACTGCATGCAAGCGGCAGGCGCAGGAATCCGCGGTCACGGCCGAGACGCGCGTGCTCGTGTCGCTGCAGCCCGTGAAGGTGCAGCCCATGACGCGCACGGTCCAGGTGGTCGGCACGCTCTACGGCGACGAGGAAGCCGTGCTCGCGGCCAAGGTCCCGGGCCGCATCGCCGTGATCGAACACGACGTCGGCGACAACGTCGGACCGGCCGCGGTGCTCGCGCGCGTCGAGACGGCGGACTACGAGCTCGCGGTCGTGCAGAAGCAGGCGGCTCTGCAGGCCGCGCTGGCCGAGCTCGGCCTGCAGGCACTGCCGGCCCGCGAGTTCGAGGTCGAGAAGGTGCCCGCGGTGCAGAAGGCGCAAATCGAGGCCAAGAACGCCGAGCAGCGGTGGCAGCGCGCCGAGGCGATGTTCGCCGAGAAACCGCCGCTGATCACCGAGCAGGAGCACGCCGACCTCAGGACCGCGTGGTTGTCGGCCGTCGCGTCGCGCGAGCTCGCAGTCACCGAGGCGCGGGCCAGGTTGGCGCTCGCGGCCGTGCGCGCCGCGGAGCTCGCGCAGAGCCAGAAAGCGCTGGCCGACACGGCCGTCGCGGCGCCTGCGGGCGGACCATGGCGCATCGGCAAGCGCCTCGTCGCGGTCGGCGACTACGTGAAGGAGGGCGAGGCGCTGTTCCACGTCGTCGATCCCGATCCGATCAAGTTCCGCGCCGACGTGCACGAGCGCTGGTCGGCGGCGGTCGCGAAGGGCCAGCGGGTCGCGGTCGAGGTCCCTTCGGCCAGTGAGCCCATCGCCGGCGTCGTGGACCGCATTGCTCCCGTGGCCGACGAAAAGAAGCGCACCTTCGAGGTCGAGATCCGCATCGAAAATGCCGCTGGCCAGCTGCTGCCCGGCGGCTTCGCGCGCGGCGCCATCGCGACGCACGTCGATCCCGCGGTCGTGTTCGTGCCGCAGGACGCGGTCGTGACAGCACTCGGCCTCAGCAAGGTGTTCACCGTGACGGACAGCAAGGCCGTCGAGCACAAGGTCACGACCGGCGTGCACGACGGCGCGTTCCTCGAGGTGACGAAGGGTGATCTCGCGCCCGGCGACCAGGTCGTCACGAGCGGTGCGGCGCGTCTCGCCGAAGGCGTGGCCGTCAGGACGGCGGCCAGGGCGGGAGACGGCAAGTGAGCCTGCCGGCGCTCTGCATCCGTCGTCCGGTCTTCACCGTGATGATGTGTCTGCTGCCCGTCGTGCTCGGCCTCTTCACGATGCTGCGCATCGGCGTCGACCTGTTCCCGAACGTCGACCTGCCGGTCGTCATGGTCACGACGAACCGCCCCGGCACCTCGGTCGAGGAGATGGAGACCGGCGTCACGAAGCTCGTCGAGGACGCGATCAACACGATCTCGGGCATCGACGAACTGCGCAGCACCACGACCGAGGGGCGCTCCTTCGTCACGGTGCAGTTCGTGCTCGAGAAGGACCGCGACGTGGCCCAGCAGGAAGTGCAGGGCAAGGTCAACACGATCCTGTCGCTGCTGCCACCCGGCACCGAGACGCCGATCGTCGACAAGTTCGACATCGACGCGGCGCCCGTGCTGACCATCGTCGTGTCCGGGCAGCGCGACCTGCGCGAGTTGACCGACATCGCGGACCGGCAGATCGGCGACGAGCTGAGCGGCCTGCCGGGCGTCGGCTCGGTCAGCATCGCCGGTGGCCGGCCCCGCGCCGTGCAGATCACCGTCGACGCGCGCAAGCTCGAGGCCTACGACCTCGCGATCACCGACGTGAAGCAGGCGCTCGCGCGCCAGAATCTCGAGCTGCCCGGCGGCCGCGTCGCCCAGGAGCGGCGCGAGCTCGTGCTGCGCACAGTTGGTCGCATGCGCAACGTGCGCGACTTCCAAGACCTCATCGTGGCCGACCGCGGCGGCCAACCCGTGCGCGTGCGCGACCTCGGCCCCGAAGGCAACGTCGAGCAGAATGTCGAAGACACGGTCGAGGAGCCCCGCGCCCTTGCGCGTTTCGACGGCCGGAACGCCGTGTCGCTCGTCGTGCAGAAACAGAGCGGCAGCAACACGGTCGAGGTCATCGACGTGCTGAAGGCGCGGCTCGCGGTGCTGCGCGGCACGCTCGACAGCGAGGGCAAGGGCGACGTCACGATGACCGTCACGCGCGACCAGTCGCGTTTCATCCGCGCTTCGATGCACGAAGTCGAGATCCACCTGCTGCTCGGTGCTCTGCTCGTCGTGCTCACGATCCTGATGTTCCTGCGCGACTGGCGGCCCACGATCGTCGCCGCGGTGACGATCCCCGTGTCGATCATCGCCGTGTTCCCGGTCATGCGCGCGTTCGGCCTGACCGTGAACAACATCACGCTGATCGGCATGGTGCTGATGATCGGCGTGGTCGTCGACGACGCCGTCGTCGTGATCGAGAACGTGTTCCGCTGGATCGAGGAGAAGGGGCTGCCGAGGGTGCAGGCGGCGATCGAGGGCACGCGAGAGATCACGCTCGCCGTGCTCGCGACGAGTTTCTCGCTGTTCGTGATCTTCCTGCCGATCGCGTTCATGAGCGGCACGGTCGGCCGTTTTCTGCGCAGCTTCGGCATCGTCTGCGCGGTCGCGATCCTCGTGTCGCTGCTCGTCTCGCTGACGCTGACGCCGATGATGTCGTCGCGCCTGCTGCGCAAGGGCAAGGCCGATGCCGCGGGCCACACCACTCACGCGGGCGGCGGCTTCTACTCGCTCGTGTTCGAGCGGCCGTACCTGCTCGCGCTGCGCTGGTCGCTGCGCCACCGCTGGGCCGTCGTGATCGCAACGGCCCTTTCGGTCATGAGCCTGCTGCCGTTCCCGTCCGTGGGCTACCGCGGCCTGTTCGCGATGGTCGGCTTCGACTTCATCCCGAAGGACGACCAGAGCGAGTTCGAGGTCTCGATCCGCGCGCCCGAGGGCTGGACGCTCGCGCGCACGAGCGGGGTGTTCGCCGCGATCGAACGCCGCCTCGCGGCGCTGCCCGGCGTCCTGCACGTGCTCACGCAGATCGGCGACACGAGCGGCCGGCAGTCACCGGGCGAAGGCCCCGTGGCCGAAGGCAGCATCTACGTGCGCCTGCAGGAGATCGCCGAACGCACGACCCCGTTCACGCAGCAGGACCGCATGCTCGAGGCGCGCGCCATGATGGCGGACTGGCCCGAGCTGCGCGCCAGCGTGCAGGTGCCGGCCGTGGTCTCGATCGGCACGGCCAACGCCGACGTCGAGTTCCAGCTGCTCGGTCCAGACCTGCGCGCGCTCGACCAATACGCGGAGCGCATCATGGCCGTGCTGCGCAACACCCGCGGCATGGCCGACGTCGACACGACGCTGCGCGCGCGCAAGCCCGAGGTGCGCATCGACGTCGACCGGCTGGCCGCGAGCGACCTCGGCGTCTCGATCGCCGACGTCGCCTCGGCGATGCGCACGCTGGTCGGCGGCGAGATCGTCACCGACTACAAGGACGACGTGAACGGCGAGAACTACGACGTCTGGCTGCGCGCGATCGGCACCGACCGCGACGACGCCGCCGTGCTCGGCGACCTGTCGCTGCGCTCGGCAAGCGGCGACCTCGTGCGGCTCGGCAGCATCGCGACGGTCGGCGAAGCGATCGGGCCTTCGCAGATCGACCGCGCGCAGCGGCAGCGCAAGATCTCGATCATCGCGAACCTGGCCGGCTCGCCGATGGGCACCGTGTTCGAGCAGTTCAACGCCGCCTTCCACAAGCTCGAGGCGCCGCCGCTCTACCGCTTCACGGCGGTCGGCCGGGCCAAGAACCAGCAGGACGCCATCGCCGCGTTCTTCCTCGCGTTCCTGCTGTCGCTCGTGCTCATGTACATGATCCTCGCGGCGCAGTTCGAGAGCTACGTGCACCCGATCGTGATCCTGCTCGCGGTGCCGCTGACGATCCCGTTCGCACTCGTGTCGCTGCTCGCGCTCGGCAATCCGCTGACGCTGTTCTCGGTGCTCGGCCTGTTCCTGCTGTTCGGCATCGTGAAGAAGAACGGCATCCTGCAGATCGACTTCACGAACGTGCTGCGCCGGCAGGCCGCCGAGGATCCGGCCGCGGTGCCGGCCGAGTGGCAGAGCGGCGAGCTCGGCCGTCATGGCGCGCGCTTCCGGCGCTGGCTAGCACGGCAGCGCGCGGACAAGCGCGTGCGCGCGTGGGCGATCCACGAAGCCAACCGCGTCCGGCTGCGGCCGATCTTGATGACCACGCTGATGTTGATCTCCGCGATGATCCCGATCGCGCTCGGCAGGGGCCCCGGTGCCGCGAACCGCGCCGACATGGCGAAGGTCATCGTCGGCGGCCAGGCGTTGAGCCTGTTGCTGTCTCTGCTCGTGACGCCGATCGCCTACACGCTGTTCGACGATTTCGCGGGCTGGTTTCGGCGGCGCAAGGACTCGGCGACGTGAGCGGGCACTTCAACGCGCCGGAAACCACACGGGACTCGGGTCGTCCGGTTCGCCGTGGTAGTTGATCGTGACTTCGTCGCCGGCCTCGATGTCGGCGGCGGCTTCGAACACGATCAACCGCACCGCGCGCTCGAGCCGGAACCGCGTGTTGGCGGGACACGCGTGGTTGTAGAGCGCAGCCCAGCCGAGCGCGAAGGCGTTGTGCTCGTCGTCCCACCAGAACCAGTAGTCGTCGAGCACGCTGCCACGTTGCGTCTGCAGCAGCTTCCTCGCGACGACGATCACGGGCGCACGTTCGATCACTTCCCCGCGCCGGAACGCACGCGCCGCCACGAGACCGCGACCGCGGCCATTCGACTCGATCACGCGGAGTCCGTCCGGGGCGCTCGGTGCTTCGTCGAGCAATGGTGCGTGCTGCTTTTCCGCCATGTCATTGCCATACCGCGGATGGCGGCTGGATCAAGCGACGGATTCTGGCGTCGACGCGGCGACGGCCGCTGCCGCAGCCGCGCCGAGCAGCGGTGGCCGCCCGATCTCGGGCAGCACGACGACGAAACACGCGCCACCACCCGGCGCGTCCTCGCACCAGATCAGACCGCCGAAGCGCACGACGATCACGTGACTCGTCGCGAGCCCGAGACCCGTCCCAGCCGGCTTCTCCGAGAGACTGTCGCTGAGCTGGTGGAACTTCTCGAACACCGCGTGCCGGTCCTCGGCCGGCACGCCGGGACCCGAGTCCTCGACGCGCAGCTCCCAGCAACCGTCGCGGCCCGTGACCGCGACCCTGATCCGGCCGCCGACCGGCGTGAACTTGATCGCGTTGTCGAGCAGACTGCGCACGACCTGCTCGAGGCGCTCGCGGTCGACGCGCACGCGTGGCGCACTCTCGTCGATCTCGATCGCGAACCTCATCTGGCGCTCTCTCGCGGCCGGCGTGACCTCCTCGCCCAACGCCCGGACGAGTGCCGCGGCGTCGACCTCTTCGCTCGCGAACACGGCTTCGCCGCTCTCGAGCTGCAGGTAGTCGAACATCTGGTCCATGAGCCCCTTGAGCTGCAGACCCTCGTGATGGATCACGTGCGCGAACTCCGTCATCTCGGGGTGCTGCTTCGGCACGAGCGCATCGAGAATCTCGGCGAAGGCGCAGATGTTCGTCAACGGCGTGCGCAGCTCGTGCGAGACGTTCGTGAGGAAGCGATCCTTGAGGCGCTGCAGCTCGTGCGCGCGCGTGCTGTCGACGAGCAGCAACACGGTGCCGAAGTCCTGACCCGTTCGCGCCGACGTGGCCCCCACCGCCGTCAGGTCGTAGACGCGGTCGCGGCACGCGACCCCCGCGTGGCGGATCTGGGGCAGCGCGCCGCGAGGTGTGCCGCGGTGCAGGGCCTCCCACGCATCGCGCGCATGCTGTGCGAGCTCGGGCAACAGCTCGTCCAGCAGGATCCGACCAACCGGATCCTGCCCGGGCACCTTCATCGCGCGCCGCGCCGCGGGATTGGCGAGCACGATCTCGCCGCGGTGGTCGACGACGAGCACACCCTCGCCGAGAGCCTCGAGCACCGAACGCATCCGCTCGTACGACAACTCGAGCGACAGCAACTGAGCCGCGACGTCGCGTTGCCCTTCACTGCGTGCGGCGCGCGCGTTCACGTGCAGCGTCTCGGTGGTCTGCGCGTGCGTGGCCCTCTGCTCGAGCAGCATCGCGAACAGCGTCGCGGCGAGCACGAAGCACGCTGCGGACCACGAGGCCAGCGTCAACCAGGCGACGATCGCGAATCCCAATGCGATACCGACCCGGCGCGTGCATGTACTCCACGTACCGAGGGCCGGTCGGAGAGGCTGGTTCCACGTCTCTGGGGCGACCGACATCGTGGATCGGGAGTATCGATTCCGGAATCGACGCGGCTTGACCCGGAAAGCGCTGTAGGTCGCGGCGACGTTCTACCGATGAGCAGCCCAAGTGAGGATCTGCATGGGCCTGCTCGAACTCTGCCTTCTGCCGTTGCTGTCGCCACAAGAACCCGCTGTCACCCCGGCTCCCGAGTCGACACCTCCCGCGGTTTCTGCCACGCCTGCCTCGCCGGAGGATCTGCAAGACCTGCTGACGGCCGAGAGGGCCGGTGAGAAGGCCAACCTGGTCGTCTTGAGGCGACTCTGCGACAGCAACACCGTGCCGATCGCTGCACGCGCAGCGTGGTTGCTCGGCCGCTCGAAGGACCCGCGCGGCATCGAGCTCTGCTGTGAGGTCGCGACCGCGGGTCACCACGTGGAAGCGCGCGTGCAGGCCATGAACGCGCTGATGCTGCACAAGGACCCCAACTCGCTCGCGTCCGCGACCACGGCGTTGCAGGACGGCGATCGGTCCGTTCGCGCGCTGGCTGCCCAACTGCTCGGCAAGCTGGGCCGGCCGACCGCAGTAGACCCGCTGCTCGCGATGATCGAGCACGGTCGCAAGGATGTCACCGCGGGCCCGGCCACGGACGTGCAGGCAGCCTTGGTCGCGCTGCACGATCTCAAGGCCGCGAGGAGCCTCTTGCGCGCAGCGACGGCCATCCACGACAGCGAGATCAAGGGCACCGGGGAGGCGCTCGCGTATTGCTTCCAGGGTCTGTCGCCCACGCTCGACCAGCCGCAGGAAGTGACCACGCTGCTCGCAGTGCTCGACCACCGCGAGCCGCTGGTTCGCCGTTACGCGATCGGAAGGCTGGCCCAGATCGGCGATCCGAACACTGCGAGTGCGCTCCAAGGCCGACTCGGGACCGAGTCCGCCGAGCTGCGGCCGCTCGTGGAAGTCGCACTGAGCCAGGTGCGAAGCGACCACAGCGCAGTGTCGGCCGACGAGTTCGACCGTGCGCTCGCGAACCTCCAGAAGCTCGGCGCGATGGCGGAATCCAAGTGGGCCACGTTGGAGGATTGGCAGCGCTGGGCGGTCGGCGCCGCGCCCGTCGGCCTGATCCTGCTCTGGTGGGGCTTTGGCCGCCTGCGACGGCGCCACGCCGCGCGCAACGTCGCCATGGCCACGGCCGCGCTCGTGAATCCATCCGAGGAGTATCTCGAGCAGATGGAGGCGGAGGCCGAGGAGCAGGGCGTGGAAGGCGACGGCGAGCAGCAATACGAGCGAGCCGGCAGGTACTAGCCCATGGCACGCTGCGCGGCTGAGCTCGCGGTCCTCTGCGTAGCAGGTCTCGGCGCAACCGTTCCCTGTCAGTCCGCGGACCCGGTCCTCACCGTGCACGCGGCGTTCGCAGCCGAGCCGAAGCGACAGGCCGCCGCTGCGCTCGCCTGGTGGTGTGCCGACTACGTCGCGCACCGGCCCGAGTGGCCTCGCGAACTGGATCCGAAGGGCCCGTTCCGCCTCACGTGGTCGGACGGCCGACTCGGCGTCGGCTCGGCCGAACCGCTGCCCGTCGACGTGGTCGCCGTCGGCGCGTTCTCGGTCGGCGGTGGACCGGATCTGTTGTGGACCTGTGCCTGCGACGGGACCGAGGACTGGTACGTGCCACCCGGTTTCGAAGTCCCGCCCGAGTGGCGGAGCCTGCTCGAGGCGCTCGATGCGGACTTGATCGACGTGCCGCGCAGCCTCGACCTGCCTGTGGTGTTCGCGCACCTCGCCGGCGCGGCAGTCGACGGCGATCCGCGCAATGAACTGCGCATCGGCGCCTCGCTGTGCGGCGAAGTCACGTGGGTCTGCTGGAAGACCCCCACCCATCTGCGCGTCCGCGGACGCAGCGCGGGTGGCCTCAGCCTGCCGATCACGCTCGCGTTGCTCGGCCGCCAGGGCGCCTCACACCCGCTGGACGAACTGTCGCTGCGGGCCTTCGCGGCTCGCGACGCGGACCGCGCCGAAGCCGCGCGCCAACTCGGCCGCGCGACGAGCACCGAGTCGCTGACGGCGCTGCGCGCGCTGTTGCACGCCGAAGACGCCGTGCGACTCGCCGCGATCGATGCGCTGATCCGCCGCCGCGAGTCCGACGAACTGCCGCGCATCGTCGCGGCGGCCGGACCGTCGATGCCCTGGGCATCGCTGGCCGCGACGGACGCCGTGCGCGAGCTGTTGCCCGCGGCGTCGCCTGGTGCGCGCCAGCGCACTCGCGCTGCGATCGCCGCGAGCCAGAACACGGAGCTGCGCCGGCTCGACCTCGGGTCGATCGACGGGCGCTCGGGTCCACCCGAACCCCCGCCCTACGGCCGCCGCGCCCGCGACCTGCTGCTGCTCGGGATCCTCGCGATCGGCCTCTACGGTCTCTGGTCGCGCGAACGCGTCCGGCTGCGCGAGCCGCAAACGTGTGGTGAGATCGAGCGACTTCCCACCAGGCCGCTGCCGCCCGCCGTAGGCCCGTAGTCTCGCGCAGCCCCGCTGCAGGGTGGTCCCGCGCTCGAGCGCCTGCCATGATTCCGCGCTGATGGCCGGAACACAGGGCGGACTACCGCAGGCGATCGAAGACGCCGTGCTCGCGATCCTCGAGGGCGAGGAGACTGCGCGCCCGACCGCGTTGAAGGCGCTCCTGGCCGAGAATCCCCAGCACGAGACGGCAATCCGCCACTGGCTGCTCGCCTCGGGCGTCGACCTGCCCGTCGCACCACCGCAGCACAAGGGCACCGGCACACCATCGCACGACATCGTGCTGCCGCAGCGGCTAGGCGCCTACCTGCTGCAGGCCGTGCTCGGGCGCGGTGGTTTCGGCACCGTCTATCGCGCTGAGCAACAGGAGCCCATCCGGCGCCCCGTCGCGGTCAAGGTCCTCAATCCGGGCATGGACTCACGCGAAGTGCTCTCCCGCTTCGCCGCCGAACGCGAGGCGCTGAATCGCATGGACCACGCGGGCATCGCGCGCCTGCTCGACGCGGGCACGACGCCGCAGGGCCGCCCGTTCTTCGTCATGGAGCTCGTGCTGGGCCCGACGCTGTTGAACCACTGCCGCCAGGAGAAGCTGCCGCTGCGCGAACGGCTGCAGCTGTTCCTGCACGTGCTCGACGCGATGCAGCACGCGCACCAGAAGGCCGTTTTGCACCGCGACCTGAGCTCCAACAACGTGCTCGTCGCCGATCCGCAGGGTCGCGTGCAACCCAAGATCATCGACTTCGGGATCGCCAAGTCGCTGCGCGACCCGTTGCTGCAGGGTGGCGCGATGACGTTCCAGGGCACGCTGATGGGCACTCCCGAGTTCATGAGCCCCGAGCAGGCCTCCGGGCGCAACGCCGACATCGACACGCGCGCCGACGTCTACGCGCTCGGCGTGCAGCTCTACGAACTGCTCACCGACCAGCTGCCGATCCCCGGCGTCGTGCTGCGCTCGCAGGGCCTGGCCGGCATGGCGAACGTGATCCAGCAGCACGAGCCGGTGCTGCCCAGCGAAGCCTGCACGGGCCAACGCAGCTCCGCGCTGCGCGGCGACCTCGACGGCATCGTGATGAAGGCGATCGCCAAGTCCCGCGACGAGCGCTACGCGACGGTCGGCGACTTCGCGGCCGACCTGCGCCATCACCTCGCCGACGAACCGGTACAGGTCGCCTCGCCGACGACGTGGTATCGCCTGCGCAAGTTCGTGCGCCGGCACCGCGCGCAATCGGTGGCCGCCGCGATCGTCGGTGTCGGCCTGCTCGCGGCCCTGGCCGTGTTGGTCTGGGCCCTCGGCATCAGGACGCAGGAAAGCGACGAGTTGCAGGACCAGAAGGAGAAGGTCGAGGCGAGGGCCGACCGCTTCAAGCTCCTCGCGAACGAGGAGCTGTTGCGCGTCGCGATCGCCGCAGCCAAGGCACTGCCCCCACCGTGGCCCGAGCATGCTGCGGCCTATGCCGCGTGGATCGCGCAGCATGCCGAACCGCTCGCGAAAGAACAGCGGCGCGTGCAACGGAGCCTCGAGACGCTGGCCGCGCGGCCGGCCCAGCAACCGGACGACCCGGCCGACCAGCACCTCGAGAAGGCGCTGCTCAGTCTCCAGGCTGAGTTGCGCACCTTCCTCGGCGACGGCGGCACGCTGGCCGAGGTCTTGCAAAAACAGCAGTTCATGGTCGCCCTCGAGCCTGCGGTAACGGCGCACGAAGCGAGCTGGCGTGCTGCCATCGACGCGATCAAGACGAGCGATGGCACGACGGCGAGTGCCGCCTACCGCGGCCTGCAGCTGACGCGGATGTCGGGCCTCGTGCCGCTCGGCTGCAATCCGGACACGATGTTGTTCGAGTTCCTCGACCTCGCGAGCCATGCGAAGGGACACCCGCTGCCCGGGCGCGACGCGACGGGTCGCGTGCGCGTCGATGCGGGAACCGGCGTCGTGTTCGTGCTGATTCCACCGGGCAACGTGCGCATGGGAGCACACCGCCGTGATCCCGGCATGCCGCAGAACGACGACGCTGCCAAGGACGACGAGCTCGACGGGAAGCTCGTGATCCTCGACGCGTTCCTGTTCGCACGCACGGAGCTGACCGAGGGTCAATGGGCGCGGCTCGCGCGGCGCCCGCTCGGCGACCGCGACGCATTGTTGCCGGCCACGGGCATCGACTGGGACGAGGCGCAACAGGTCCTGCGCGGTTTCGACCAGCAGATGCCGACGGAAGCGCAGTGGGAATACGCCTGCCGCGCCGGAACGACGACGCCCTGGTGCGCTGGCCCGGACTGGGCCAGCGTCTCGTCCTACGGCTGGTTCGGACCACGCCCGCAGCCGGTCGGCAAGCTGCGGCCGAACGCCTTCGGCCTGTTCGACATGCATGGCAACGTGGCCGAGTGGTGCACCGACGAGAAGCTGCCCTACGTCGACTTCGTGCCGCGCGCCGGCGACGGCCTGCTGTCGCGGCCCGAGACGCCACCGGACGCGCTGCGCGTCCTACGCGGCGGCGCCTGCGACGACCTCGATCCCGAGCAAGCCTCGCGCTCCTCGGCGCGCGACGCGAGGTCGCCCGCGACGCGCGATGGCGCGATCGGGCTGCGGCCCGTGCGTGCGCTCCGCCCGCGGCGCTGATGCCCCGGGCGCCCCTACAGCGGGAACGCCGTCGACCATGCCGGCCGCGCCATGAACTTGCGCCGCGGCGGCTGAAACGGCGGCATCTCGGGCTGCTGCTTCGCGAGCACCGCGGGCTGGAACCCGAGCTGCGCGCCGCGGTCGAGCATCGCCCTCGCCTTCGCCGCATCGCGCGGCACACTGCGGCCCACCTGATGCATGTAGGCGAGGTAGTAGCAGCTCTCGCCGTCCCCGTTCGCGGCCGCCTGCTCGAGCAGCGGAACCGCAGGCGCGAGGTCGAGCGTCGATCCTGCCCTGAGTCCGATGCGCACGATGCCCTTCTGCGCGAACAGGTCGCCGGGCCCGCACTCGCGATAGAGCGCGAGCGCGCGTCGGGGATCCTCGGGCCGGGGGCTACCGGTCTCGAACGCGAGCCCGAGCAGGTAGGCTGCGCGCTTGCCGGTCGGCCCGCGCATGGCGACCTCGTCCTCGAGTCGAAGCAGCACGGCAGCGAGCTCCGCGTCACTGCGATGCCTGCCGAGGAACAGGAACATCTGCGCGATGTTCTCGTGCGCGTGCAGGCAACCTCGCTGCGCCGCGAGACCGAACCAGTCCGCCGCCGACTTGATCCTGGTCTGCTCAGGAGCGGGATCCACGGTGCCCTGCAGACTCAGCAGGCCGAGCTCGTTGTAGGCCTCCGCCGAGTTCCTGCCGATCGCCTGGGCGCTGGCGACCATCACGAGCTTCCTCGGCGCGTCGGCCTTGCCCTCCTTCACGGCCTGCTTCCAGAACGGGATCGAATCGCCGGGATGCGGAGCGTCGCGCAGTCCCGGCAGGAAAGCGGTGCCGAGCAGCACGAGGAACACCGCGGTCCAGACACCCATGTGCACGAGATTGACGAGGCGCGGCGACCCCGCGGTCTCCCAGCGTTGGTTCAGGCGCCCGGGCCAACCCGCTCTCGCGAAGCGGTCGAGCCACTGCACGGTGCAGTTCAGGATCGGGACCGGGTAGAGCTTCGCGAACAGTTCGGGCGCACCGATCCAACCGAGCACCTCGAACAGCACGATGTAGCCGATGCCGTAGCCGAGGCCGAACAGCGTGCGGCCCAGGTTCGTGCGCGGCGACGTCGACGGATCGGTCATCAGCAGGTGCAGGCCCAGGAACGCCGCGGCCGGCAGGTTCGTGCTGCCGAACAGGTAGACGCCCGTGATCTGCGTGTACGCGAGGTCGAAGAGCACGAAGACCATCGCCGCCGAAAACGTCATCAGCGTGACCGCGAAGAAGTACTGCACGACGAGGCCGAGCAGGAAGATGACCACGAAGACGAACGGCACCTCGATCGTGGTCGCGAGCGGCTTGGCCCACGTGAGGTCGACCATACCGGTCGCGATGAGCACGGTCGCCGTGACGGCGAGACCGAAGCCCGACGGGTTGAAGATGTGCGTGCGGCGGCCGTCGCGCTGCCACTTCACGAACTCCTTGCCGAGCAGACCCGCCGCGATCATCGCGAACTGGAACACGAACCAGTCGTCGCGGAACCAGATGAACAGGTTCGTGCTCATCACGATCGGCATCGGGCCCGACGCGAGGCGCCACGCGCGACCGCGCGACCACGCGAACAGCGCGTCGAACGCGTAGATGAAGATCGCCTGTGCCAGGATCAGCGGCGCCTGCGCGTAGATCGGACGGATGCCGTCCTGCTGCCAGTACCAGCCCCAGTAGAGGTAGAGGCAGAGCTGCACGCAGGCCTGGATGTAGTGCTGGCGCACCGGTCGCACGGCCTCGACCTGCAGCGTTCGGCCCGCGCGGCGCGCCAGCCACCAGAGCAGTAGCTGCCACACCACCATCGCGCCGCCGACGCCTGCGAATGCCAGGAACAGGTGCGTATTGCGCTGCACGCGCGGCAGCAGAAGGAAGCCGAGCAGGCCCGCGGTCAAGAGCAGCGGCAACCAGCACAACCAGCGCGGCTGCGCGGCAATCGATGACCGAGGTCCGAACGCAGGCTGGCTCGGTGCGGTTGCTGCTGGGGACTGCATCGGGCGCACATGCTACGCCAAGCGTTCGCGGGGCTCGCCTGTCTGGCCGCGTTGACAGGTGTCCCCGCGCCTGCGACCATCCGGGGCCGCCGTCAACCCGGCGCGGAAGGAGCCCTCGATGAGGTTGCGACCATTCCTGGCAGTGAGCTTCTGTTGTTCCTCGGCGCCTGTGGGGCGGTCGCCTACACGCCGTCCCCCGACCGCCCGTTCGAGGCGATCCCCGAGTTCAAGTCGAACCATCGGGTGATGCTGACGAACGCGCAACCCTCGACCGAGGAAGTCAGCGGTGGTCATTGGCTCGTCAACCGCCACGCCTGGACGGACGTCGCGATCACGATCACGCAACGCGAACTCGCGGCGCGCGGCATGACCATCGCGGCCGGAGCGCCCAAGGTGCTCAAGCTCAGCGTCGACTCCGCGAACACGGCATCGGGCTTCGTCAAGATCAGTTCCGAGATCGTGATGAGCGTCGAAACCGGCGGCGGCTACAAGGCGACCTACGCGGGCAAGAACAGCTCCGCCATGATGGCCAATCTCGAGCGCCAGATCGATGGCGCCATGATGAGGGTCGTCGTCGAGATGCTGAAGGATCCGGCGATCGTCAAGTACCTGACCGAGTAGGCTGCTGGACAGCCTGCGGCCCTCAGCTGCTTGCGCGCTCGCCTGGTAACCGCGATCCTCGGCACCCGTGACCGACCCGAACGATCAGCAACTGATGCGCCTCGCGATCCAGCTCGCCCGTGCGTCCGTGCGCGCGGGCGGCGGGCCGTTCGGCTGCGTGATCGCGCGCGACGGCCGCCCGATCGCCGAGGGCCAGAACCGCGTCACGCTGGCGAACGACCCGACGGCCCACGCCGAGGTCGTCGCGATCCGGGCCGCCTGCACGACACTCGGCTCGTTCCAGCTCGACCGTTGCACGATCTACACGAGCTGCGAGCCCTGCCCGATGTGCCTCGGCGCGATCTACTGGGCTCGCGCGCAGCGCCTCGTCTTCGCCTGCACGCGAGCCGACGCCGCGGCCATCGGGTTCGACGACGACCACATCTACCGCGAGATCGCGCGGGCTCCGGCTGCGCGCGAACTGCAGACCGAGTCGCTGCTGCGCGACGAGGCGCTCGCGGCGTTTCGCGACTGGTCGTCGACGCCGGACCGCCGCGAGTACTGACGCACTCGGAGAGCGCTCGCGCGACGCGCGGCACTCAGTTGCTGGCTTTCTGCCGGCAGAAGCAGGAGGAACTGATCGCGACGTCCGCCTTGCGGAACGCCTCGCGGCAGGCCGCATCGGTCTTCGCGGCTTCCGGGTCGCCGGCGAGACGCTGCGCCTCGGCGAGACCGTGCAACGACCAGCCGTTGTCCTTGTGTCGCGCGAGGTCTTCGCGGTAGACGGCCGCCGCGGCCTTGTGATCGCCGCTCTCGAGCAGCAAGGCACCCAACGCGTGGCGCACCGGGGTCATCCACGACGACGGCTCGTCGTAACGCAGCTCGTCCTCGAGCTCGACGGCGCGGCGCAGCGACGCGAGGCCTTCCGTGCGCTTCCCGGAGCGGAACAGGTGCTCGCCCGCGAGCACGGTCCGCGCCACCTCGAGCGCCGGCTTGGCCGGCGAGAAGCCCATCGTCGCGCTGTCGGGAACCAGCTTGGCCGCGGCGTCGAACTGCTTGCTGTCGTTCTCTGCCGCGGCGAGGTCGCCGAGATTCGTGTGCGCGATGCCGCGCGCGTAGTGCCAGAGCGCCCGCGCGATCGGGAACGTCTCGCCGGGCTGCGGCTCGGCCAGGATCTCCTGCCAGCGGCCGAATCGGATCATCGCCATCCACGGCACGGCGAGGAACCCGTCGCAGAACGGCGGCATGTCCTTGAGCAGGTGCGGCGGCAGATCGCGCACGCACTCGCGGGCCATGCGCAGCGCCGTCGCGCTGTCACCCGCATACATCGCGGCCCAGACCGCGAAGTGCTGGTTGTGCGCCATGTAGAGGTGGTAGATCGCCTGAGGACCCGCGCTCGCGAAGTAGTCGCGGTCGACCTTGGTGCCCTCGAGGTTGGACTCGATGGCATCGGCGTAGAGGCCGCAACGCTGGTAGGTGTGTGCGGGCATGTGCACGAGGTGCCCGCAGCCCGGCGCGAGGCCGGCGAGCCGTCGCGCGAACGGCAGGGCCTTTTCGGGATGCCGCGACGGCTCGGTCGCGTGGATGTAGATGTGGATCGCCTGCTGGTGATTCGGGTGACTCGCGAGCACGCTCTCGAGCGTCGCGAGCACTTCGTTGGTGTTGGCCTTCGGTTCCTGTGTCTTGGTCCAGTAGTCCCAGGGCGAGAGGTCGACGAGCGCTTCGGCGTAGAGCGCCCCGACGTCGGCGTCGGCCGGGAACGAGACGCGCACCTGTTTCATCGCGGCCGCGAATGCCTTGTCGAGCGGTGCTCTGTCGTCGGGCGGCGGGTCGGCGTAGCGTGTGCACATCGCCGCGATCAACTGCTGCTCGACCGGTGTGCACTTGCTGCTCATGGCCTTCGCCTTCTGCGCGGCGGCGTGGGCCTGCGCGGCGACGGCCTTGTCGGTGAGTGGCGCATTGATGTTCGGGCCAAGCGCGTGCGCAATGCCCCACCAGGCCATCGCACAATCCGGATCCGCCGCCAATGCGTCTTTGAAGCGGCGTACGGCCTCGTCGTGGTTGAAGCCATAACAGAGCAACAGTCCTTCGTCGAAGCGCTGCTGGCACTGTGGTGAGCTGGTCGTGATCGGGCGATGGAACGTTCCATATCGGTTCGCGGGCGCAGTCGCGCAGGCCGCGAACAAGAGACACAGCAATGAGAGCCGACGCATGATTCCTCCGAGATCAGTCTTGGGCATGGACAGAACCGCAGACGGGCGGTTGAGGCCGGGCCGGGGATTGTGTTGCCCGCCATGGGACGAGGCAAGCACGCGGGGGAACGGATCGCCTGTGTCGACCTCAGCCGGCCGGGTTGCCGTCGACGAGCAGCGCGAGCCGCGAGATGCCGCGATAGACGAGGTTGCGCACGGCGCCCTCGCTGCGGTTCATGCGCTGCGCGATCTCCGCGTGGCTGAGCCCGCACAACCGCTGCAGCGTCACGGCCTCGCGGTAGTCCTCCGGCAGCTGGTCGAACGCGGCCTCGACGCGTCGCATCGTCTCCTGCACTTGCAGGGCCTTGCTCGGAGTATGCAGCGTGAGGTAGGCCGTGAAGGCGGTCGTCGCCTGGGCCAACGACACCGCCTTCTGCCGATCGCGCTTTTCGGCGTGGTGATAGCGGTGTTTCTCACGCAGCTTGTTCTCGGCGCGCACGAACAGCCAGTGCCGGAACGGCCCCTCGCCACGGAACTCGAAATCGCCGAGATCCTCGAGCACTTCACGGCACACCGACTGCACGAGGTCCGGCGCCGTCATGAGTTTGCGCAACGTCGCCCCCATGCGCAGGCGCACGAAGGCCTCGAGCTCGGGCAGGTTGCGCACCAGCAGCTGCTGCAAGGCCGCGGCGTCCTTGTTGCGCGCAGCGGCGACCAGCTCCGCGGTGGCCATGCCGGGATCGCTCATCCGCGAGGAGGCTAGCGCGGTCCGGCGACGCGGTCGATCCCGCGCAGCGGGAATGCCTTGCGTGATTCTCGAGGCGCAGGTGTGACAACCAGCCCGTCCTGGCACTCGAAGGGCCACGAGCGTGCGGGGTGTGCCCGGCGCTCGACCGAATCGCGGTCAACCCACCATCCCGATGGACCCGACACAAAGCCACAGCCCTGCTCGGAAGCACGGCCCTTCTGGGAAAGGACGAACGGCGACGTGCCTCCTGTGGCTTTGCCTGCACGCCGTCGCATGCGCGCCCGAGGGCCCCATTCACCCGCCCGCGACGCTCGCGCAGACCGGCCTCTACGCCGACGCGGCGTCACGGCGCCTCGCGGACGGCGTGATGCCGTTCGAGCCGCAGTATCCGCTCTGGACCGACGGCGCGCGAAAGCGACGCTGGATCGCGTTGCCGGAGGGCACCGCGGTCGACGCGAGCGACGTCGACGCGTGGCAGTTCCCGACCGGCACGCGGCTGTGGAAGGAATTCACGTTCGACGACGGCGTGGAGACGCGCTTCATGCAGCGCCGCGCCGACGGCACGTGGCTCTACGCGACCTACGTGCGCAAGAACGGCGAGCCCGCCGACGTGCTAGCTCCGGCCGGGGGCGTGCCGGGCTTCGTCGCGACGCAGAACGGCAAGCACCACGACGTGCCGAGCCTCGCCGACTGCCGGCTCTGCCACGAGGGTGGCCGCACGGCGGTGCTCGGCTTCTCGGCGTTGCAGCTGTCGTCCGATCGCGACCCGCTCGCGCCGCACGGCGCACCGGCCACGGCGGACGCGCTCGACCTCGAGTCGCTCGTCGCGCGCAGCCTGCTGCGTCACCTGCCCGAGCAGTTCCTGGCTGTGCCACCACGCGTGCACGCGCGCACCGCGACCGAGCGCGCGGCGCTCGGCTACCTGCACGGCAACTGCGGCAATTGCCACAACGCGTCGGGCCCGCTGCTGCGCCTGGGCCTGCGGCTCGACCACCCGCTCCGGGCCGCGACACCGCCCGCGATCGAGACCACGTTCGGCGTTGGCAGCGCGTTCCAGCATCGTGCGGCGCGCGCGCGGATCGACGCCGGCTCCGCCGCCACCTCGCTGCTCTGGCTGCGCGTCGCCGCGGACGACCCGATCACACAGATGCCGCCGTTCGGCCGCCACCTCGTCGACGACCAGGCACGCGACCTGATCGCGCGCTGGATCGACGAGCAGCGGCCGGGCGACACCACGGCCTCCTCGCTACCTCACCAACCATCACCGAAGAAGAAGGGATCATGAACACCATCCGGAAGCTCGTGCTCGTCGGCAGCGCCACCGCTCTCGTCGCGGCCACTGCCGCCTATTCCTCCGCATCCGCGGCGACCTCGCCCGTGGAACGCGGCCGCTACCTTGTCAGTACTTCGGGCTGCCACGACTGCCACACGCCATGGCACCTCGGCGCGAACGGCCCGGAGCCCGACATGACGCGCGCGCTCTCGGGCCATCCGAGCAGCTTCGAACTGGCGCCGCTGCCGCCCCCGAACGCCGGCTGGCCGATGAGCGCGGCCCCGACGAACACCGCATGGTGCGGTCCGTGGGGCGTGAGCTTCACGGCCAACCTGACGCCGGACCAGACAACGGGTCTCGGCTCGTGGACCGCCGAGGAGTTCGTCGCCGCGATCCGCACGGGCCGTCACCAGGGACGCGGCCGCAAGATCCTGCCGCCGATGCCCGCACCCGTGTATGCGCAGATGACGGACGCCGACCTGCAGGCGATCTTCGCCTACCTGCGGACGATTCCGGCGATCAGCAACAAGGTGCCAGAACCGCTGGCGCCGCGCTGAACGTGGCAGGCCAGTGGCGGGTGCCTAGGATTCGCGCGATGCCCGCTACCCGACCGGACCCCGCCGACGACCTCGAGAGTCTGCTGGCCGAAGCGATCGCGCGATTCGACGAAGGCGGCGAGGCCGCGATGGCGGCGTTCGTCGCCGCGCAGACGGCCCATGCGACCGCGCTCGAGCGCGGCATCCGCCGCTGCCGCGAGATGGGCATGCTGGGCCCGCGGCCCGGCGGATCGACTTCGTTTCCCGAACGGCTCGGCGAGTACCGGCTGCTGCGGCGCATCGGCGGCGGCGGCATGGGCGTCGTCTACGAGGCGGTCCAGGAGCCGTTGGAGCGCCGCGTCGCGCTGAAGATCATCCGGCCCGAGCTGCTCTACTTCGAGGGCGCGCGCGAGCGTTTCCGCCGCGAGATCGACGCGATCGCCAAGCTCGAACATCCCGCGATCGTCTCGGTCTACTTCGCGGGCGAACACGAGGGCGTGCCGTTCTTCACGATGGAGTTGATCGCCGGCACCACGATCGAGCAGGCCTGCACCCGGATGCAGGGCCGCGATCCGGCGACGCTGCGCGGCGACGATCTGCGCGCGCTCGCGGCGTCGGACCACGCGACCGGCGAGCTGTTCCTCGGCGCGTGGTGGGAAGCCGCGGTCCGCGTCGCCCAGCAGATCGCGCTCGGGCTGCGCCACGCGCATCTGCGCGGCATCGTGCACCGCGACGTCAAGCCGTCCAACGTGATGATCACGCCGCACGGACAGGCGGTCGTGCTCGACTTCGGCGTCGCGCAGGTTCGCGCCGCGGGCGACCTGACGCGCACCGGCGTGACTCCCGGATCGCCTGCGTTCATGTCTCCCGAGCAACGCCGCGGCCAGGCGACCGACGAACGCACGGACGTGTTCTCGCTCGCGGCGAGCATCTGGCAGCTGCTCACGCTGCAGCTGCCGTTCCGCGACGCGGACCTCGCGCGCGGCGATGCGACGCTGCCGCGTCTGCGCAGTCTCAACGCCGCGGCGCCGCACGAGCTCGACCTCGTGCTGCGCACCGCGATGGATCCCGAACGCGACCGGCGCTACGGCGACATGGCGGCCTTCGCGAACGACCTGCAGGCCGTGCTCGACCGGCGGCCCATCGCGGCGCGCCCGCTGGGCCTGCCGCTGCGCGCGCTGCGCTGGTGCCAGCGCCACCGCACGCTGGCCACTTCGCTCGGCCTCTCGCTCGCGGCGCTCGCGGCGATGCTCGTGCTCTGGCTGCTCGTGCAGAACGCGGCCCAGGAGAAGCTGCTCGCGAAGAACCGCGACCTGTTGGCCTCGCAGGCCGAGACCGCCGCGAGGAACGCCGACCTTCTGGCCTCGCAGGCCAGACTCGCCGCGGAGCAGCAGCGCACGCGAAAGAGCCTCGACACGAGCCTCGAGGCGCTGCACTCGGTGCTCGTGCGGCTCGGCAACGACAAGCTGCTCGCCGTCCCGCAGGCACAAGGAGTCGCGCACGACGCGTTGCTCGACGCGGCGCGCCTGTTCCGCGAGCTGCTTGCGCAGCATCCCGACGACGCCGAGGTGCAATGGCGCGCCGGCCGCGCCCTGCAGGCGCTCGCGATGTCGTTCGAACGCCAGGGCAAGCTCGCCGACGCCGTGACCACGCTGAAGCAGGCGCTCGCCGTGCTCGGCGACGCGCCGGGCTCCGCGACGTTGCGCAACGTGCGCGGCCACGCCTGGAAGACGCTCGCGTCGTGGCTCGTGCACGGCAACGACCGCGAGGCAACGCGCCAGGCGATCGAGCGCGCTGAAGCCGACTTCGCCGACCCACCGCCCGACCCGACCCAGCGCGCCGAATCGCTGCGCGCGCAGTCCGACCTCTGTTCCACGCGTTCTTTCACCCACGACGAACGCACCGAGCCCGAGCACGTCGAGGACTGGCTGCGCGAGGCCGTCGATCGGCAGCGCGCGTGCATGGCGCTCGGCGTCGCCAACGAACGCGATCCGGCCCTGCTCCTGCTGCGCATCACGAACCTCGGCAAGTTCCTGCAGCGCCACAGCCGCGGCGACGAAGCGCTGCCGCTGCTCGAGGAAGCCGTGCAGCTCGCGAAGGCGTTGCCCGAGCAGGGCACGTGGCCGCCGCCCGCCGTGCAGCTCGCCGAAGCGCAGGAGGCGATCGGCAACGTGCTCGTCGACAAGAAGGATCCCAACGCCGAGACGCTGCTCCTCGAGTGCATCGCGACCCGCGAGCGGGCCGCGGCCCAGTTTCCGGATCACATCGAGTTCCAGATCCGCCTCGCCGGCGCGCACCACAACCATGCGCGCTTCCTGCAGATCGAACGGCGCATCGACGAGGCGCTCGAGGAGGTCGAACGCGCTCGCGCGCTGCAGCAGCAGGCGTTGGCGAAGTCGCCGAACCACCCGGTGGCGCTCGACTTCATGGGCAAGCACCTCGAGATGATCGGCAACTGCCATTCGACGAAGGGCGACGGCGCGAAGCTCGTGGAGACCGCGACTGCGCTCGCCGAGCTGCCGAGCAAGGACCCGCGGCGTGCGCTGCGCGTCGCCGACTTCCAGCTGCGCGGCTGGCACTTCCTCGGCAAGACCGACGCGGCCCTGCTCGATGCCGCGATGGCGCAGCTGCTGCTCGCCGAACGACGAGGCCTGCGTGCAGCGCAGCTGCCGGCGCGTGGGTTCGAAGCGCTCGAGGACCGCGACGACTACCGGCAGTGGCGCGCGCGCATCGCGGCGCGCGTGCCCGCGAAGTGACTGGAGTCGAGTGGCCTACTCGAGCCCGAGGGCCCGGCGCACGGCTGTCTTGTCGACCTTGCCGCCCGCAAAGTCGTCGAACGCACGCGCAGGCGGTGTGATCAGATGCTGCGCGATGAAGGGCGCCCCTTCTTCGGCGCCCTGCTGGCTGTCCTTGAAGCAGCACTCCCACTCGATCGTCGCCCAGCCTTCGTAGCCGTACTTCGTGAGAAGGGTGAAGATGCTCGTGAAGTCGACCTGACCGTCGCCCGTCGAACGGAACCGGCCCGCGCGGTTCTGCCAGTTCTGGTAGCCGCCGTAGACGCCCGTGCGACCGTTCGGCCGGAACTCGGCGTCCTTGACGTGGAAGCACCTGATGCGCTCGTGGTAGAGCTCGATGTACTCGAGGTAGTCGAGCTGCTGCAGCACGAAGTGGCTCGGGTCGAAGAGCAGGCAGGCGCGCGGGTGTTCGTCGACGTGGTCGAGGAAGGTCTCGTAGCTCGCGCCATCGTGCAGGTCCTCGCCGGGGTGCACTTCGAACGCGCAGTCGATGCCGCAATCGTCGGCGTAGTCGAGGATCGGCCGCCAGCGCCGCGCGAGCTCCTTGAACCCCTCCTCGACGAGGCCGGCCGGCCGTTGCGGCCACGGGTACACGGTGTGCCACATCAAGGCACCGCTGAACGTCGGCATCGCGCGCAGACCGAGGTTCTGGCTCGCCTTGAGGCAGAGCTTCACCTGTTCGGTGCCGTAACGGCACATCGCGTCGGGCGTGTTCACGTCGCCTGGAGCGAAGCACTGGAACATCGACGTGTAGGCCGGGTGCACGGCGACGAGCTGGCCCTGCAAGTGTGTACTGAGCTCGCTGATCTCGACGCCGGCCGCTGCCGCCGTGCCGCGCAGCTCGTCGCAGTAGCTCTTGCTCGTGCCGGCCTTCTTGAGGTCGATGCAACGCGCATCCCACGACGGCACCTGCACACCCGTGTAGTCGAGACCGGCGGCCCACCGGCAGGCCGTGTCGAAGCGGTTGAACGGGGCCGTGTCGGCCATGAACTGCGCAAGGAAGATGCCCGGGCCTTTCATCATGGGAGAACCTCGATCCGAGGAGAGGAGCGACCAGAAACTAGCAGAGCATGCTGGGCAAGGCGACCCCGGCGCCGCGGCCGCCACGGCCCATCGTCGACGCCACGCGTTCGCCCTCGTCGCTCTGCCTGCCCGCCGTCACGGCGCGGAAGCAAGTTGCGTGGTAGAACCGCGCGTGTGAGTCTGCACTCCACACTGCTGCCTGCCCTGGCCGGCAGCGTGCTCTGCCTCGGCCTGCCAGCGCAGGCGGTGGACAAGCTGCCCTACTACTGCACCCGCGTGCAAGAGCCCGCGGGCAACTGGTCGGCGGTGCGCGGCGGCGGGCGAGAGTATGCCGACCTGCGCGTGACCGCGCTCATGTTGCTGGCGCAGCTCGGCGACGGCGCGACGCTGGCACGGCTGGACGGCACGTTCCGATCACTCGACAAAGGCGTGCAGTGGCTCCGACAGCAGCAGGACAAGAGGGGGCGTATCGCGCTGCACACCGGTCCGGACTGGCTGCTGGACCACGCCATGGCGACCTGCGTGCTGGCCGAAGTGCTGCGGACCGGAGGCCCGGCGCCGCTGGCGGAGGAAGTGGTCGCGGCCGTCGATGCCTTGCGCACGCAGCTCGCGGCCATGCAGCGCAGCCCCGGGGCCGAGATGCGGTTGTGGTGCGACATGATCGTGCGGTCGCTGCGCCAGGCCGTCGCGATCCGCGCAGCGAAGCTCGGCGAACGAGCGAAGTCCGTCGCGACAGCAGCCGATGCACTCGCGGCCTGTGTGGCTGCATTGCCGGAGACCGCCCCCCAGACGCCGCGGCAGGAGGCGGCGCAATGTCTGCGCGTCGCGCTGGCCGGTGGCGACGGCGCGGCGATGGGCAAGGCCTGGCTGGACGATCCGCTGCGCGATCCGCTTACCAGCTTCTATGCCTACACCGCGCTCTACCTCCGCGGCAGCAATGATTGGGCCGAAGCCAGCAAGCGGATCACGAGTGTCGTAGCGCGCCAGCTGAAGGAAGGCGAGCACAAGGGCAGCTGGGAACCCGTAGGCGAGTTCGGCACGGAGAACGGCCGCCATGGCACGACCGCGGCGGCCATCCTGCTGCTGCAGGTCTACTACCGGTACAGCCGCCTCGAGATCTGCCAGTGATCGCGGGAACGGTCAGCGGCGTGACACCCGCCGACGCCACTGCCCTTGCTGTCAGCGCGCTACGGCGACCCACGCGCCACTCTGCGCGGACGCGAGTGCTCCGTCGAGAACCGCCTGCACCGCGACGCCGTCCTCGAAGTCCGGGGCAAACGGCTCGCCCGTGTGCAAGGCTTGCACGAAGTCGACGAGGTGGTGCACGAATGTGTGCTCGTAGCCGACGATGTGGCCATCGGGCCACCAGTTCGCCGCGTACGGATGCACGGAGTCCATGCACATGATCGTGCGGAAACCCTGACCGTCGCGCGCGTCGGCGAACGAGAACACCTCGAGCTCGTTCATGCGCTCGAGGTTCCAGCGCAGCGAGCCCTTGCTGCCCGAGATCTCGATGCAGTTGTGGTTCTTGCGCCCTGGCGCCGTGCGCGTCGCTTCGTAGGTGCCGATCGCGCCGCCCGCGAACTTCGCGAGGAAGCAGAAAGCGTCGTCGACGTCGACCTTGCTCGTGCCGCCACTGCCGTCGGGCCGCTGCTTCGTGAACGTCTGCTGCACGCTGGTCACGGCCTCGAACTCGAGTCGCGTCAGCGCGCGCGTGAGGTCGATCAGGTGCGCGTTGAGGTCGCCGTGCGCGCCGCTGCCGCAGAGCTTCCTGTTCGTGCGCCAGCTCGCGGGCACCTTCGGATCGCTGAGCCAGTCCTGCAGGTAGACCGCGCGCACCTGCCGCACGTCGCCGAGGTCGCCGCGCGCGATCATGCTCGCCGCGAGCCGCGTGGCCGGCGCGCGGCGGTAGTTGTGCCAGAGGCCCGTGCGCACCTTCTGCCTGGTTGCGAGCGCCGCCATCTCCTTGGCCTGTGCCGTGGTCATCGCGAGAGGCTTCTCGCAGAGCACGTGTTTCTTCGCCGCGAGGGCCGCCATGACGATTGCGTGGTGGCTGTCGTTCGGCGTCGCCACGTCGACGAGATGGATGTCGGGATCGGCGAGCACGGCCGCGAGGTCGGCGCTGTGGGCATGGAAGCCGAGCTTCTGCGCGGCTGCCTTGGACCGCGCGGCGTCGCGACCGACGACGACGGCAGGCACGACGCGGAACGGCAGGTCGAAGAAGTGGTTGGCCTGGCGATATGCGTTGCCGTGCGCACGCCCCATGAAGGCATGGCCGACCATCGCGACGTTGAGGACGGGCTTGTCACCGGTACGAGCCGGTTGCGGGCGTGGCGAGAGGCTCATGCGCGGCACCATAGACGCCCGCGGATCCGCCGCCAGAGGTGGGTGCCGCGTACCTAGCGGGTTCCGCCGAACATGACGCGCAGGTTGATGTCGTTCGTGACCGTCGACGTGTTCCAGCCGAGCAGCAGATCGGGCAGGTCATCGCGGTTCCAGTCGCCGAGATCGCCGGACAAGACCGCGTCGCGGTTGCCGATGCGCGTCGGCGAAGCGAACCGCGGTCCGACGAACTCACCGGCTCCCGAGCTCAGATACGAGGCCACCGTCGTACTGCGCACGGAGCCCGACGTGGATTCGACCCACACGACACAATCGACGCTGCCGTCGCCATTGACGTCGCTGAGGCGCAGCACGGTCGGCGCGCCCGGTGCGAGCGGGCGTGGCGACGTCAACCCTTCGTGGAACGCGCCGACAGCCACGTGGCCCGGGGAGCTCGTCACGGCTGCCGTGTTGCGGAACAGACGCAGCGTGCTGTCGTCCTTGCACGCCACGAGCAGGTCGACCAGGCCATCGCGATCGAAGTCGCCGGCGACGACCTGGGTCGGAGCGCTGCCGGCCAGCAACACCTGTGGGCCATCGGGCCGAGCGCTCGCTTCGAACCGATCGCCGGCCGGCATCGCGCCTGCCACGTAGCGGTAGAAGCGGATGTGATCTCCATCGGGCGCGCCCGGCGAAGTGCCGACGGGCACCGCAACCGCGAGCTCGAGCCGTTTCGGTTGACCCAGCCCTGCGTTCGTGAAGTCGCCGAGTGTGATCGACGACGCGTTGCTGTGCACGGGCGTCAGCGTGGTCGGCAGTAGGAACGGGAACTCGCCCGGCGCATACCCGGGCTTGCCGCGCAGCAACGCCAACCGCGCAGTCTCGCCCGACGTCGGCTGTGCAAACGACAACAGAACGACGAGATCCGGAATGCCGTCGCCGTCGACATCGCCGACCTGCATGCGGGTGCCGTCCGACAGGGGCGTACCCGTCACCAACGGTTCCGAAAGCGCATCGACCTGCTGGTACATCGTAGGGATCGCTTCGTTCCGAAGCGCCACGTCGTCGCGCTGCCACACACCGAGGCGCGAGTCGGAGCCGCAGAACAAGAGGCGATCGACCTGCGGCGACGGGGATGGCAAGAGGGTCAACGAATGGGGCAGCAGCCCCGGGAACGCGAGGCGGTTGCTGAGCTCCGGGAAGCCGCCGAAGCCGTCGTTCTTGACGAGCACGATCTCGTCCGGCTCCTGTTGCACGAGCGCGAGGTCGCGCACCGCGCCACCGCCGGCCACGCTGACATCATGGAAGTTGCCGCCGACGAGGTTCTGGATGCCGAAGCCAACGGAATTGCCGGCGTCCGGCGGCAGGAGCCGTGGTTGTTGCAGCTCCGGCACGCGCTGGACGAGAAGCGTCGAGAGACGCCGTTCCGTCGAAGCATCGATCTCGGTCTCGTGAACGATGAACACGGCCTTCTTCTCGGGGGAGAGCTGCGTCGCAGGGAAGGCGCGATCGAAGACCAGGGCCCGGATCTTGCGCGGCGACTCGGCACCGATCGCGACGATGCTGATCGGGGTGAAGCCACCGTTGCGGAACTGCAGCAGCCCCAGCGAAACGAGCAACGGGTCGTCGCGCATCGCCACGACCATCTCGACCTTGCCGTCCACGTCGAGATCGGCGACGAGACTCAGGCCGATCGGCTCGATGAGCAACGATGTGGTCTCCGACGCGAGCGGACTGACGAACGTGTGCTCCGTCGGCTGGCGGAACACCGTGACCGTCGGACGGGTTTCGAGGGAAACCGACGGTGCCACGCCCGACAGCACGAGCCCGAGCGATTGCAGCGGGCCGTCGCGGCACGCGTGCAGGCCGACGGCAACCGAATCGGGATGCGGCAGGTAGGTGCCTCCGATCAGGAAAGGGGTCACTTCGAGAGCATGCGCGGTTGCTGCCGGCGGTGCGCCGAATGCAAGAGCCTGTCCGAAGACGTCGAAGGTTCCGTCGCCACGCCCCCAGGCAACCTGGAGCACGAGCTCGGTGCCGCCGCTCACCACCGCAATGTCGACCTTGCCGTCGTCATTGAGGTCGGCGACCTCGACCGCCTCGTAGCGAAAGCGCTGCAGTGGCACGACGATCGAAGACGTGAAGGCCGGATGGCCGATGTCGACCGGCCGTGCGAGCCGCACTTGCGGCTGCAGCCCGGGCGGCGCATTCGGTCCCGGCACGAGCAGCACGTCGGGAAACGAGTCGCCGTCGAAGAACGCGGTCCGGCACTTCCAAGTCCCGGGGTCGGCGTCGATCGGCCACACAGCACCGAGCGGCGGCTTGGGCCGGCGCTGCCCGAGCACGACGTGATGCACCGCCGTCGCGGCTCCTTCGTTCGCGATGTAGACATCGGGGATCAGATCGCCATCGAAGTCGCCGATGCAGAGATCGCGCGGCAGACGTTCGGCAGGGACTTCGTGGTCGCCGATCTGGCGCGGCGCCGCGAAGCGCTGGAACATGCCGTTCTCCTGCGCGAGCAGCAGCTGCAGGAACCCGACGCCGCCTGGATCCGTCAGGGCCACGAAGTCCGGCGCATCGCCGGTGCTCGGCGCGCCGTCGAGCGCGATCGGCGCCACGGTGACCGGCAGCCGTTCGAGCACGGTGCCGCGCGGGCCGAAGAACGGATCGGGATTCGAGAACAGGAAATACCCGCTCGCCGTCACTTCCGCCACGACGCTGCCGAGCGTCACGCGCAGCACGATGTCGACCTGGCCAGGACGACCGTCGGGCGACGGCGGCATCGTGAAGACGAGGCGGTCGCTGCCCGACTCCGCGGTCCGGAAATCCTGCGGTGCGAGCGTCGTGATGCGCCCCCGAAGTGGTCCGGCCTGGTCAGGATCGCCTTTCTCGAACGACAGCTCGACATCGTCCCACGCGGGCGTCGGCGTTCCCTGCGAGAAGTCGAGCGGCACGAGCGCCGTGCCGATGAGCGTCACGAGACTGCCGCCCGTCGTCGGCCCCTGGCGCGGCAGCGCAATTGCGATGTTCGGCTCGTAGTAGGCGTTCTCGACCGGCGTCGACTGCCCCGCCTCCACGTCGCGCACGACCAGCACCGCGCGCACGGGGAACGAATTGCCCGGCACGAACGCCGAGATCACGGGGGCGCCGCCACCCGCGGGCTCGAACCGCACATCCGACGCGAGCCGCGTGATCGTCGGCTGCGGCGGCCCGGTCGTGCTCGGATCGGGTGTGGTCACGAGAACCTCGAGGCCTGCGACCTGGGTGCTGAGCAAGCCGTGGACCCGTATCAGCACGCGCTCACCGAGCGGCGACAAGAACAGCTCCTGCTTGGCCGGCTCGAGCACGAGCTCCGCGCGCGGCTGGCGCGCCAGCGTGACCGGCACCGCAGGTGCGACCGCCTGGTCGTCGACGAACACGGAGAGCTGCGCGTTGACATTCGCCGCCGTCGGATCGCCCGCCGCGGCCGCAATCGCTGCCGTGTCGAGCGTGAACGTGATCAGCGTCGATCCACCCTGGCTCGAAGGCATCGGGCTCAGCTGGTCCTGGCCGACTCCGGCCCCCTCGAGCCGCACCCGCAACCTGGGGGGCGTCGCAGTGATCTGCGCGTTGGCGACAACGACGGTGCGTACGGTGCCCGCCGGCGGAACCAGCGGCAGCACCGGACTCACGCTGAGCTCGGGCACGCGCGCGACTGGATCGTCAGAGTTGCTGACGGCCACACCGGTGATCAGGCCTGCGCCGCAACCGGAAAGCGGCAGCAGCCCGATCAGCAGCAGACGGGAAATGGCAGTTCTGGTCGGTCGCATGACGCCCCCAAGTCTACCCGATGCCAGTGGCACGGGTCGGTCGTCGGAAGTGATGGGTTGCGTGGGCCGCGATCCACTACAGAGGGCATCCGCTGGATGCCCACTGAAACCATCAGTTCAGTTCTCCGGTCGATCCCGCGCTGGCACGGCGTGATCACTGCGGCGGGTGGTAGAACCCACCCATGGCCACAGTTCGTTCCGACTTCGAGCCCCCACCCGAGCGGCGCGTCTTCTGCAACCGCACGCTCAACATGCGTTCGATCCGGGCACTCGGGTTCGACATGGACTACACGCTCGTGCACTACGACGTGCACTCCTGGGAGGCCCGGGCCTACGCCCACGTGCAACAGCGCCTGCTCGAACGCGGGCTGCCCGTGGGCAACCTGCATTTTCAGGCCGACCTGTTCGCGCGCGGTCTGATCGTCGACCTGGCGCTCGGCAACATCGTGAAGGCCAACCGCTTCGGCTACGTGACGCAGGCGGCCCACGGCACGCAGTACCTGCCCCACGAGGCGCAGCGCAAGACCTACAACCAGGTCTGGGTCGACCTCAGTGAACCGCGCTGGGTGTTCCTCAACACGCTGTTCTCGCTGTCCGAGTCGTGCATCTACGGCCAGCTCGTCGAGTTGCTCGACCGCGGCGCCCTCGGCACCGCACTCGACTACCGGAGCCTCTACGACCTGGTCGGCACGACGATGGACGCAGCGCACCTCGAGGGCCAGCTCAAGGCCGAGATCATCGCCGATCCGCAGCGCTTCGTGGACCTCGACCCGCAGCTGCCGCAGACGCTTCTCGACCTCAAGCAGGCCGGCAAGAAGCTGTTCCTCGCGACGAATTCCGAGTGGCACTACGCGCGCCCGATGATGAGCTACGCGTTCGACCGCTTCCTCGGCACCACCGAGGGCAGTCCCAAGCACTGGCGCGACCTGTTCGACCTCGTCATCGTGCAGACGAAGAAGCCGGCGTTCTTCGAGAAGGAGGCGCCGTTCCTCGAGGTGATCGACGACTCCGGCGCGACGCGCCCGCTGCAGGGTCCTCTCGTCGCCGGCGCCGTCTATCGCGGCGGCAATGCCGCCGCGGTGCAAGCCCACTTCGACGTCGACGGCTCGGAGATCCTCTACGTCGGCGACCACGTCTACGCCGACGTGCACGTGTCGAGCCAGCTGCGCCGCTGGCGCACGGCCCTCGTGCTGCGCGAGCTCGAGGACGAGGTGCGGCAGGAGCAGGCGTTCGCTGCCGGGCAGGCCGAGTTGGAGGGCCTCATGCGCGAGAAGGAACGCCTCGAACACGAACAGGCGACGCTGCGGCTCGCACTGCAGCGGCTCGAACACAAGTCGCGGCCGCCCGCAACGGTCGCGATGTCCGCTGCGGCGATCCAGGAACGGCTGCGCGCGCTGCGCGCCGAGTCCGAGGCGTTGGATCTGCGCATCGTGCCGCTCGCGCGGCAGAGCGGACAGCTCGGCCACCCGCACTGGGGCCCGTCGATGCGCGCCGGCAACGACAAGAGCCGTCTCGCGCGCCAGATCGAGCGGCATGCCGACGTCTACACGTCGCGCGTCTCGAACCTGCAGAGCCTGACGCCGTTCGGCTACCTGCGCGCCGCGCACGGGAGTCTGCCGCACGACGACGCGGGGCGGTGAGGGTCCGAATTCAGTCGGCCCGGAAGAGTTCGCGCAGCGCCACGCGTAACCCTGGCACGACGTCCTCACCCAGGAGATCTCCGTCTGCGCCAACATCGCGCACGTCGTCCTTGCTGCGGTAGACGGTGGCGTCGGCCGCCATCGGATCGATGACCCAGACCATGCGTGCACCGTGGCGGAGCCACGAGAGAGCTTTCCGGTGCAGACTCCTGCGCATGTCATCGGGAGATCGGATCTCGACGGCGAGGTCCGGCGGACCCGGGAAGTAACCCCGGCTGCGCGGGGGCGGCATCCGTTCGTTGGTCACGAACGCCGCGTCCGGACTGAGCACGGTGTCGGGGTTGCGAGCCATGAGAAAGCCCGTATCGCCCGAGTAGGCCCTGCCCAACTTGTTCACGCGGACGTGGTGCGAGAGCAGCTCGCAGAGCACCATCTCGACACCGCCATGCCAATGGCCGGCGGGGCTCGTCCTTCGCAGCTGCCCGCGAACGAGCTCGTGACAGATTCCCGGTTCGTCCAGTGACAACAGTTCTTCGGCAGTCGTGATTCTGGGAACCGGCATGGAAGACATGGTAACACCCGACCCTCCTGAAGGGCGCGACACGCGCCCACGCTCTGTGCACCGGATTCGCCAGCGGTTGCACGAAGCCGCAGGGAATCACGCGGGATTCGTCAACGCGTTCAACAGGCGGCGCAGCTCCGCGGGCGACGCGACCACGTAGGGTCCGTTCACGAGGGCCGGGCCGACGTTGACGACGATCGCATCTCTTGGCATGCGCGCATACATGTCCTGGTCCGTCCGATCGTCACCGGCACAGAGCACGAAGTCGGCCGGTGGGGACGCGGCGAGCATCGACGCGACATAGGCGCCTTTGTCCGCCCCCTTGGCGCGAACCTCCACGACCATGTTCCCGTGCAGGTGCTCGGCGGCCTCCTGGCTGAACAGCTGGTCGAGCGTCTGCAGCAGCTCGCCGGCTCGCCACGCACCGTACTCGGGGTCCGCGAGCCGATAGTGCCAGCAGAGCCCGCTCGACTTCCGTTCGAGGAACGACCCGGGAACCTCTTCCGCGACCTGCTTGAGCAGCTCGGTCACGCGCGGCAGCCAGGACACGTCGATGTTGGCTTGTCGCTGCCATTCGCCACCGGGGGCGCGGCGGAAGTAGCCGTGTTCGGCGGCCAGATGGATCGGCAGGTGCCCGAGCCATGCGTCGAGCGTACCGCGCCGCCGGCCGCTGACCACATGCACCTCGGTACCAGAGGTGGTCGCGAGCCGCTGCAGCAGGTCGAGGACCGGTGGCGTCGGGGCTGCGAGCTCCGGACGACGCGCGAGGTCCTGCAGCGTGCCATCGTAGTCGAGGAACAGTTGGCGACGCGATGCCCGGCGGAAACGACCCGCGACCTCGTCGCGCAAGCGACCGTCGAGAGGCGCGCTGTGCGCGCGGTCGTTCCTGGCCGCCGCGCTGCGCAGGCGGCCGAGGAACCGGCCTGCCCAACGACTGCTGTCGAGATCGAGCACGCGCTCGAGCATCTCGCCGATCCGGTCGTGTCGCTCGGCGAGCGGAAGACCGAGCCCCGTCGGAATGGACGCCGTCAGGGCATCGATGTCCCACGGGTTCACCATGATCGCCCGCGCGAGCGAGAACGCGGAGCCCGCGAACTCGCTCAGCACGAGCACGCCGCAGGTGCGGTCGGCCCGGTCCATGGTCAGGCCCTGGCAGAGCACGAACTCCTGCGCCACGAGGTTCATGCCATCCCGGACCGGGGCCACCATGCAGAGGTCCGCGTGGCAGTAGAGGGCCGAGAGTTCGACCTCGTCGAGGTTGCGGTGCACGTACTCGAGGGGCATCAACCCCGGTCGACCGTAGCGGCCATTGATGCGGCCGACCTCGCGTTCGATCTCGCGCAGCAGCTGTCGGTAGCCTTCGTTGTCCTCGCGCGACGGTACGAGGACCTGCAGCATGACGGTGTCTTCGATCCGTTCCGGTTCCTGCTGCAGCAGGCGCTCGAAGGCGCGCAACTTCAGCATGACACCCTTGCTGTAGTCGAGGCGTTCGACGCCGAGGACGAGCCTTCGATGGCGCCATCGCGCGGCGAACTCGGCCTCGTAGCGCGCCTGCTCGGGTGATGCCAATGCGGCGCGGAAGCGCTCGACGTCCGGACCGAGCGGATGCACGCCGAGTCCGATCCGACGGTCGCCGATCTTCACGGCATCGGGCGCAAAGTCGATCCCGAGCACGCGCAGGCACGCGTTGCGGAAGTGGCTCAGGTAATCGGCCGTGTGGAACGCGATGTAGTCGGCGCCGAGCAGGCCGCGCAGCAGGACCTCGCGCTGCGGCAACAGCCGCCAGAGCTCCGACGACGGGAACGGCACGTGCAGGAAGAAGCCGATCACGAGATCGGGACCGTGTTCGCGCAACAGCGCGGGCAGCAGCATGAGCTGGAAGTCGTGCACCCAGACGGTGTCGCCAGGCTTGCTGATCTCGATCACCTGTTCCGCGAAGCGACGGTTGACGGCGACGTAGCTGTCCCAGGCAGCGGCGTCGAACTCGATCTTGTCCGGAAAGTAGTGCAGCAGCGGCCAGAGCACGCCATTGCACATTCCGCCGTAGTGGTGCCGCTCTTCCTCGGCCGACAGGTACACGGGTCGCAATCCGTCGCGAGCGAGCGTCGCAGCGACGCGCGCGCGGAGCGTGTCGGAGACTGGTGCACCGGGCCAGCCGACCCAGGCACGGATGCCTTGAACCCCGAGCAACGCCGAAGCGAGACCGCCAGCGCTCGGCGTCGTCGACACCTTCGCCCGCGTCGCGGTCACTCGCACCGGCAGCCGGTTGCTCACGACGATGATGCCCGGGTTGCCGTTGCTGCTCTCGGCTCCCACGCCCTGCCCAGCGGCGGAGGGAGCGATGACGCCTTGGCTCAGCGGTGGGATGGTGTGTGTCATGGAGAAGATGGTGCGCGATCATGCGGGCGACGACGCGCGAGCAGATCCCGGCAGCCAGCCATCGCGCCCGCTCAATCCGCCGCGCAACCGGCGCAGTCCACGGCACAGGCAGACGCGAACCGAACCCGGTGTCATGCCGAGACGCGAGGCGATCTCCGGCCCCGAGAAGCCCCGCAGGAAGCGCAGCCGCAACGGCAGGCGGTAGCAGCGCGGCAGACGCCGCAGGGCCGCATGCAGTTCGCCGCGTTGCAACGCATCGAGGCCGTCGGCCTCACGCGCAACGGCTGTTTCGACGCGAGGCTCGCTGCCCTCCACCTCGCGATGCTGGCGCCGCAGCGTCAGCGCGCTGCAAGCCCGGTTGTGAGCGATCGCTCGCAGCCACGCATCGAAGCGTCCCCCCTCCGTGTCTCGCAGCGAGCGGATGCCGGCGAGCGCTGCGACGGCCACGTCCTGCACCACGTCTTCGGCGAGCTGCTCGGGCAGCAGGCGGAAGACGACGGCGCGCACGCAGCCACAGTGTTCGTTCCACAGCCGTGCGAACGAACGCCGGCAACCGGCGCGCGCCTTCTGGATCAGCTTCGTCTCAGGGATCGGCATCATGAGGGGCCAGTGCCTACGCGCGTGGCCGAACGAGCCGGCCGTCGATTCCCTTCCATTCCCTTTCCTCAGCTGCCACGACGTGGCCCCGGGACTGCTGCAAGGCATGCCCCGTGCAAGTCCTGCGTCTGCGGCTGCCTGCCACCGAAAACTTCGTGAAAAGCGCTGCTAACAGCTGCCCCGGGGCAAAGGACTCTGATCCGACACCAACCATTGGAGGTCATGTATGTCGATGGATCTTCTTTCGCGCTTCTTTCCCACAGCGCTCGTGCTCGCCAGTGTCGCAGCCCAGACACCGGGTGGCGCGGGCGAACCCGCGCCGCGAGCCGAGATCGCGCTGCAGTCGCTGCAGTCGCTGACGATCGAGACGGTGTTCCAGCGCCAGCCGCTGGCCGCCACGCCGGAGTCCCAGAAGGACGGCGGCGGCACCGCGGCCTACCAGCCGTTCGCGCGCATTCGCGATGCACAATTCACTCGCGACGGGCGTCTCGTCGAGCTTCACGTCGAGAATGCGGGCGCGGCCGACGGCCAGCCACCGCTGTGCCGCGTCCTGCCTGCGAAGGCCGTTCGCTGGGACGAAGCCAGCAAGCGCTGGCTCACGGTCGAGCCAAACCTCGCGTTCGCCGGGCTCGATGAAGTCGGCAAGCCGTCCAAGGAACCGGCCGTCCGCAAGGAGAACCAGCTGCTCGCGTCGGAGCTGATGCTCGCGACGGCAGGCGGCCCGGCCTCGGGCCGCGCGAGCGAGCCGGCAGCGGCCGATGCCAGCGAGGCAAAGACCAAGAAGGCGGCGCCCGTGCTGTGGTTCGTGCCTGCCGAGCAGGCCATCGCGTTCGCCGTGATGCCACACGGAAGCAAGCTCGTGCCGCTGCCCTGGTCGCTGGTGCAGATCAAGGAGCACGGCGGGAGCCTGCAGCTTCTGACCGAGACGGACCCGGCCCGACTCGAAGACGCGCCGACTTGCAAGGACGCCTCGCAGCAACCGTCGGCCGAATTGCGCCAGCGCTGCTACCAGCACTACGGTGTCCCTGCCCCGAAGTGGGAGCGCAAGCTCGATAGCGAGAAGGATCGCAAGGATCTGCCCAAGAAGAGCGGTGGCAAACCGGACGATCGTTGATCCGATGACGTTGTAGCTCGGCCATCGAGTTCCTCGCCGCCGTCTGCTCGCCGCGGCGGTGGAGCACTGATCGAAGGCGGGCCTGGGCGCCGGTCCTCTTGGAGGGATCGGCGCCCGTTCTACCCGTGCACGCGGTGTCTCAATGCACTGGGGGCCAGCTCGACGCGTGCCTCGTGCGTCCGGCAAGACACCGGCGCCGCGGACCCGGTCAAGAGCGGGGTGACAACGGCGGCGGTTCGTCCTCGCGAACGCCTGGTGGCCACGCGACGGGCTCGAGAGTCGTGGGGTCGACAAGCTGCATTCGCCCGTCTCGCCACAAAGCTAGCGGCACCCCAAGCAACCGGTTGCGGCGACGCAGTTCCTCGCCAGCACGGGTCACGGCTGCGGCAATGGCGGCCGGGTCTTCGCGGGGGTCGGGTGGTGGCATCATGGCAGTATCCGTCGAACGACGTCATGGTCCAACTCGGTCAGAGCTGCGGGCGGTCCCGAGGCAACGAGACGCGCCGGCATTCGACTGCTGTCGAACAACCATACCGCGTCGGCCATCGGCAGGAAGGTGCTGCGCAGGTTGGCAAGACCACGTTCGTACCGACGTCGCACGATCTCGTCGGGCACATGGTGGCCGCCCTCACGGACGCGGCAGCGCACGCGCGTGATCGCTGCTTCGGCGCTGGGCAGCCACAGGAACGCCAGCAACAGGCGGTAACCAGAAGCACGCAGGCTCGTCAGCCAGGGCGCCAACGTGCGCGACGCCAGGTTGGTCTCGAAGGCGAAGTCGGCTCGCGCGGCTGCCAGTTCACGCAAGCGATGCAGCATGATGCGGCCTGCGGCCGCGGCCACTCTCTCCGGCTCGAACGCAGCGAGACCGCGTGCAATGGTGTCGGCATTGACGAAGTTCGCGATGCCGAGCTGGTCGTGCACGAGCTGCTGCGACGTCGTAGACTTGCCCGCGCCATTCGGGCCGGCCAGCACGAGAACGCGCGGTTGCGGGATGCTCGTCATCGGCTGTCACCGTGCCGCGGCGAGCGCCTCTTCGATCGCCCCTCGCGTCTGCGCGCCGCGGAGCCCGAACCGGATCACGCCGGCCGCATCGACGACGTAGGTGATCGGCGTCACGTTCGACCACTTCACCTGGTGGAACGCGTCGACGAACTTCGCGTCGGCCAGGAGCACCGGCCGCTGGAAGTTCTTCTTTGCGATCGTCTCCGTCGTCAGCTCGGCCGGGAAGTCGAGCACCGCGTCGGTCATCACGTGCAACAGCACGGTGTCTTCCGACAGCTTGCCTTCGAGCTCGAGCATCGCGGGCGCCTCGACGTCGCACGAATGGCAGCGCGAACGGAAGAAGTGCAGCACGGCGCGTTTGCCCTTCAGGTCGGCCGCGGTCCAGACCCTGCCCGAGTGGTCCGCCAGCGAGAAGTCCGGCATGTGCTTGCCGACGGATTCCTGGATCAGGTCGTTGACGTGCGCGCGGACCAGGCCCGTGACGAGGAACCAGGCCGCGACGAGCAGCAGCAGAACCAGGGAGAACACGGTGCGGCGGCTCATGCGAGGGAGGGACGGCGATCGAAGGCCACCGTCAGCGAGCACCCAGCATCGTGGCAGCTGGCAAGACAAGCAACGTCGTACACCTTTGTGCTTCCGGCGCCGCCCGCGCGCGGTATGTTCCGCATCGGGCTGGTCAGAGCCCATCAGCATCGTGATGCGTATTGGCGGAGTACCGTACGGCGTCGGCGCGCCCCTGCTCGCAGGCCTGGATTCCGATCCGCACGTCGTGTTCGTGAAGGCGCCCCCGACCGAGCTGATCCGTGCGTTGCAAGCCGACCAGCTCGACTGTGCGCTCGTGTCGTCCGTCGAGGCCGTACAGCAGCCCGGGTATTCCGTCGTGCCGGGCCTCGGCATCGCGTGCAAGCGCGAGATCCGCTCGGTGCGCGCGTTCCGCCGGCGCGGTGTCCCGATCCGTTCCGTCGGTCTCGACCAGAGCTCGGCCACGTCGAGTGCCTTGCTGCGGCTGCTGCTCGCGC
>Ga0075428_100000416_pt1 | contig 42412 bp, 38 predicted proteins | sample RhiMetdeltSRZDD2_FD_75291 | JGI IMG/M metagenome (GOLD analysis project Ga0075428, IMG submission 75291) | Populus rhizosphere microbial communities from Tennessee, USA - Rhizosphere MetaG P. deltoides SRZDD2 | ecosystem: Host-associated > Plants > Roots > Rhizosphere > Soil | place: USA... | reverse complement strand
GTGGGGCACGCATGCTGAACTCGATCGAGGATGCGATCGCCGCGATCAAAGCCGGCCGGCCGGTGGTCGTGGTGGATGACGAGGAGCGTGAGGACGAGGGCGACCTGATCTTCGCCGCCGAGCTGGCCACCACGGAGCTGCTCGCTTTCACCGTGCGCTACACATCCGGGTACATCTGCGCCCCGTTGACCGAGGACCACGCCGACCGGCTCGACCTGCCCCCCATGTACTACACCAATCAGGACAGGCGAGGCACCGCCTATGCGGTGACCGTGGACGCTCGCGAGGGCATCTCCACCGGCATCTCCGCCGCCGACCGGGCCCACACCATCCGCATGCTCGCCGACCCGGCGACCAAGCCCAGCGACCTGGCCCGCCCCGGGCACGTGGTTCCCTTGCGCGCCAAGGCCGGTGGCGTCCTGCGCCGTCCCGGCCACACCGAGGCCGCGATCGACCTGGCCCAGCTGGCCGGGCTCAACCCGGCCGGGGTGCTGTGCGAGCTGGTCAACGACGACGGCAGCATGATGCGCCTGCCCGACCTGCGCCGCTTCGCCGCCGAGCACGAGCTGGTGCTCGTCTCGATCGCTGACCTGATCGCCTACCGCCGGCGCACCGAGCAGCTGGTGGTCAGGATCGCCGAGGCGCGCCTGCCCACCGAGTACGGCGTGTTCCGCGCCGTTGGGTACCACGCCACCCACGACAACGCCGAACATGTCGCGCTGGTCTACGGCGACATCGGCGACGGGCAGGACGTGCTGGTGCGCGCGCACAGCGAGTGCCTCACCGGCGACGTGTTCGGCTCGCTGCGCTGCGACTGCGGCCCGCAGCTGCAGGACTCGCTGAAGCGCGTGGCCACCGAGGGCCGCGGGGTCGTGCTCTACATGCGCGGGCACGAGGGCCGCGGGATCGGCCTGATGCACAAGCTCCAGGCCTACCAGTTGCAGGAGAACGGGCGCGACACGGTCGACGCCAACCTGGATCTGGGCCTGCCCGCCGACGCCCGCGACTATGGCACGGGCGCGCAGATCCTCTACGACCTCGGGGTTCGCACGATGCGGCTACTGACCAACAACCCGGCGAAGCGGGCGGGGCTGGAGGGGTATGGGCTCAAGGTGACCGGCCGGGAGCAGATGCCCACCCGGGCCCATCCGGAGAACCTGGCTTACCTTCGCACCAAACGCGACCGGATGGGTCACGAGCTTGACCTGCCGGCGGAGCTGGACGGGCTGGACTGATGGCAGGGCACGGGGCACCGGAGCAGTCGCCGGTCGACGCGACCGGGATGAGCGTGGGGATCGTCGCCACCCGGTGGCACGCCGAGCTGGTGGAGCAGATGCTTTCCCGGGCTCAGGAGGCGGCCAAGGCCTGCAACGTCGTGTCGGTCTCGGTGGCCAGGGTCGCCGGTTCGGTCGAGCTGCCCGTCGTGGCGCAAGCGCTGGCGAAGGAGCACGACGCGGTGGTGGCGCTGGGCGTGGTGATCCGGGGTGAGACGGCCCATTTCGAGTATGTGAGCCAGTCGGTGACCGACGGCCTGACCCGCGTGGCGCTGGACGAGTCGACGCCCGTGGCGCACGGCGTGCTCACCGTCGACACCGAGGCCCAGGCGCGGGACCGCGCCGGGCTGCCGGATTCCAATGAGGACAAGGGCTGGGACGCGGTGGTGGCCGCGCTGGACGCGGCGATAACGCTGCGTCATCTGGCGGCGAGAGAGGTCCGGGGGTCGTAGGCTCTTTCTCGTGATCCGCAAGCGCCACGAAAAGCTACTTCACCGGGCGTTTCCCTGGGCGCTGGGCGTTGGCGTGTTCCTCGCGTCGTTCGTGACCCCACTGCAGACCCCATGGGAGGTGGCCAGTCGCAATTACTCGCTGCATATCGCCGGCTCGTTCGAGGTTTTCCTGCTGGCGTTCCTGGGCGGGGTGACCGCGGCGATGGTGCACCGGCGGATCTGGCCGGTGTGCGTGGTGGCGGTGCTGGCGTGGCTGGCCTACAGCATGTGGCCACCGATGATGGTGGCCTCGTTCTACGCCGCGCTGCGCTGGAAAAGGCGCTGGCTCGCTGTGCTATATGTGACGCTCGCCATGTTGGTGGTGCTGGTGCCGATCGCCGCGGGTACCGGCGAAGGCGCGGTCAGTGGGATCAGGTTCGCCGCGTTCACAGTTCCATTGATGGTCATCATGCCGTACACGGCGGGTTTGTGGGTCCGCACCAGGCGCCAGCTGATCGATGAGTTGCGCGCGAGCAACTCCAGGCTGGCCGCCCAGGCGCGAGCGGAGGAGCGCACACGGATCGCGCGCGAGATGCACGATGTGGTGGCGCACCGGGTGGCGCTGATCGTGGTGCACGCGGGCGGGCTGGAGGTGGGCGCCCGGGACGAGCACACGCAGCGGGAGGCGGAACTGATTCGCACGACAGGGCGGGAGGCGCTCAATGAGCTGCGTCACGTGCTCGGCGTGCTACGCGAGCCGGGGCCGACGCCCGCGCCTCAACCGTTGCTGGCCAACCTCGATCACCTCGTCGAGCAGACCCGCCAAGCGGGTGTCTCGGTGGAGCTGAGCGTGGACGGCGAGCTGGCGGGCCTTCCCATCACCGTCGAACGAAGCGTCTACCGCCTGGTACAGGAGGCACTGACCAACGTGGTGAAGCACGCGTCCGGTGCCCCGGTGGAAGTGTTGCTGCGCAACGCTTCCGGCGTACTGGAGGTGACTGTCCGGAATGGACGGCCATCGCGGCGCGCGGTGGCGCTGCCCTCCAGCGGGCTGGGCCTGATCGGCCTGCGCGAGCGGATCGAGTTGCTGGGCGGCAAGTTCGAGGTGGGTCCGCTTCCGGAGGGTGGGTTCCAGGTATCTGCCCGGCTGCCCACCGATCAGGACGTGCTTCAATTGCCGGGTGAAGACGTTCGAAGAGCTGTATAGGGAGCTGCGGGAGAAGGTCGCGACAGGGGATCCGCATTCGGCAACGGTGGCCGCGGTGCGCAAGGGCGTCCATAGCGTCGGCAAAAAGGTCGTGGAGGAGGCGGCGGAGTCGTGGATGGCCGCCGAGTTCGAGGGGCGCGACCGCGCCGCTGAGGAGATCTCCCAACTGCTCTACCAGGCCCAGGTGCTGATGCTCGCCGCCGGGGTGGAGCTCGAAGACGTCTACAAACACCTTTAGGAGCAAGGAAAGTGCTGAGGATCGCCCTGCCGAACAAGGGCTCTTTGTCGCGACCCGCCGCCGAGATGCTGCGCGAGGCCGGATACCGCCAGCGCGCCGACGATCGCGACCTCACTTGCCTGGACAGCGACAATGACGTCGAATTCTTCTATTTGCGGCCCCGTGACATCGCGACCTATGTGGGGTCGGGGGATCTCGACCTCGGGATCACGGGCCAGGATCTGCTGATCGATTCGGGCTCGGAGGTGGCACAGCTGATGGAGCTGGGCTTCGCCGAGGCGACCTTCCGCCTCGCCGCACCGGATCCGGAGAAACCGTTGGAGGGCAGGCGGATCGCGACCGCATACCCACGGTTGGTCGAGCGCTACCTGAGGGAGAACAGCATCAAGGCGGATGTGGTCACGCTTGACGGGGCGGTGGAGAACGCGGTGCGGCTGGGGGTGGCCGACGCCATCGCGGACGTGGTGGCCACGGGCGCGACACTGCGGCAGGCCGGGTTGAAGCCGATCGGGGAGCCGATCCTGGAGTCGCAGGCGGTGCTGGTGGGGAGAACCCCGGCGGAGGGCAACGGGGCGATCACCCAGATCCTGCGGCGGCTGCACGGGGTGCTGGTGGCCCGGCGTTATGTGATGCTTGCCTATGACGTGCGGGCGGATGGGCTCGAGGAGGCATGCTCGATCACCCCCGGGATCGAGTCACCGACGATCTCGCCCCTGCACCGGGAGGGTTGGGTCGCGGTGCAGGCGATGGTGCTGCGCGCGGACGTGCACCGGATCATGGACGAACTGTATGAGGTGGGGGCTAGAGCCATCCTGGTGACTGATATTCACGCATGCAGGCTGTAAAGGTACAAAATAATGAAGTTTATCCATAAACCAAAGCGGGTCCGGATCGTCTGCGGAATCGCCGCCGCGGCGATCTTCGGGTTGTTCACCGTGATCGGGACGGCGTTGACCACCGTGGGCGAGGGCGTCTTCAAGCCGGGCGACCAGTATGCGATGGTCGGGCTCGGAGCGATGTTTGCGATCGGGATCCTGATGATCGGCCGGCCGCGGGTCGAGGCGGACGAAGCCGGGGTGAAGGTGCGAAACATCGTGGGCGGCTACGAGCTGCCATGGAGCGTCGTGCGCAAGGTCAGCTTCGATCGCGGCCGGCCCTGGCTGAGCCTGGAGCTGGAGAACGACGACACGGTCTCGGTGCTGGCGGTCCAGGCGGTCGACAAAGAACACGCACTGCGTGCCGTCCAGACCCTCAGAGAGCTACACTCCGGAAACTCTGTGCTAACCTAGAACACGTCGACCTTGGCGTGCCCGTAAAACGGCTCGTCAATCAAGCGGAGCGAGCCTGCTCCCACCTTATCGCCACGAGGGCGAATAAGGTCCGGTCACCTGAGCCACTGTGCTTGGGGTGCATTCAAGCGTGCACGCGACCGGTCGAGCGGGCCCAGACACGCGTCTGGGCCTTCTGCTTTTCGGTCCCGACACGCAAAGAACGATCTAGGAGGCCACATCAGCGTCGAGCCACGCGTTAACGAGCAGATCCGGGCACGTGAGGTCCGTCTGGTCGGCCCTGAGGGTGAGCAGGTGGGCATCGTCCCGCTGGAGCGAGCTCTTCAGCTGGCCGCGGACGTGGATCTGGATCTGGTCGAGGTTGCGCCGATGGCGCGTCCCCCGGTCTGCAAGCTCATGGACTTTGGCAAGTACAAGTACGAGAGCGCGCTCAAGGCCAGGGAAGCGCGGCGTAACCAGCAACAGACGGTCATCAAGGAGATGAAACTCCGGCCAAAGATTGACTCGCATGACTACGAGACCAAAAAGGGTCACGTGTTGCGATTCCTCAGGGCAGGAGACAAGGTCAAGGTGACGATCATGTTCCGCGGCCGCGAGCAGCACCGCCCGGAGCTGGGTTTCCGGCTCCTGCGCAAGCTCGAGGAGGAAGTAGCGGACATGGGTTTCGTCGAGTCCCAGGCCAAGCAGGATGGTCGCAACATGATCATGGTGCTTGCGCCGCATCGCGGCGGCAAGACTGCGGCCCGCAAGGGCGACAGTGAAGCGGCCAGCACGGAGCCGGCGACCGAGGAGACCGTCGCCGAGGCCTCGGCGCAGGGCTGATGCGGGCTGAGTTGAGCACCTAGCACACGTAGTCAAGGGGAGAACTTCGAAAATGCCGAAGATGAAGAGCCACACCGGCATGGGCAAGCGGGTGAAGGTCACCGGCAAGGGCAAGATCCTTGCCGAGCAGGCCGGCAAGCGCCACCTGCTGGAGGGCAAGTCCTCCCGCCGTACCCGCCGGCTGACCGGGACCGTAGAGGTTTCCAAGGCCGACGCGCCGCGGATCAAGAAGCTGCTCGGGCGCTGACGCGCGCCAGATAGGGAGGAACAGGAATGGCACGCGTCAAGCGGGCGGTCAACGCCCAGAAGAAGCGCCGGGTCGTGCTCGAGGGGGCCAAGGGTTACCGCGGGCAGCGCTCGCGACTGTACCGCAAGGCCAAGGAGCAGATGCTGCACTCGATGCAGTACGCGTACCGCGACCGTAAGGACCGCAAGGGCGACTTCCGCCAGCTGTGGATCACGCGGATCAACGCGGGCGCTCGCGCCAACGGCATCACCTACAACCGTCTCGTGCAGGGCCTTCGCCTCGCCGGGGTGGAGGTCGACCGCAAGATCCTCGCTGACCTGGCGGTCAACGACGAGAAGGCCTTCGTCGCCATCGTCGAGGTCGCCAAGAAGGCGGTCGCGCAGGCCCAAGCAGCGGCATAGATGTCACTGTCACCCGGGGATCGTCCGTACACCGTGCGGACACCCCGGGTTTCTGCTGCCCTGAAACTGCACCGGAGGCGGGAGCGGGACAAGGCGGGGCGGTTCCTGGCCGAAGGGCCGCAGGCGGTGCGGGAGGCGCTGACCGCGGGTGTGGTCGTGGAGTTGTTTGTGACGGGCCGCGTTCCGGGCCGCATTTTCGGGGAAAACGCGGCCTCCGGGGTGGGCCGAGGGGACATTTTCGGGGAAAATGCGGCCTCGCCGCTGGAGCCGCTGGACCCGACGGGCGCGGCCTCGCCGCTGGAGCCGCTGGACCCGACGGGCGCGGCCTCGCCGCTGGAGCCGCTGGACCCGAGCGGCGTGCGGGTGTCCGTCGTGGATGAGCAGGCGATGCAGGCGTTGAGCGAAACCGTTACGCCGCAAGGGGTGGTGGCGGTGTGCGAGCGGCTTGACGTCGCGCTGGGCGAGGCGCTGGCCAAGGGGCCCAGGTTGGTGGCGGTGTTGGTGGACATCCGCGATCCGGGCAACGCGGGGACGATTCTCCGGACGGCGGACGCGGCCGGGGCCGGCGCCGTGATCTTTGCTGGGGAGGCGGTGGACCCGTACAACGGCAAATGCGTGCGGGCGAGCGCGGGCAGCCTCTTCCATGTTGACGTCGTGCGGGAAAGGGACGTTGACGCGGTTTTGCGAGAGCTGGGGGGCATGAGCGTCCTGGCGACGTCGGGGCGCGGGGAGAACGATCTTTTTGAGGTGGATCTGGGTGGCCCGACGGCGTGGCTGTTCGGCGGGGAAGCCCACGGCCTGCCGGATGAGGTGCTGGAACGCGCCGAGCGGGTACGGGTACCCCTTTATGGAATGGCCGAGAGCCTGAACCTCGCGAGCGCCGCCGCGGTGTGCCTGTATGCTTCGGCTCGTGCGCATCACTCCACGGACCCTGTTTAGTCGGCCCTCCGGCCGACGCTGAGGGGTTTGCGGGCGACCGGTGGGCTGTGGCCGAGCCACGTGGTCCTAGACTTGTCCGGTTGCCCTATCTGGAGTTCTGATGACATATCGCAACGACCCGTACGATCCCAAGCAGGCTGCTCTGCTCGGTCCCGAGGCGCTCGAAGACGCTGTACAGAAAGCAAGGAAAGCCTTCGCGGCGGCGTCCAATGTGGACGCACTGGGCGCCTTGAAGCCCGCCCATCTGGGCGACAAGTCGCCCGTCTCCCTGGCCAGACGCGAGATCGGCTCGCTGCCGCCGGCCGCCAAATCGGACGCCGGAAAGCGGGTCAACGAGGCCAGAGTGCTTATTCAAGCCGCCTTCGACGAGCGGCAGGTGGCCCTCGACGCTTATGAGAAGGAGCGGGTGCTGCGCGAGGAGCGCGTGGACGTCACCCTTCCATGGGACCGCAGGCCAAGGGGCGCAAGGCATCCACTCACGACCCTGATGGAGCGCATCGGCGACCTGTTCGTGGGCATGGGGTACGAGATAGCCGAAGGGCCCGAGGTGGAACTGGAGTGGGCCAACTTCGACGCGCTCAACATCGCGCCCGACCACCCGGCGCGCGGGCTGATGGACACGTTCTGGGTGGGCGACGGCCTAGTGCTGCGCACGCACACCAGCCCCGTGCAGGCGCGGACGATGCTGTCCCGCAAGCCTCCCATCTACATCGTGGTGCCGGGGCGCGTTTACCGGACCGATGAGCTTGACGCCACGCACTCGCCCGTCTTCCACCAGGTCGAGGGGTTGGTGGTAGATCGCGGGATCACCATGGCCCACCTCAAGGGCACGCTTGACCATTTTGCCCGGGCGATGTTCGGGCCTACGGCGAGGACCAGGTGGCGCCCGCACTACTTCCCGTTCACCGAACCCTCGGCCGAGTTCGATGTGTGGTTCCAGGAGCACCGCGACGGGCCGCAGTGGGTCGAGTGGGGCGGCTGCGGGATGGTCAACCCCAACGTGTTGCGCGCCTGCGGCATCGACCCGGAGGAGTACTCGGGTTTCGCGTTCGGCATGGGGATCGAGCGCACGCTGATGTTTCGCAACGGTCTGTCGGACATGCGGGAGATGATCGAGGGCGATGTGCGGTTCAGCCGCGCGTTCGACATGGAGGTGCACTGAGCCATGAAGGTGGGAGTCTCCTGGCTGCGCGAGTTCGTCGACCTGCCGCAGGGTGTGAGCGCCGCGGAGCTTGACGAGAAGCTGACCAATCTGGGCATCGAGGTCGAGCACATCGTTGACCAGCGCGCCACGGTCAAGGGTGACCTCGTGGTCGGCCGGGTGCTGACCGTCGAGGAGCTCAAGGAGTTCAAGAAGCCGATCCGGTTCGTGACACTCGACATCGGACGGTCCCAGCCGCAGGAGGTCATCTGCGGCGCCTCCAACTTCAGCGAGGGCGATCTGGTCGTCGTGATCCTGCCGGGCGGGGTGCTGCCGGGTGGGTTCGAGGTGGGGTCGCGAAAGACCTACGGTCGCGTGTCGCACGGCATGATCTGCTCCGCCCGCGAGCTGGGCCTCGGCGATGACCACTCGGGCATCATCGTGCTGCCGGAGGGGAGCAACGCCAAGCCGGGCGAGGACGCCCGGGCCATCCTGGGCATGGACGACATCGGCCTGGCGGTGGAGATAACCCCGGACAGGGGGTACCAGATGAGCGTGCGCGGTCTGGCCCGAGAGCTGTCGCATGCCTATGGAATCCTGTTCCGCGATCCCGGTTTCGGCCCCCGCACCGAGCCCACCGACAAGCCCGCGTGGCCGCTGACGATCGAGGACCCGGCCGGGTGCGACCGCTTCGCCGCCCGGATGGTCCGCGGGGTGGACCCGCAGGCGCCGACGCCCGATTTCATGAAGCGCCGCTTGACGACCGCGGGCATCCGCACGCTCGGCCTGCCCATTGATATCACTAACTTCGTGATGCTGGAGCTGGGCCAGCCGATGCACGCCTTCGACGCCGACCGGATCAGCGGGGCGCTGGTGGTACGGCGCGCCACGCCCGGCGAGAAACTGACCACTTTGGACGGTGTGACCCGGGAGCTGAACCCGGAGGACATGGTGATCTGCGACGACACCGGTCCGATCTCGCTGGCCGCGGTGATGGGCGGCGAGACCTCCGAGGTGGCGCCGACCACGGTCAACGTGCTTTTCGAGGCGGCGCACTGGGATCCGGTGATGGTGGGCCGCACCGCCAGGCGCCACAAGCTTTTCAGCGAGGCGGCCAAGCGGTGGGAGCGCGGGGTGGACCGGCAGCTGTGCTTGGTCGCGATCGAGCGCGCGGTCGCGCTGATGATCGAGTACGGCGGCGGGGTCGCCGGCGACGAGGTACTCGACCTCAACTACCCGGCCGAGCCGGCGACCATCTCGATGAAGCCCGACCTGCCCAGCAGGCTCATCGGGGTGGAGTATCCCCCGACCCGCGTCGCCGACCTGCTCACCGAGATCGGCTGCGATGTCGCCGCCTACGACGGCCAGCTCGACGTGGTCGCGCCGTCCTGGCGGCCCGACCTGCGCGAGGGCGCCGACCTGGTGGAGGAGGTGGTGCGCCTGGACGGGTTCGACGCGGTACCCAGCGTGCTGCCGATCGCCCCGCCCGGCAACGGCCTGACGCCGCGGCAGCGCCGCCGCCGCTCGATCGGGCGGACCCTGGCCGAGCGGGGCTACATCGAGATCCTGGCGTACCCCTTCGTCTCCGCCGAGGTGATCGACATGCTCGGCCTGCCGGCCGCGACGGTGCGGTTGCAGAACCCGCTGTCGGAGGAGGAGCCGTTCATGCGGACCAGCCTCCTGCCCGGCCTGCTGACCGCCTTGCGGCGCAACCTCGGGCGCGGGCAGCGGGATGTGGCGCTCTACGAGATGGGTCTGGTGTTCCTGCCCGCTCCCAAGAGGAAGGCGCCGCCCGTCATGGGCGTCTCGCACAAGCCCGACGACCAGCTCTGGCAGGCGGCCAACGACGCCGTGCCGCATCAGCCCTGGCATGTCGCCGTGGTCGCGGTCGGCGAGTTCGAGCGGTCCGGCTGGTGGGGTCCGGGGCGGCCGGCGAGCTGGGCCGACGCGGTCCAGGCGGCGCGCGATGTCATCCAGGTGGCGGCGCCGTCCTCCACGGTGGAGATCAGCCAGGCGGTGGCGCACCCCTTCCACCCCGGGCGCTGCGCCTCGTTCACCGTTGACGGCGTCGTCGTGGGTCGCGCCGGCGAGCTGCACCCGGCGGTCTGCGCCAAGCTCGACCTGCCGCGCGGCGTCTGCGCGATGGAGCTGACGATCGACTCCCTTCCCCTTCCCGGGACGACTCCGGCGCCGATGCTGTCCAACTACCCGCCGGCGCTGATCGACGTCGCGCTGGTGGTGGGCGAGGAGATCCCGGTGCAGGCCGTGCGGGACGCACTCGTGGAGGGCGCCGGTCCGCTGCTGGAGTCGATCAGGCTGTTCGACGTGTACTCGGGCAAGGGGATCGAGCCGGGCCAGCGCTCGCTGGCCTACAGCTTCACGTTCCGCGCGCACGACCGCACCCTCAAGGTCGAGGAGGCGGTCGCCGCCCGGGACGCGGCGGTGGCCGTCGCGGCCGAGCGCTTCGGCGCGGTGCTGCGGGGAACCCCGAACGCTCCGGCGGCGTCCAAGACCTCATGATGCTGACCCGGGCCGTGCCGGCCGTGATCCTGTTGCTGCTCGCGGCGTGCGCCAACGCCGGATCGACCGGTGGCGATGGGTCGCGGCCGGCCGGGCGGACGTTTCTGTCCACCGCCGTGACCGGGCACACCCTGGTCGAGGGCACCCAGATCCAGCTGGAGTTCCCGGAGGAGGGCAAGCTCAACGCCCGAGCCGGCTGCAACCACCTCTTCGGCGAGGTCACCTATGCGGGCGACCGGATGAAGGTGTCCGGGATGGGCGGCACCGACATGGGTTGCGAGAAGGCTCGGATGGATCAGGACCAATGGCTCACCGAGTTCCTCAAGGCAGGGCCCAAATTCACGCTCACCGGTGACGAGCTGGTGCTCACCGGCGACCAGGTGACGATCAAGCTGCTCGATCGCAAGGCCGCCCAGCCGGACAAGTCGTTGAGCGGCACCCGCTGGGTGCTGGAGTCGCTGATCGACGGCCAGTCGGTGAGCTCGGTGCCGCCGGGCGTCGAGGCATTCCTGCAGTTCCAGGACGACAAGGTGCTCGGCAACGGCGGGTGCAACGGGCTCGGCGGCCAGGCCGTCCAGGGACCGGGCACCGTCACCTTCTCCTCCGTCTTCGCCACGAAGAAGGCGTGCGGGCCCCCGCGCGATCAGGTGGAGAGCGTGGTGCTCGCGGTGCTCGACGGCAAGGTCGCCGCGAAGATCGACGGTGACGTCCTGGAACTCAAGCACCCCAACGGAAAGGGCCTGCAGCTGCGGTCGGCGGGCGAGCCCCGCCCGACCTCCAGCTAGTTCGCATATATTCCTATCTATGCGTAGGGCATCGATTCTCGCGACAGCCGCTATCACGTTGATCTCCCTCACGCCGGGTGCCGCGTTGGCCGCGGACCCGGCACTTGCCTCCATCACCGTGACCCCGGACCGGGTCATCGGAGGCACGCCGTCCACCGGACGCGCCACCCTCGTGTCAAGCGCGCCAGCGGGCGGCGTGGTCATCCCCCTCACCAGCGACAACCCGGTGGCCGCCACCGTGCCCCCGAGCGTCACCGTGCCGGCCGGCGCGACCTCGGTGACCTTCCCGATCACCACTTTCGTCGTACCCAACCCGCAGTCCTCGCTCATCATCGGCACCGCGGGCGGGGTCACCACGTACGGCATCATCACGGTGACCACCGAGTCCCAGGCCAACCGGGGCAGCATCTCGCTCGCCCGGGGCGGCAACGGCGGTGGCCGCGTCACCTCGCAGCCGGCCGGCATCGACTGCACCCTGATCGCGGGCGGCGGGACGATAGGCACCTGCGGCAACGTCTTCTTCCCGGCGGGGACGCAGGTCAGGCTCGACGCCCGGCCGGCGTCCGGCTCTCGTTTCCAGGGCTGGGAGTTCGAGGTCAGCTGCCGCGACGCGCCCAAGGTCACCATCGTCGCGGAGGTGGCGCACATCTGCCGGCCGGTGTTCCGCCTGCGCTGATCGCGCCTTTGTTACCGTAGCGATCATGTATTTGCCGCGGCTGCGGGAGCCCGTTCGGATCATCGCCGGGCGGGAGTTCGACTTCAACCGGTGCGTCGCCGTCATGGCGGTGGTGAACCGGACCCCGGACTCCTTCTACGACAAGGGATCCACCTTCGCATTCGGTCGGGCGCAGGAGGCGGTGGACAAGGCGGTGGCCGATGGCGCCGACTGGGTCGACATCGGCGGGGTGAAGTTTTCACCGGACGGCGAGGAGGTACCCGCCGATGTCGAGCTGGAACGGGTGCTGCCGGTGGTGCGCGAGACGGCGCGCCGCCATCCGGGCCTGGTGATCAGCGTCGATACCTTCCGGGCCGAGGTGGCGTCGGCCTGCCTGGAGGCGGGGGCGCATGTCGTCAACGACACCACCGGTCTGCACGACCCGGCGCTGGCGGACCTGGTCGCGGCCCGCCCCGAGACGCAGCTGATCGTCACGCACAGCCTGGCCAAGCCGCGCAAGCACTACCCGAAGCCGAGCTATGCCGACGTCGCGGCGGAGATCGGGGCTTTCCTGCGTGAGCGGGTCGAGCTGGCGCTGGGCCGGGGGGTGCGGCCCGGACAGATCATCATCGATCCGGGGCACGACCTAAACAAGAACACGCGCCACACACTCGAACTCACGCGGCGTCTGCGAGAGATTTCAATCATCGGGTACCCGATGCTGGCCGCGGTGTCCAATAAGGACTTTGTCGGCGAGTCACTGGACCGGCCCCAGGGCGAAAGGCTTCCGGGAAGCCTTGCCGCGGCGGTGTTCTCCATCATCGAGGGGGCCCGGATCATCCGCATGCACAACGTGCGCGAGTCGGTCGACGCCGCCCGCATGGTCGAGGCGATCATGGGCTGGCGCGAGCCCGCCTACCTGCTGCACAACGTGTAGGCCGCTTGCCAGGTGGCGGCCGTGCCGGCTCCTCACCCGGCTCGCCCGCAGACGATAGGCACTATCCGCTTCGGGTCCTTATCCGCCACAGCTGCCACGCGAGCATCGTGCCGCACACGACGAAGGCGATCGCGGCGGCCCAGACCGCCAGTCCCAGCGGCGCCCAGCCGCACTGTCCAGTGCGGCGGCCAACGGCCGCCATCCGCGCGGTCACTCGGGCCATCCCGCCCGGCAAAGCACGCGCCGGCACGTCGGTCAAGACCCGACCGATCTCGCCCTGACCGGTCCGGGCCACCCAGGTCCGGGCGCAGATCATCCGGACCAGATGGCCGCCCCTGACGGTCGCGATCACCGCACCGTTGGCGCCCTTCACAGTGACCTCCTCGCGGGCGGCGTGGAGAGTTTCGGCGGCGACCTGCGGCAACACCGCCTGGACATCTACGAGGAGGGTTCGCAGATACGAAGCGAACTCATCCGTGCTGGCCTCGACCGCCACCTCCGGCGCCGGGGACGGCTGGCTTGGCGCAGCCTCGGCGACCCTTGGCCGCTCTGGCATTTCACTTGCCGACACGAGCCTTTGCGCCTCGCGCACGGCGCTCACGACGGCAGCCCCCAGGTCGCCGAAGCCCAGCTTTCGCCGCCACTGGGAATGCAGCCTCGCCTCGACAACTCCGCCATCAAAGTTCATAACGATTGTTGCCGGGCCTCCGGTGCCGGACGAGATCGTGCCGGACCGCTTCCATTGTTCGGCCACAGCGCGGGCTCGCACATTTTGATCATTCAGTCGTTGCAGCACATCGTCCATCGAACCGACCGCATTGATCGATGACTATGCTTGACGTCATGATGGTGCCACGTTCGGTCAAATTTGCTGCTAGGCATGCAGGTCGCAGGCGCAGGCGGTGAGGCGTTCCGCTTCTGGAGTGCGCGACGTGCGACGGCGACCGGACATGCGGCGGATGGCGATCCTCAGCAAGACCGGGATCCGGGCGATCAGCTTCGGCAGGCTGTTGCGCCGCAGCTCCCCGCCGAGTGCGCTGGCGAGGATGCCGATCGCGAGCCCGGGCAGGTGCCGGAAGGCGCGCAACCGGATGGTGAGCGCCAGGAGGTAGCCGTGGCAGAGCAGCTCGCCGCGCCAGAACCCGACCGATCGGGCCCGGCGCCGGGCGTGGTGGATGGCGCGGACCGCCTGGCGCGGGTCGCCGGTCGCGGCTTGCAGGGTGGCGTAGCCGAGGTCCACCTGCAGGCGGGCGGAGCTGCGGTCGGAGAAGGTGCGCACCAGCGCGTAGGCGCGGTCGAGGTGGTCGCGGGCCGGGGTGAACAGGCCCGCCGCCATCAGCAGCTCGGCGATGCGTAGCTGTTCGAATGTATCGGCGTGCAGGCTCTCCCGGTTGCTCGCGGCGATCCGCTGTCCGCATAGATACAGTTCCATGGATGTGCGGTGGTGCCCGCGAAGCTCGGCGATCCGGGCGAGGTAGTGGTAGGCCATCGCCACCCACTGCCCGATCTCCGGGTCCGCGTCGATCCGGTCCTCGTGCCGGCAGGCTTGGCGCAGCAGGCCTTCCGCCCGGTCGAGGTTGTGCAACGAGGTGAACCGCGCGACCCCTTCCCAGGCCAGGGAGGCGCAGGCATACCGGTCGCCAAGCTCGCGGATGGCGCGGGCGGCGCGGATCGCGCTCCGGTAATGGCTGACGTCCAAGCGGTACCAGCAAATAGCGATCATCGCATCCCCCCAGGCCGAACTGCCGGGTTTGGCATGGGCCACGGCGGCCCGCAGCGCCGCCAGGCGAGTAGGACTTTCAGCGTGCTCGGCGCGCAGGTACGCCGCCTTGGCCAGGAAGAGGTCGGTGGTCGCGGCGCCCAGCCGAAGCTGGAGGGCGATCGCCTCGTCGAGGGCGCGCAGGACGTTGCCGTCGTGCTCCTGGCCCCGGCCGAGGTTGGCGGTCAGGCGGGCGAACTGCTCCACGAGCTGCGACAGCAGGGACGGGATGACCGCGTCCGGGTGGCGCGCGGTGAACCCGATCCAGAAGGCGTAATCGCCCATCTGCCCGGCCAGTTCGGCGATGTGGCTGTGCCGGGTCAACTCGATGAGCTGGGTGGTGCGGGCCACCCAGCGTTCCGGGCTGAGGGCGCGCCGGGCGATCCGGGCCTGCCAGCGCCGCACCGGATCGTCGACGCCCGGTTCAGCGGCGGCCGTCATCGATATCACCGTCATCGATATCACCGTCATCGATATCACCGCAGTAGAACTGCCGCAGCAGCGAGTGGACCGTGAAGCGGGTGTTGCCGGCGTGCGAGCGCATCAGCGACAGCTGGCAGGCGGCGGCGATGGCCCGTTCGAGCTCATCCTGGTCTCCGAGGCCGCTGAGGGCCCGCAGCTCGCCGGAGGTGAACGAACTGCCGCCGGCCTTGGCGCAGAACACCGACATGAGCCGTTCGGTGGCCTCCTCGCCGATCCGCGACGCCAGCGCGGTGAGAGAGTCCGCGTAGCAGTACTGCCACAGGGCCGAGCCGAGCTCGCCGCCGCGCTGCCGCAGCCGCGCGATCACCTGCCGGATCGGCAGACGCCCGAAGATGGCCTGGCTCATGATGATTTTTATCAGCAGGGGTACCCGTTCCGCCGCCTCGACGACGTCGTCAAGGTCCTCGGGGCTGGGCGTGAGCGTCGGGTCGTCGCGGGCGAGATAGTCGGCGTAGGCGTGGCAGGCCGCCCGGTCCGGCCCGGTCCACCGCCGCTCGCGGATGGCGAACGCGGCCTCCTGCCCGACCGCGGTGCGGGTGGTCAGGACCACCTTGTGCGGGCGCACCAGGCCGCTGGTGGACAGGTAGCGGACGGCGAACCGCGCCTCCGGCACGGTTTCCAGGTTGTCGATCAGGATCAGGCAGGGTTGGGCCGGCATCGCCGCGGGCATGCGCTCCTCGATAGTGTCCGGCCGCAGGTCCGCGTCGAGGCGCAGCTGGCCGGCCAGGTCGACCAGCAGGTCGCGCCAGTCGATCGCGACCCGCTCCGGCAGCGCCTCCAGCCGCCCGGCCGGGTGCAACTGGCTGAACTTCGCCGATACGGCGGCGATCCGCTGGAACCCCGCGCTCTCGGCATGGCGCAGCACCATCTCGTAGGCGAGCGCCGTCTTGCCGACGCCGGGCTCGCCCAGGATGCTGATGATCCAGTCACCGCTGCGGTTGGCCAGGAACTGCGCGAGGCGGTCGAGCTCCTCGTCCACTCCGAAGAGGCGTTCGTGGTCGACCACGATGGCCGACTTCAGGTGATCCAGGTCGAGGCGGCGCTGCGGGCCGGCGGGCGCCAGCTCGCTCAGCTTCTCCAGCCAGGACGCCACCATCTCGATCGGACACCCGGCCACGCGCAGAAAGACCTCCAGCCGCGCGGGCGGGGAGGCGAACCAGCGCAGGTTACCCTGTTCGATCGCGCGGTGCAGGGAGCTGTCGGGCAAGGGGCTGGCGGTCAGACCGGTTATCGCACCGGATTGCACCAGCCGGATCGCCTTGACCTCGAATGCCTTGTAGCCTAAGCCGGATCGGCTGCGGATCTCCCGGAGCGCGGCCTGCAGGTCAGCCCGGGTCCGCACCGGCCGCGGTGACCACAGCGACGACGGCGAATGTGCCCGATCCACGGAAGCCGCCACCCCCTCGCCGGCCCGGCCGTATCCCGGCGGTCCCGGGACAGATGGGACACGACGGGATACCCCCCACCGTAGCCGGACCGGTCGAGTCTCTCCGACAGTGGAAGGCAGCTGTGCCACGCGACGCGAGAAGCGAGGCCGAAAATGACGAACGCACTGGAGTATGTTCCTCATCCCTACCCGTTCACCGAGCAGGACCTGGGCATCGACCGGCTCGTCCCGGGGGCGCTGCGGACACTGACCAGTTTCCGGCAGTGGCGCGACGCCCATCCCGAGGCGATCGCCGGCCACATCGGACGCATGACCGGGCACCTGGCGACGGTGATCGCTCAAGGCCGGCCGCTGGGCGCGCTGGCCCGGCGCTTGTCTTCGCGGCGTCACGGCGGCGGCGAGCAGGCCCACACGGTACGCGAGATCGTTTATTTCACCGTCTTCAATATGGCCGAGATCCCCACGCGCGAGGATGTCGAGGCGATCGCCGAGCGCATCCGGGGCCGGGCCGACCGGCGCGACAAGTTCGCCGAGGTCGACCTCACGCGCGGCGCCACCGGCATCGTGGAGTCGCTGGAGGATCGGCTCCCGGTGCTGAGAAACCTGCGCGAGATCCGCTGGGTGGCCGAACGGCTGGATCGGCTGTACCGCTGCCTGCCCGAGGCGGTGGTGGCCGCCGGAGGCATGGGCAAAGTGGTGCGCACGATGATGGGCGTGTTGCTGATCGGCGCCTATGACACCAGGCACGCCGCGAGAGCCGGGGCGCGGGAGCACCTCGAGCGGATCCTGCCCGCCGCCTACGCCTACGGCGCGGCATATGCGATCGTCGATGACACCCTGCACGACATGCCCGGCGACTACCTGTCCGACGCGGAGCGCCAGAACTGCCACGACCTGATCCTGCGCGGCCTGACCACCGACGCGCCGATCGATCCGGTGGAGATCCCGGATCATCCGCTGGCCGAGGAGCTGCATGACCTCTACCAGCGGGTGACGCACCTGTATCCGCGCCGGGACTTTCCCCACCTGTATCGGGCCGCGGAGTCCATGTACCAGGCCCAGCACCGGGATTCGGCCGGCCCGACCGAGGTCTACCGGTTCATCAAGGCCGGCATGAGCCGGGTCGTGGCCAACATCCTCGGCCGCCGGGTTCTCGACGACGGCTTCTACAGCCGCTGCATCAACACGATCCCGGCCAGCCAGTGGCGCGACGATCTGATCGACCACGAGGACGACCTGCTGGCCGGCCGCACAACGCCGTTCACGGTTGCGCCCGAGGACGGCAATCCGCTTTACGACCTGTTCGCCTACAACGCCTATGTCGCCGCCGAGGTGTTCGGTGAGGATCCGGCGGCGACCGATGCGCTGACCTATCGCGCGGCGGGCGCCCTGGCCCGGTATCTGGCCGCGAAACCCGGGCGCGCGCTTGCCCTGTCCCGCCGCTACGAGACCACAGCCGAAATGAGCGCCTTCCTGCGTACCGCTGCGGGGATGTCCCGGCGCGCGGTCGGCCGGGTGGACTTCGCCGATCAACAGGTGAAGCGGCACGCGGGCCGGATCCTCGGGCGGCGCGACCAGAACGGCATCGATGTGCGGACGTTCGTGGCCGACCGGATGCGGTACATCAACGACCTTCTACGGCAGCATCTCCCGCGAACCGGCGCGGCCGAGCTGGACGAGGTCGTCGGCTACGCGATCGCGGCGGGTGGCAAGCGGCTGCGCCCGGCATTGAGCCTCATGCTCGCCCAGGGGCTCGGCATCGACCCGGCCGCCATCGGGCCCGCGCTGGCCGCCAGCGAATTCCTGCACACCGCCAGCCTGCTCTTCGACGATCTGCCCGCGCAGGACGACGCGACCCTGCGGCGCGGCCGGCCCGCGGCGCATCTCGCCTTCGACGAGGGCACGGTACAGCTCGCCGCGCTGTCAATGATCTTCTCCAGCTTCGGCCTCGTCGCCGGCCTCGACGACCGTTTCCCGGCGCACAAGGTCACCGAGGTCCTGGCCTATCTCGGCGCCTTCGCCGGCCCGCGGCTGTGCCGGGGGGCAATCCGCCGACCTGCGCCTCGGCCGGGCGGCCACCCCGGTCACGGCCCACGCCATCGTCACCATGTACAGCCAGAAGACATCGACGGCGGTGGAGGCGGCGCTGATCCCGATCATGATATTGCACGATCGTCCCGCCGAGGAGATCGCTTTGGTACGGCGATACGCCCACCACGCCGGCATCGTCTTCCAGATCCAGGACGATTTCCTCGACTCCACCTCCATCCCCAGGATCATGGGCAAGGACACCGGTAGCGACGCCGGCCGGACGAACCTGATCCGCAACTTCGGCATCGCGGCGGCCCGGCACGTCATGGACCACCACTTGATGAAGGCGATCGAGAGCTGCCGGCAACTGCCGTTCGACTCCCGGTTGCTCCAGTCGGCGGTGCGGCACTTCGCGACCCGGATTCGGTAGAGCCGCGGGTCCGGTCGATCGTCGACCGCGACGGCAATCTCTGGGACCTCAAGCCCTCGGCCTACAGACAGGGCCAGAATGGGGGGATGCCAAGCGACGAGGAACTGATCGCGGCTTACGCGCCCGAGGACCGAAGCGTCCCGATGATCCGGCTCAACATGGTGTCCTCTTTGGACGGTGCGGCCACGCTCGAGGGGCGCGCGGGCGGCCTGGGTGGCCCGGCGGACCAGGCGATGATGAACCGGCTGCGGATGCTGGCCGACGTGATCCTGGTCGGGGCCGGCACGGTCAGAGTGGAGGGGTACCAAGGAGATCTGATAGACGACAAGGCGGTGCACTGGCGTCTGGAGCACGGCCTGCCCCCACATCCGCAGTTCGTGGTCATCACGCGCAAAGGCGGCGGCCCGCCCCTGAGCGAACTGGTCGCGAAGTTCCGTGAGCAGCGGGCGCAAGTCCTGTGCGAGGGCGGCCCGCACATCTTCGGGCAACTGGCCGCGGTGGACGCCATCGACGATCTGTGCCTGACGATCGGCCCGCTGCTGGCCGGTCCGGAGGGAATGAGAATCACCGCGGGCGCTCCGCATCCACCCAGACGAATGACATTCGTGCACGCGATCCCCATAGAGGGCCTGCTCTTCCTGCGCTACAAGCGGCCCGCGTCGAGTGTCACACACAAACAATGACGTCTGTCACTAGATAGGCAGCCATCCAACCTCGACGATATGTGCGTGGACGACAGATACCAAGCGTACATTCACGCCGATCCCCTCTTCTTTGATGTACTTCACTCCACTCCGGTGGATCGGCAACTGTTTGGTCTGGCGACCCGCGAGCTTCTGGACGGCTGGGAGCGTCACGAGCAGGATGAGTGGTTGGTCATGGTGCCTCCACGGCCTGTCGCTCTGCCGGACCAGGGCTGGAAGATCCACGCGTCGGCCTGTATCGACAATGCCGAGAGCGTGCTTGAGAAGGTGTGGGCCTACTGCGAGCCGAGAGGAATCAGGTTCAAGTTCCTCCGCTCGCACGCGGCGTTGATGGGGCGCGTGTCCAAGTACGCCGCCCGTGGCTACAGCGGCAAGCTCATCACCATCTATCCGCCCGACGATCGGGCGTGCGAGCTCTGGCTCACCGAGCTGGGGTCCATATTGGACGGTGAGCCGAGCCCGTACATCCTGAGCGACCTGCGCTGGGGCACCGGTCCGCTCTACGTGCGTTACGGAGCTTTCGTCCAGCGCTTCTGTGTCGCCCCCAACGGGCAGATCGTCGGCGCGATCGTGGACGACACCGGCACCCTCGTTCCCGACCGAAGAGGCCCGGTGTTCTATGTGCCTCCGTGGCTTGAGGTTCCGGAGTTCCTGACCCCGCATCTTGAGGCTCGCAACTCGGTGACGATGACCGATGTGCCCTACAAGGTGGAACGCGCCATCCACTTCTCCAACGGCGGCGGGATCTACCTGGCCCGCAAGGGCGATGAGGAGGTCGTGCTCAAGGAGGCGCGGCCCCACGCGGGTCTGGACGCCAGCGGCGAGGACGCGGTCCGGCGGCTCGAGCGCGAACACGATATGCTGCAACGCTTCGCCGGCGTCCCGGGCATCCCGGAGGCCTACGAGATCTTCAACATCGGTGAGCACCGCTTCCTTGCCATGGAATACATGGACGGGCGCCCGCTCAGCCGCGAGATCGCCGGCCGCTTCCCGCTCATCAAGCGCGACATGACACCCGCCGACTTCGAGGACTACACGAAGTGGGCGCTCAGCGTGCAGGAGCAGGTGGAACAGGCGATCGAGGCGATCCACGAACGCGGATATGTATACGGTGACCTGCATCTATGGAACGTGATGGTGAACGAGGACGGCCGGATCGGCTTGCTGGACTTCGAGGTGGCCAAGCCGGTCACCGAGATGAAGCGGCCCGGCCTGGCCAACCAAGGGTTCTCCTCCCCGCCCGGCACCACCGGATTTGACATCGACCGCTATGCGCTGGCCTGCCTGCGGCTCGCCCTGTTCCTGCCGATGATGAACATGGTGTGGCTCGACCGGACCAAGGCCCGCCACATGGCCGAGATCATCGCGGAGAACTTCCCTGTGCCGCAGGACTTCCTCGCCCCGGCGGTCGAGATCATTTCTCCCAACCCGGGCACGGTTCCCCGCATCGGCACCTGGGAGCAGGCCCGGACCGACATGACCACCGCCATCGTCGCCAGCGCCACCCCGGACCGCGACGACCGGTTGTTCCCGGGTGACCCGCGCCAGTTCGCGCCGGGAGGCGGGATCAACCTGGCCTACGGCGCGGCCGGTGTCCTCTACGCGCTGTCGGTCACGGGGGCCGGACGCTTCCCGGCATACGAGGAGTGGCTGCTCAAGCGGGCACTCAACCCGGCACCGGGCACGCCGCCGGGACTGTACGACGGTTTGCACGGTGTGGTGTTCACGCTGGACCACCTCGGGTACCAAGAAAAAGCCCTTGAGGTTTTGGACATCTGCCTGAGTGAGCAGTGGACGGCCGTGGGCCTTGACTTGCATTCCGGTCTGGCCGGGATAGGGCTCAACCTGCTGCACATGGCCGAGCGCACCGGCGAGGAACGGCTGCGCGAGGAGGGGCTGCGGGCCGCCAGGCTGGTCGTGGAGCGCCTGGGCGACGAGTCCTCCGTTGGCGAGATCAGCGGCGGTGACCACCCGCTGGCGGGCCTGTTCCGCGGCGCCTGCGGCCCCGCGACGCTGCTGATGCGCGCCTTCGACGAGACCGGGGACGAATCCTTCCTGGACAAGGCGGCCACCGCGCTGAGGATGGATCTTAAGCGATGTGTGGTGCGCTCCGACGGCCTGATGGAGGTGAACGAGCAGTGGAGAACCATGCCCTACCTGGAGACCGGCAGTGTCGGCATTGGACTCGCGCTCGACGACTACCTCACGCGGCGGGAGGATGAGGCTTTCCGGACGGCCTCGCACCAGTGCAATCTGGCGGCGCACTCCACGATGTACATCGTTCCTGGGCTGCTCAGCGGCCGCGCCGGGATTTTGCACTACCTGGCGGGCAAGAATGACCCGGAGATGGCCAAGCAGATCCGTAACCTCGACTGGCACGCGATCGCCTACAAGAACGGAATGGCCTTCCCGGGTACGAGCCTGCTACGCCTGTCGATGGACCTGGGCACCGGTACGGCCGGTGTGCTGCTGGCCCTGGGCGCGGCGAAGCATGACTCACCCTGTGGACTCCCGCATCAACAGGTGCGGGTCAAGGAAACCATCTCATAGAAAGGGAGTGTCACCATGGCGCTTCTCGACCTCCAGGCAATGGACTCCCCGATCGTCGACATGGCGACTGGAAGCAGCAACAGCGGCGCGAGCTGCGGCAGCGACGTCAGCCTGACCCTCTGCGGTCCTCACGGCTCCGAGGCTAGCCTGCTGCTCTGCGGTGGCGGTCACTGATCATGAAGAGGGGGACCGGACGAGTGGAGATCGCCCGGTCCCACCCTAAGTTTAGGGCGGTATGGTTGCCGCTCAACGCATTGTGCGGGCTGGCAGGCGCCGCCACCCTGCTGGCTCTGCCGGCCGTGCTCGGCTCGGCGATCGACGCCATGGTCGGCCAATCCGGAGCCCAGCGTTGGCTGGCCGCGGCGACCGGCCTGATCGTCATTTCAGTTATCGCGGACCTGCTGGGATCCTATTCCTCGGCCGCCTACACCGCGGCGGCCACAAGGACGATCCGGCGCCATCTGATCGACCATTTGCTGAACGTGACCGTCGCCCGGATGCCGACCGGTGACCTGGTGAGCCGGGTATCCGGACAGGCGGCCGAGGCGGCTCAGACCGGCCTTAGCCGGGTCACGCTGGTCCTTTCCGTGCTTCCGCCGGTCGGGTCGTTGCTCGCACTGTCGCTTATGGACATTCGGCTCGCGGTCGCTTTCCTCGCCGGGATAGGCGGGGTCGCCTTGGTCCTGCGGTCCTTTCGCCGCCAAACCAACGCCGCCGCCGCCGCTTACCAGCAAGCCCAGGGACGCATCGCCGGGGCGCTGACCGAGGCGCTCGACGGCGCGCGTACCATCGCCGCCGCCGGAACCCTCGAGCGGGAACGCGAGCGCATCCTTCGGCCACTGGGGGAGTTGAGTGCTCAGGGGATGAGGATGTGGCAGGTGCTTGCCCGCTCGACCGCCCAGGGCGCCATCGCCGGACCGCTCGTGCTGATCGCCGTGCTCGCCGTGAGCGGCATACTGCTTTCGGCGGGGCAGCTCAGCGCCGGCGAGCTTTTCTCGGCCGGCCGTTACGCCGCCATCGGTGCCGGTCTCGGCTCGCTCACCGGGCTGCTGGGCTCCTTGGCCCGGGCCGGAGCCGCCCGGCAGCGCGTGAGCGAGGTGACCGCGCTCCCGCGGCTGTCCTACGGCTCAACCTCGTTGGGCGATGGCGACGGAACGCTTGTGTTCCAACAGGTATCGGTCGAAGGTTTGATGCACGACGTGGAGCTCAAGCTGCCCGGCGGCGTGGCGGTCGCGGTCGTCGGCCGCTCCGGATCCGGCAAGTCTTTGCTCGCGGCGCTGGCCGCCCGGCTGCGTGACCCGGACACCGGGCGTGTCCTGCTCGATGGTGTGCCGCTGCCCGAGCTTGATCACGATTCGCTTCGGGCCGCTATCGGGTGCGCTTTCGAGCGACCCCGGCTGGTGGGCCGGACGCTGTCGGATTCAATTTCTCCCGGGGTACGCGAGACCGCCGAGGCCGTGCGTGCCCATGACTTCATCGTCCGTCTCCCCAAGGGTTACGACACACCATTGGCGCAGGCGCCGATGTCCGGTGGCGAACTGCAGCGACTCGGCCTGGCCCGGGCTTGGGGCGCCTCGCGTGTGCTCGTACTCGACGATGCCATGTCCAGCCTGGACATGATCACGGAGATGGGGATCTGCGAGTCGCTTTTCCATGACAGCAGCCGCACCCGCCTGATCGTGACCCATCGCGTCACCACGGCCGAACGCGCCGATCTGGTGGCCTGGTTGGAATCCGGCCGCGTCCGGGCCCTCGCGCCGCACGCCCTGCTCTGGGCGGAGGAGGAGTACAGGGCGGTGTTCCGGTGAAGCGTGAGGTTGCCTTCGGCCTGGCGCGCCTGCGTCGCGGTCCGCTGCTCAGGTTCATCGTGTGGTCGGTTCCGGAGGCCGCCCCGACGGCCGTGCTCGGCTTCGCCGTCGCCCACGCCATCGACGACGGCTTCCTGCGCGGCCGCCCCGAAACCGGCCTGATCTGGCTGGCGCTCGTGCTGCTGGCCGGCGCGTTCAGCGCCGTGGGATCCCGGCAGGTGTTGCGAGCGCTGGGGGAGCTTGTCGAGCCGATGAGGGACGAGCTGGTCGGCAGGGTGGTGCACGGGGCGTTGGGCCGAGCCGTGTCCGGCAAGCCCGATGACGGTGCGGTCGGGCGCCTTACCCGCCAGGTCGAGCAGGTTCGCGACAGCTATGCTGGGCTGCTTCTGACCATCCGCGGCTCGGCCATGACAGTGGTGGCCGCGACCGTCGGCCTCCTTTCCCTCTCCCGGGAGATCACGCTCGTCATCCTGCCGCTGTTTCTCCTTGGCCTGTCTGCCTTTTGCGTCTCGCTGGGGCTGGCGGCGCGATGGCAGCGCTCGGCGGCGATAGCCGATGAGCGCCTCGCCTCGGCCGCCACCACGGTGCTGGCCGGGACCCGTGACGTGATCGCTTCGGGGGCCGAAAGCCGCGCCGCCGCCATGGTTTACGAGCCCATCGAGGCACAGGCCGCGGCCGAACGAGCCCTGGCGAGAATGGCGATGCTCCGCACCGGCTGCTTCGCCGTCGGCGGATGGCTTCCGCTGCTGGCCCTTCTGGCCGCCGGACCGTGGCTGGTGGGCCGGGGAGTAAGCGCCGGAGCGATCCTGGGCGGGCTGACCTATGTCCTGTTCGGACTGCAGCCGGCGCTGAGCAGGCTCATGGGCGGACTTGGCGGAGGCGGTGTGCGCTTTGTCATCACTCTTGGCCGCTTGCTCGACGTGCCGCAGACGACCCGGGATCGCCTCACCGGCCACGGCGGCGAGCTCATCACGCGCGAGGTCACGTTCGCCTACGGCCCGCACTCCGAACCCGTGCTCAAGCGGCTGAACCTGGTGATCCCGCAGGGAGACCACCTCGCCGTGATCGGCCCCAGCGGCATCGGCAAGTCGACGCTGGCGGCGATCCTATGTGGACTGTTGCGCCCCACCTCCGGTTCGGTGCGGCTGTCGAGCCCGCCCGTGCTCATCCCGCAAGAGGCCTACGTCTTCACCGGATCGGTGCGCGAAAACCTTTGCTATCTATGCGACTCTGAGCCCTCGTCCGCCGTGGAGGCGGTGGGCGCCAGTGCTCTGGTCGAGCGGCTCGGCGGCTACGACGCCATGGTCGAACCGTCGCGGCTGTCGGCCGGCGAGCGGCAGCTGATCGCGCTCGCGCGGGCGTACCATTCGCCGAGCCCCATCGTCGTGCTTGACGAAGCCACGTGCCACCTCGATCCGGCGGCCGAAGCCGTTGCCGAGCAAGCTTTTGCGCGCCGACGGGGTACCCTCGTCGTGATCGCCCACCGGGTGAGCTCGGCGTTGCGGGCGCGCCGGATCCTCGTGCTCGACGGCGACTCTGCCGTCGTCGGCGCCCATGACGACCTGCTGGCCCGCTCGCCGTTCTACCGCGACGTCATATCCAGCCTTTCTCCTGCGCCAGCCGGATCGCCGCGATCCTTGTCCGGCAGTCGGTTTTGGTCAGGATGCGGGACAGATGGTTGCGGACCGTCCCGTTGCTGATGTAGAGCTGCTGCGCGATGTCGATCGAGCGTAGGCCCCGAGCGGCGAGGCAGAGCACATCGCGTTCCCGCCCGGTGAGCGGGTTGTGGCGCGCGTTCAGCGCGGCCATGGTCAGCTTGGTGTCGAAGACCGGCTCCCCGCGGGCTGCTCGCCGCACCGATTCGATCAGCAAGTCGGGTGAGGACTCGGTGGCGATGAAGCCGACCCTGGGTACGTGGCGGGTCAGGCTGAAACAGGCGCCATCGCCGCAATCCGGATCGGTCAGGATAAGTACCCCGCATTGCCTTATAAGCTTTTCGCAGAGGTCATTCACGGTTGTCGCGCCGGGCAGCTTGGCGTCGAGAATCGCGATGTCCACCGCTTGCCGCTGGACGGCTCGGTCGGCCTCGTCGGCGTGGCCCAGGTCGGCCACCACGGTCATGTCCGGTGGTGTTGACAGCACGGTCGCAATCGCCTCGCGGACAAGCTTGCCTCTCTGTCCAATTAGGACCCTTATCACCTGTTCCCCCAGTTCACGCCCATCCTGGTCCTGATGTGCGCGCCGCTGGCGGACGGCCGCTCAAAACTGTCGGTAATAGATTAGCTCTATATAGATGCCAGTTCATAGCCGAAACGCCTATGCGGCGCCGAATTGCTAGAGATTCTTTTGACGTCTAAACAAAGGTGAATGAGGGCAATACTGACGGATTACGCGTCAAACATGTGGGCGGGAGACACTTCGTGAATGAACCGGATCTCGGTTGCATGGTAATGCGCCCGGCCGTATGCTTACGTCTAGTTTTCGAATGATTATGCGGAGGTGAGTATGGGGATTCGTGCCGCCGTCGCCGGCGCGAGCGGTTACGCCGGTGGAGAGCTGCTGCGCCTGATCGCCGGGCATCCCGAGTTCGATCTCGTCGCCGCCTCCGCGCACTCCCAGGCCGGGCAACCCGTCTCGGCCGTGCATCCCCAGCTCGCCGGGCTCGATCTCACGCTGTCGGCCACCGACGCGGAGATTCTCAGCGGCGCTGACGGCGCCGATCTGGTCTTCATGGCGCTGCCGCACGGCGAGTCGGCCGCGCTCGCCGCCCAGCTCGACGGGCTGAAGATCGTCGACCTGGGCGCCGACTTCCGGCTGCGCGAGGCGGACCAGTGGACCAGTTACTACGGCGGCACCCACGCGGGCACCTGGACCTATGGCCTGCCCGAGCTTCCGGGGCAGCGCAAGCGCATCGCCCGGGCGGAGAAGGTGGCGGCCACCGGCTGCTACGCGGTGGCCACGACGCTCGCCCTGGCGCCGCTGATCATGAGCGGGCTGGCCGAGCCGACCGACGTGGTGGTCGTGGCGGCCTCGGGCACCTCGGGCGCGGGCAAGGCGCCCAAGGCCCACCTGCTCGGCAGCGAGGTGATGGGCGACCTGTCGCCCTACAAGGTGGGCCAGCATCAGCACGTCCCCGAGATCAAGCAGGCCACAGGCGCGGCGTCGCTGTCGTTCACGCCGGTGCTGGCGCCGATGCCGCGCGGCATCCTCGCCACGGTGACCGCGCGGCCGACCAGTTGCGACATCACCGACGCCGTGGTGCGCGAGGTGCTGACCGACGCCTACGGCGACGAGCCCTTCGTGCATGTGCTGGCCAAGGGCCAGTGGCCGCACACGGCCGCGACGCTCGGCTCCAACAGCGCCCACCTGCAGGCCACCGTGGACATCGACAGCGGCCGGATCATCGTGGTGAGCGCCCTCGACAACCTGGGCAAGGGCGCGGCGGGCCAGGCGGTCCAGTGCGCCAACCTCATGTTCGGTCTGCCGGAGACCTCCGGCCTGTCCATTTTTGGAGTTGCTCCGTGAGTGTTACGGCGCCTAAAGGTTTTCGCGCGGCGGGGGTCAAGGCGGGCCTGCGGGCCAGCGGCGCCCCGGACGTGGCGCTCGTGGTCAACGACGGACCCGACGCCACCGCCGCCGGGGTGTTCACCACCAACCGGGTCAAGGCCGCCCCGGTGCTGTGGAGCCAGCAAGTCCTCAAGGGCCGGGCGGTCAGGGCCGTCGTGCTCAACGCGGCGGGCGCCAACGCTTGCACCGGACCGGCCGGGTTCCAGGACACACACCGCACCGCCGAGCATGTGGCTGTGCAGTTGGCCCGAACGGGCCTGAGTATTGGCGCGGGACAGGTGGCGGTCTGCTCCACCGGCCTGATCGGCGAGCGACTCGACCTGCCCAAGCTTCTGTCCGGAGTGGACAGTGCGGTGAAGGTGCTGGGCAAGGCGGGCGGGCCGCTGGCGGCCGAGGCCATCATGACCACCGACACCCGGCCCAAGCAGACCATCGTCGAAGGCGACGGATGGAGCGTGGGCGGCATGGCCAAGGGCGCCGGCATGCTGGCGCCGGGCCTGGCGACCATGCTGTGCGTGCTGACCACCGACGCGGTGGCCGACGCCGACTCGCTCGACGCGGCCCTGAAAGCGGCCACCCGCAAGACATTTGACCGGCTCGACTCCGACGGGTGTATGTCCACCAACGACACCGTGCTCCTGCTGGCATCGGGAGCGTCCGGGCTGTCGCCGACCCTGGAGGAGCTGACCGAGGCGGTCACCAAGGCCTGCCACGACCTGGCGCAGCAGCTGCTCGCCGACGCCGAGGGGCACACCAAGCGGATCGCCGTCGAGGTGGTCAACGCGGCGAGCGAGGACGACGCGGTGGAGGTGGGCCGCAGCGTGGCTCGCAACAACCTGCTCAAGTGCGCGCTGTTCGGCAACGACCCCAACTGGGGGCGGGTGCTGGCGGCGGTGGGCACGACGAGCGCTGTATTCGAGGCCGACGAGCTGGACGTGGCGATCAACGGGGTGTGGGTGTGCCGCGCCGGGGCCGCCGCCGAGGATCGCTCCAAAGTGGACCTGAGTGGCCAGGACGTGACCATCACCATCGATCTGCACGCCGGTGGCGAGACGGCCACGGTGTGGACCAACGACCTCTCCCACGACTACGTCCACGAGAACTCGGCCTACTCGTCATGACCGAGTTGGTTGTCGTCAAATACGGCGGGCATGCCATGAAAGAGCCCGAGGTGTTCGCGCAAGGGGTAAAAACCTTGTCGGACATGGGAAACCGGGTCGTCGTGGTGCACGGGGGCGGGCCGCAGATCTCCAAGATGCTCGACCGGGTGGGCATCGAAAGCCGCTTCCACCAAGGGCTGCGGGTCACCACGCCGGAGACGATGGAGATCGTGCGGATGGTCCTGCTGTCGATCGGCAAGGACCTGGTGCGCCACCTCAACGCCACCGGCGCGAGCGCGGTCGGGCTCTCCGGCGAGGACGGCCGGATGATGACCGCGGTGCCGGTCTCGCACGACATCGGGCTGGTCGGTGACGCCGGTGAAGTCAACCCGGCGCTGGTGGAGAAGTTGTTGGCCGACGGCCATGTGCCGGTCGTCTCCACGATCGCGCCGGACGCTCACGGGGTACCACACAATCTCAATGCGGACACCGCAGCCGCGGCTTTGGCAGTCGCCTTGCGCGCGACGAAGCTGATTATCCTCACCGACGTTCCCGGCCTGTTCTCGGCCTGGCCGGATCCGCGAAGCCTCATCCCCAGCATCCGCACGCACGAATTGGAGGAGCTCATGCCCAAGCTTGCCCCCGGCATCCTGCCCAAGGTCGAGGCGTGCGTGCGGGCCGTGCGCGGCGGAGTCCCCGCCGCGCGGGTCGTCGGCGACCTCGCTCACGAAGGGACGACGGTGCTGTTATGACAACCCTGGTGCAACGCTGGGAACAGTCCCTTATGGACAACTACGGTACGCCCTCCCTGGCCCTGGTCAGCGGGGCCGGATCGGTGGTGTGGGACGAGAACGGAAAGTCCTATGTGGACATGTTCTCCGGCATCGCCGTCAACGCGCTCGGCCACGGGCATCCCGCGGTCATCGAGGCGGTGTCCAAGCAGGTCGCCAAGCTCGGCCACATCTCCAACTTCTTCGTCGCCGAGCCCACCGTCGCCCTCGCCGAGCTGTTGCTGGCCCTGACCGGCCGCCCCGGCCGGGTCTACTTCGGCAACTCCGGCGCCGAGGCGGTCGAGGCGGCGTTCAAGCTGTCGCGGCTCACCGGCCGGACCAAAATCGTCGCGGCGGAGCAGGCGTTCCACGGGCGGACCATGGGCGCACTCGCGCTCACCGGGCAACCGTCCAAACGCGACTCGTTCCTTCCCTTGCCCGTCAACGTGATCCACGTGCCTTTTGGTGATGTGAATGCGCTCGCCGAGGCGGTCGACGAGGACACCGCGATGGTGATTCTCGAGCCCATCATGGGCGAGGGTGGCGTGGTTCCCGCGCCCACCGGCTATCTGGCCGCCGCGCGCGAGCTGACCGAGAAGCGCGGTGTCCTGCTCGCCCTCGACGAAGTGCAGACCGGGGTCGGGCGCACCGGCCACTGGTTCGCCCATCAGGCCGAGGGGGTCCAGCCCGACATCGTCACGCTGGCCAAGGCGCTCGGTGGCGGCCTGCCGATCGGGGCGACCATCGCCTTCTCGGACGGAGCGTTCGCTCGTAAAACCGACGGCGGCGCGGCCGGTCTGTTCAAGCCGGGCCTGCACGGCAGCACATTCGGCGGCAACCCGATCGCCTGCGCCGCCGCGCTGGCGGTGCTGCGCACGATCGCCGCCGACGGACTGCTCGACCACGTCAAGCGGATCGGGGAGCGGCTGCGCCGGGGCCTGTCCGGGCTGCCGCTCGTGGCCGACGTGCGCGGCGCCGGCCTGCTGCTCGGCGTCGTGCTCACCGAACCGATCGCGGCCGAGGTGGTGAACACGTTGCAGGACAACGGATTCCTGGTCAACCCGTGCCAGCCGGGCGTGATCCGCCTGGCGCCGCCACTGATCCTGACCACCGCCCAGGCCGACACCTTCGTCACGGCCTTCAAGGAAGCCATCGAGGAACGGCAATGACCAGACACTTCCTGCGCGATGACGACCTCAGCCCGGTCGAGCAGGACTACGTGCTCACCCACCAGCCCGGAAAAGTGTTGGAGGGCAAGGCGGTCGCGGTCATCTTCGAGAAGCCCTCGCTGCGCACCCGGGTCTCGTTCGAGGTGGGCATCGCTCAGTTGGGCGCCACCCCGGTGATCGTCGACGCGATCACCACCCATTTCGGCCGGGGCGAGTCGATGGCCGACGCCGCGCGGGCGCTGTCGCGTTTCGTCGACGGCATCGTGCTGCGCACGCACGCCGACGAGCGGCTGCGTGAGCTGGCGACCCACGCGACGGTGCCGGTGGTCAACGCGCTGACCGACGGGTTCCACCCGTGCCAGGTGCTGGCCGACCTGATGACCATCCGTAAGCACCTCGGCCGGACCACCGGCAAGACGCTGGCCTATCTCGGCGACGGCGACAACAACATGGCCAACTCCTACCTGCTGGGCGGGGCCACGGCCGGGATGCACGTGCGGATCGCCGCGCCGGAGGGATTCAAGCCTTCCTCTGAGATGGTCAGCCGGGCGGCCGAGATCGCGGCAAGCACGGGCGGATCGGTTCTCGTCCTCACCGACCCGCACGAGGCGGTCAAAGAGGCGGACGTGGTCGCCACGGATACGTGGACGTCGATGGGGATGGAGGACGACGGTCTCGATCGGGTGACGCCGTTCCTGCCGTACCAGATCAACGTTGATCTGCTGCGCAACGTGCCGCACGCGATCGTGCTGCACTGCCTGCCCGCGCACCGGGGCGAGGAGATCACCGATGAGGTGATGGACGGCCCGCAGAGCGTGGTCTTCGACCAGACGGAGAACCGCCTGCACGCTCAGAAGGCATTGCTCTCCTTCCTGATCGGGACCCGATGACGGCACCGCTGACCAGAGCCGCCAGGCACGGCCGGATCGAGGGGATCATCCGGACGCGGCATGTGCGCTCGCAGACCGAGCTCGGCGAGATGCTGGCCGCCGAGGGGGTGCAGGTCACCCAGGCCACGCTCTCGCGTGACCTGGAGGAGCTGCGCGCCATCAAGGTCGGCGGGGTGTACCTGATCCCCGAGGACGGCAACCCGGCTCTGCGCCCGGTGGAGACGGGCACCGCCAAGCTCGTGCGGCTGCTGCGCGAGTTGCTCAACGGCACGGACAGCAGCGGCAACCTCGCCGTGCTGCGCACGCCGCCTGGAGCGGCGCACTATCTGGCCAGTGCGATCGATCGCAGTGGCGTACCGGAGATCGTCGGCACCATAGCGGGCGACGACACGATTTTCGTGGTTGCCCGTTCCGAGGACGGTGGGGCAGCACTCGCGGCAAAATTAGCCCGCTGGGCAGGACTTGAGGAAGGGGATTCAAACCTATGACTGATCGCGTGGTGCTGGCGTATTCGGGTGGGCTGGATACGTCGGTCGCGATTCCGTACCTTGCCGACAAGACCGGCGCCGAGGTGATCGCGGTGGCGGTCGACGTCGGTCAGGGCGGCGAGGACATGGACGACATCCGCAAGCGCGCCCTGGCGTGCGGCGCGGTCGAGGCGGAGGTGGTCGACGCGCGCGATGAGTTCGCCGCCGAGTACTGCCTGCCGGCGGTCCGCGCCAACGCGCTCTACATGGACCGCTACCCGCTGGTGAGCGCCCTGTCCCGCCCGCTGATCGTCAAGCATCTGGTCGCCGCGGCGGCCAAGCACAGCGGCACGATCGTGTCGCACGGCTGCACCGGCAAGGGCAACGACCAGGTCCGCTTCGAGGTCGGGATCGGGGCGCTGGCGCCGCACCTGAAGGTGATCGCCCCGGCGCGTGACTACGCCTGGACCCGGGACAAGGCGATCGAGTACGCCGAATCCAAGCAGCTGCCCATCGACGTGACGCACAAGTCGCCCTACTCGGTGGACCAGAACGTCTTCGGGCGGGCGGTCGAGACCGGGTTCCTGGAGAATATCTGGAACGCGCCCATCGAGGACATCTACTCGTACACGTCGGATCCTTCGGCCGTGCGCGACCCGGACGAGGTCGTGATCACCTTTGATAAGGGTGTACCGGTGGCCATCGACGGCGAGACGGTGACGCCGTTGCAGGCCATCGCCGAGATGAACCGGCGCGCCGGCGCCCAGGGCATCGGCCGTATCGACATGGTGGAGGACCGGCTGGTCGGCATCAAGAGCCGCGAGGTCTACGAGGCGCCGGGCGCGATGGCCCTCATCGCCGCCCACCAGGAGCTGGAGAACGTGACCGTCGAGCGCGACGTCGCCCGGTTCAAGAAGTCGGTGGATCAGCGCTGGGGCGAGCTTGTGTACGACGGCCTGTGGTTCTCGCCGTTGAAGAAGGGGCTGGAAGCCTTCATCGAGGAGACCCAGAAGCACGTCTCGGGCGAAATCCGGATGGTGATGCACGGCGGGCGGGCGGTGGTGACCGGGCGGCGCAGCGAGGAGTCGTTGTACAACTTCGATCTGGCCACCTACGACGCGGGCGACAAGTTCGACCAGTCGCTGGCGCGCGGCTTCGTGGAGCTGTGGGGCCTGCCGTCGCGGCTTGCGGCACAAAGGGATGCCCGCTGATCGCCGGCGACGCAAGATCCAGCAATTTGCCTGGCAATCGCCCGCTTGAGCTATGTCAAATGGGCGTGTTGCCGGGCAAGTTGCGCGATCATGAGCGAAGGAACACAGCATGAAGCTTTGGGGCGGAAGGTTTCAGGGCGGGTCGGCCGAAGCGCTGGCCCGCCTCTCGGTGAGCGTCCACTTCGACTGGCGGCTCGCCCGGTACGACATCGCCGCTTCAAGGGCACACGCCAGGGTGCTCGCGGCGGCCGGGTTGCTGGACCCGGACGAGCTGGGCGAGACGCTGGCGGCGCTGGACGACCTCGACGCGGCGGTGGAGACCGGTACCTTCCGGCTCACGGTCGAGGACGAGGACGTGCACACCGCGCTGGAGCGCGGCCTTTTGGAACGCTTGGGCCACTTGGGTGGCAAGCTTCGGGCGGGCCGCTCGCGCAACGATCAGGTGGCCACGGATCTGCGGTTGTTCCTCAGGGACCACGCTCGCGGGGTGGCGGCGGGCATCGTCGAGTTGGCCGATGCCTTGACCGAGCAGGCTTCCCGGCACGTGGACACGCCCGCGCCGGGTTTGACGCATGTGCAGCACGCGCAGCCGGTGACTTTCGGGCACTGGCTATTGGCGCATGTGCATCCGTTGCTGCGGGACCTGGGCCGGTTGAGGGATTGGGACAAACGGGCGGCGGTCAGCCCGTTGGGGGCGGGGGCGCTGGCCGGGTCGGGGCTGCCGCTGGACCCGCCGCAGGTGGCCAAGGAGCTGGGGTTCACCGAGTCGTTCGCCAACTCGATGGACGCGGTGTCGGATCGGGACTTTGTCGCGGAGTTCCTCTTCGTGACCGCGTTGCTCGGGGTGCACCTGTCCCGCCTGGGCGAGGAGGTGGTGCTGTGGACGTCGCACGAGTTCGGCTGGGTCGAGCTCGACGACGCCTTCGCCACCGGGTCGTCGATCATGCCGCAGAAGAAGAACGCCGACATCGCGGAGTTGGCCCGGGGCAAGGCCGGCCGGCTCATCGGCGGGCTGGTCAACGTGCTCACCATGCTCAAAGGCCTGCCCCTGACCTATGACCGGGACATGCAGGAGGACAAGGAGCCGGTCTTCGACGCGGTCGACACGCTCGATCTCGTGCTGCCGGCGCTGGCCGGCATGATCTCGACGATGACCGTGCGGGTGGACCGTCTGGTGAAAGCGGCTCCGGTGGGTTTTTCGCTGGCGACCGAGGTGGCGGATTTCTTGGTACGCAAAGGAGTCCCGTTCCGTGACGCCCACGAGATCACCGGTCGGCTGGTGGCGCTGTGCGTGGTACGGGAGTGCGAGCTTCATGAGGTCAGCGACGAGGAGCTGGCGTCGATCAGCCCGCACCTCTCGCCGGACGTGCGCGAGGTGCTGACGGTGCGCGAGGCGCTGGCGGCGCGGATCACCAAGGGCTCCACCGGGCCCGGCCCGGTCGCCGAGCAACTGTCCAAAGTGGTGGAAGACCTCAGGTCTTGGCGCCGCTGGATAGGCTGAGCCGCCCGCTGATCGGCCCGGTCGAGAAGATCGCGCCGCGACTGCTGGGCGCCGTCGTGCGCAGCGGCGCGGTCGCGATCCGGCTCACCGAGGTCGAGGCGTATGCGGGGGTGGGACAGGACGAGGCGTCGCACTCCCACCGCGGGCGGACCAAGCGCAATGCCATCATGTTCGGGCCCGCCGGGCACCTGTATGTGTACTTCACCTATGGGATGCACTGGTGCGCCAACATCGTGACCGGGGTGGAGGGGTCGGCGAGCGCTGTGCTGTTGCGGGCGGGCGAGGTCGTCGACGGGCTGGAGCTGGCGATCGAGCGGCGCGGCTCACGGGTACCAAATAAAGATCTGGCCAGAGGACCGGCGAGATTGGCCGCCGCCCTTGGGCTTGACGGCTCGGCCAACGGACTGAACGTTCTCGATCCCTCCTCGCCCGTGCGGCTCACACTGCCCCGAAAGCCGGTGCAGGAATTCGAGTCGGGCCCGCGGGTCGGGGTGGCCAAGGAGACCGAGCGGCCCTGGCGTTTCTGGTTGCCGGGAGAGCCGACGGTGAGCCCGTACCGCAGGCGCTAGTCTGCGTTCTCATGCGCCTCAAGCCGGCGGCCGTCGTCGAGACCGCCCTCATCGTCATCGGTGTCGTGCTGCTCGCCTTCGGGCAGGAGCAGCAGCTGGGCGGGGACGGCCTGGCGCGGTGGGAGGCGGTGCGGCTGCTGTTCGAACACGGCCAGGTCTCCGACACCATCTACAGCCTGATCGGGCCGGTCTTCTCGCTGCCGCTATGGGCCATAGGCACTCTCGTGGGCGCGCTCGACCCGGTGCTGCGCTACTACAACGTGACGTTGTTCGCGCTTTCGCTTGTGGTGCTTTATTTTTTGATGCGCCGGTGGGTGGAGGGGGAGCTGCTGCGGCGGTTCCTGCTGCTAGTGGTCGCCGGCAGCATGATCGCCCCACACGTGCGCAACTTCTACGGCGAGGTCTTCACACTGGTCGCGGTGGGCGCGGGGCTGGTGGCGGTGGTGGCAGGGTTCAAGAAGTCGGGCTGGGCGGCCGTCATCCTCGGCGCGGCCAACACGCCGGCCAGCCTGGTGGGGCTGGGTCTGGTGTCGGCGGCGGAGTCGTTGCGGTTCAAGCGGTTGCGCTACGTGCTGCCGGTGATCATCGGTGGGGTGATCGTGATCGCCGAGATCGGCCTGCGGCGCGGCTTCGACGCCGACTACACCAACAACGTGAAGATCGCCAAGACCGTAATGCCGTACTCGGGGCTGGACGGCTTCTCCTACCCGTTCTTCTTCGGCCTGCTGGCGATCCTGTTCTCCTTCGGCAAGGGCCTGGTGTACTACCTGCCCGGGCTGCTGCTGCCGGTATGGCGGTCGCTGACCGAGCGGCTCAAGCGGCTCTACCTGCTCTGGATCCTGTTCCTGGCCGGGCTGGTGCTCGCCTACGCCGGCTGGTGGAGCTGGTACGGCGGCGACTACTGGGGTCCGCGCTTCTTCGTCTTCGGTATCCTGCCCGCGTCGCTGGCGCTGGCCGTGGCGCTGACGTTCCCGCGCGGCCTGCTGTTCAACTTCGCCACGCTGGCCGTGCTGGCGCTGGCGGTCTGGATCGGCGCGGACAGTCTGGTGTTGGGTTCGTATTTCCCGCCGGAGTGCTTCATCGGCTATTACCAATACGCCTATGTTTGCCATTTCACGCTGGAATTCAGCCAGATCTGGTACCCCTTCGTGCGCCCGCCCGCGCCGACCGGCGGCCAGATCATGGAGTTCGGTTACTACACCCTGGTTTTCGTATGGCTGGCGGTGCCGCTGATGGTGCACATCATCGAGCAGCTGGCTTCCGCGCTCGCCCGGGTGGACCTCAAGCAGTGGCGTTTCTGAGATGGGCCTCGATCCCGTCGAGCAGCAGCCGTAGCCCGAACTCGAAGGCGCGCAACGGATCCGAGGGTGCGTTGTACTCCTCGCCGGCGGCGGCGCCGACCCGGGTCGCGGTCGGGAAGCGCTCGGCATCGAACACCTTCTCCAGCAGGGGAGCGTGCTCCTCCCACCATTGCGCGTCGGTCTTGCCCGTCTGCTGCACCGCCTGGGCCGCCTCGATCGCGGCGCGCACGGCGCCGTGCACGTAGTTGCCGAGCGCGGTGACGATGAGGTCCATGTCGATGTCGCCGAGCCCGATCCCCTCGATGGCTCTCAATTCATGGTCGTATTTGGCGATGGTGTTGGGGCCCAGCACCGGGCGGGCGATGGCGACCTGGAGCAGCCACGGGTGGCGCAGGTACAGCGCCCAGTTCTCCCGGGCGACGTGCTCGAGCCGCTCCCGCCACGCGCTCTTGGGCGTATCGGTGAACTCGGCGTAGACGGCGTCGAGCATAAGATCAAGTAGCTCCGCCTTGCCGGGCACATAGCTGTAAAGTGACATCGCTGTGACGCCGAGATTGTCGCCCACCCGCCGCATGGACAGGGCATCCAGCCCTTCGGCGTCGGCGATCTCGATCGCCGCCCGCGTGATCTTCGCTAGCGTCAGTTTAGGCTTGGGACCGCGTTTGGACCGCTCCTGCAAGCCCCAAAGCAGCTCGATGCTTCGTGCGGGATCGCCGGCCCCGCTGTACTCCCTGGCCACGGCCGTAATTCTGCCGTAATTCTACGGAACGCTTGAAGTGACGTCACAGTGATGTCATAGTGATGTCATGAATGCCACCCCACTGCGTCATCGTAACTTCGCCCTCCTGTGGAGCGCCGGCCTGATCTCCCTGTCCGGGAACTGGATGCTGCGCATTGCTCTGCCGATCTTCGTGCTGCAGCTGACCGGGTCGGTCGTGGCGATCAGCGGTGTCGTGATCGCCACGGTGGTCCCGATCCTGCTGTTCGGCCTGGTCGCCGGGGTGTTCGTGGACCGGTGGGACCGGCGGTGGGTGATGGTGGGGGCCAACCTGCTGCAAGGTGTGCTGCTCCTGCCGCTGATCGCGGTCGGCTCGGTGGACCGGGTGTGGATCGTCTACGTGGTGGCGTTTCTCCAGTCGACGCTGTCGCAGTTCTTCGAACCGGCCGAGACCGCGTTGCTGCCCAAGGTGGTCCCGGCCGAGCAACTGACCGCCGCCAACTCGCTCAACGCGCTCAACAACAACCTGGCCCGGCTGGCCGGCCCGGTGCTCGGCGGCTTCGGCGCGGCCTACCTGGGACTGGCCGGGGTCGCGGTGATCGACGCCGTCACCTTCTTCGTCGCCGCCGCGCTTATCTTGCTGGTGCGCGGTTCTTACCGGGCCGATCGGGTACAGGAGCGGGCCGGGCTGCGGCTGGAGCTCGCCGACGGATTCCGCACGATCACCCACTCCCGCATCGTGTTCGCCCTCATCCTGTGCTTCTCCATCGGCTGGGTGGGCGAGGGCGTGATGGCCACCCTGTTCACGCCGTTCGTCACCGGCCCGCTGGGCGGCGGCGCGCAGGAGCTGGGCTGGCTGATGTCGGCGCAGGCGGTGGGCGGCATCACCGGCGGCATCCTGGGCGCCCGCTACGCCGGCCGGTTCAACCCGCGGCGGCTCGTCGTCACCTGCATGGTGCTCTTCGGCCTGATCGATGTTCTTATCTTCAACTATCCGCGGGTGAGCACCGCGATCGTGCCCCAGCTGGTGATGTTCGCGCTCGTCGGCATCCCCGGGGTTTTCGGCGGCGCGGCGGTGACGACCATCGTGCAGACCGAGGTGCCCGATGCCCGCATCGGCCGAGTCTTCTCCGTCGTGTTCGTCGCCGGCGCGATCGCCCAACTGATCGGGACGGGGATCGCCAGCGCCCTGGTCGAGTCGCTCGGCGTGATGACCGTGCTGACCCTCCAGGGCCTCGGCTATGTCGTGGGCGGCATTCTCTTCGCCGCTATTTCAACATCTTATCGAGCGACTGTGCCCAGCCGCTCAGCACCTGAGCTGGGTCGGCAATCAGTAGCCGATCAAGCACGCTAGCGTAGATCGTGCGGAAGTCGGTGCTGTACTTGATGTCTCCTCCACCGTCCAATTTGGTGAGATTGGGCGGTTCGCCGTACAGGCCCCCGTTGACTCGTTGCCCCACAAGGAAAACGTCCGAGGCGGCACCGTGATCGGTGCCGTCGGAGGCGTTGGCCTTGACCCGCCGGCCGAACTCCGAGTAGACCGCGACGACCACCTTCTTGCCCTGCTCGGACTTTGCCATCCGGTCAAGGAAAGCGGTCACGCCGCGGTCAAGGATGCCCAGCAGCGCCGAGTGTGGCTGCTTCTCGTCGGCGTGCGTGTCGAAACCGCCGAGGGAGACGGAGAACACCCGCGTGGCCACCTTGGCCTCGACGCACTGGGCCACCAGGTTGAGCTGGTTGTCAAGGGCGGTCTGGCCGCCGGTGCCGGTCCCGCGCCCCTGCTCGTTCTTGACCTCCTCGGCGTACTCCTTGGCCTCCTTGATCAGCTCGTCGACGCCGACAAGGTCGCGGAAGCAGGAGGCGGCGCGCGCCTGCATCGGCGACTCCCCGTCGACCGCGGTGCCCAGCGCGGCCAGTGTCTTCACGTTGTAGCTGCGGGGCAGGCGAAGTCCGTTGGAGCCGACCGTCGCGCCGGCGCTGCGCGCCCCGGCCAGAAGCGGCGGCAGCACCGGCTCGAACGAGATGGCCAGCCGCGGGTCGCCGCCGACGGTGTCGAGCCAGCGCCCGATCCAGCCGGTGTGACCCGGGTTCTTCGGCTCCGCGGTGTGCCAGATGTCCATCGACCTGAAGTGGCTGCGGTCCGCCTCCGGGTAGCCGACGCTGCGCACGATCGCCAGCCTCTTCTCCCCGAACATCCGGTGGAAGCCCTTCATGGCCGGGTTGAGCCCGGTCGTCTCGTCGAGCTTGAGCACCTCGTTGGCCTTGTATGCCAGCTCCGGCCGGGCCTTCTGGTAGGCGGGGTCGGCGAAGGGGATCACGGTGTTCAGCCCATCATTGCCGCCGTAAAGCGTCACGATCACGAGGATGCGTGCCTCGGGAGGGATCTCCCCGGCGGTACCCATGATCTCCTTCAGCGGAAGGGTGATCGCTCCGGCCGCCAACCCGGCGGCGCCCGTGACACCGCTGGCGATAAGGAACTTACGTCTGGTCAGGAGGTCCATCATGCTCCCTACTGGACGCTGTACTCGGGGCTGATCAGCCCAAGAGCCAGCAGCTTGCGAACGTCCTTGACGGCACCGTTGAGCACCGCCCGCGTGCGTGGGGTCCAGGCGTCGACCACGAGCAAGCGGGCGAGCGCGTCGGCCCGTCCCTGTTCGGGCGCCGCGCTGAGCTTGGAGATCGTGGCGGAGGCGGCCTTGCCCGCCAGGAAGTCGGCGGCGCGCAGCCGCACCTGCGAGGTGTGGCTGGTCAGCCAGGTCACGCCGCTGGGCCAGCCACCCACGCTCGGCGGCCGGAACAGGGTCTGCTGCATGCCCTGGAGATGTTCCCGCAGGGTCCTGCGATCCGCCTCGGCCAGGCCGGACGGTTTGATGCCGAGCTGGCGCATCGCTCCCACCGCCCATTCCACCGGCTGCTTTACCAGCTGCCCGCGGCTTTCCAGGAAGGCCGGATCGGTGAAGACCGCGTTCATCAGGGTGGTCAGGCCCTTGCCGAGGGAGTAGGCGGAGACCAGGCGGTGCAGCGTGGCCTCGTTCATCTCCTCGCCCGAGGCGAAGCGGTACCAAATCCTCTTCGCGATGAAACGCGGAGAGGCTGGACGATTGAGCAGGACGTCGACGAAGCCGTCGGCGTCGAACTTGCCGGTCTGGCCCAGGATCGTCTTGTCCCCGCCGTCGTAGCGGCTGGAGTCCAGTCTCGTTTTGCCGGTCCCCCGGTCGACGGTCCAGCCGGTCAGCGCGCGGGCGCCCGCCTTGACGTCGTCCTCGGTGTAGTTGCCGATGCCCAGGGTGAACAGCTCCATCAGCTCGCGGGCGAGATTTTCGTTGGGGGCACGCTTGCTGTTCTTCTGGTTGTCGAGCCAGAGGATCAGGGCGGCGTCGCGCACCATCGCCTTGACGAAATGGGAGAAGTCTCCCTGCCCGTATTGCCGGAAGATTTTGTGCTGCAACAGCATCAGGTGCGGGGAGTCAACCTTCTCGATGCTCGTTGCCCAGTGCCCGTGCCAGAAAAACACGATCTTCTCTTCCAGCTGGCTGCCGGCGGCGACCAGGCGGTCGAGCCACCACTCGTAGATCATTTGAGTCTGGGTCTCGCGGAGCTTGCCGGCGGCCTCGCGCTGTTCGCCGGTCGCCTCGCGGGGCAGCGAGTCAATGGGGTCGGAGGTGATGGAAGGCACCGGCGGGCCGAGCTTGGGGTCGGAGGCGCCGAGCACCTTGCTCAGCGTCGCCTCCCACCCGGCGGACTCGGCGGCGTCGACCTCCTCCGCCGTCGGGCCGAAGGTGGCCCGGCGGAGTAGATGTGCGACCTTCTCGCGTTCGGCCATACGCGGCAGATTAAGGTCTCCGCGCGCCTACGTAAACCGGATCGCGGGCCGTAACCGGCATGGGGGACAATCGTCCGGTGACCGAAATCCTCGACGATCTACAGTGGCGCGGGCTGATCCAAGACTCGACCGGCCTCGATGAGCTGGCAAAAGAGCTCGACTCCGGGCCGGTGACCTTCTACGTGGGCTTCGACCCGACCGCGCCAAGCCTCCACCACGGGAATTTGCTACAGGTTCTGACCGCTCGCCGTTTGCAATTGGCCGGTCACAAACCGTTGCTGTTGGTGGGTGGCGCGACGGGGCTTATCGGTGACCCCAAAGACAGCGGAGAGCGCACACTCAATGACCCTGAGGTGGTGGCCGGGTGGGTGGATCGGATTCGTCGCCAGGTTGAGCCATTTTTTAACTTCGAGGGTACCGATGCAGCGCGCATGGTGAACAACCTCGACTGGACCGGGGCGATGTCGGCCATCGAGTTCCTTCGAGATGTGGGCAAACATTTCCCGGTCAACAAGATGCTGGCGCGCGAGGTGGTCAAGGCCCGGCTCGAAAGCGGCATCAGCTTCACCGAGTTCGGATACCAGATATTGCAGGGCAACGACTTCTTCGAGCTGCACCGGCGCTACGACTGCGTCCTGCAGTTCGGAGGCTCCGACCAGTGGGGCAACATCATTGCGGGCGTCGACTACGTGCGGCGCCGGGGGGCCGGGCCGGTGCAGGCGTTCACGACCCCGCTGGTCACCAAGGCCGACGGGTCAAAGTTCGGCAAGACCGAGGGCGGGGCCCTCTGGCTGGACGCCGAGATGACCAGCCCATACGCGTTCTACCAGTTCTGGTTCAACACTGATGACCGGGATGTGGTGCCCTTCTTGAAGTTCTTCAGCTTCCGCACTCGCCAGGAGATCGAGGAGCTTGAGCGGCAGACGGTGGAGAAGCCCTTCGCCCGCGCGGCGCAGAAGGCGCTGGCCGAGGAGCTGACGATGCTGCTGCACGGCGAGGAGGAGACGCGGGCCGTCATCGCCGCGTCGCAGGCGCTGTTCGGGCGCGGTGCCCTGACCGACCTGCCACCGTCCACATTGGGCTCCGCTCTGGCCGAGGCTGGGCTGACCAAGGTGAGCTCGCTCGAGGGTGTTGCCGTCCTGTTCAAGGAATCCGGCCTGGCGACGAGCCTGGGCGACGCGCGCCGCGCGGTCGCCGAGGGCGGCGCATACGTTAACAACGAACGGGTTTCGGATGCGGACGCGCCGTTGACAAGGGATACTTTGCTTCACGGCAAGTACCTTGTGCT